>Ga0129313_1001057_pt1 | contig 19038 bp, 15 predicted proteins | sample O1105metagenome_FD_94436 | JGI IMG/M metagenome (GOLD analysis project Ga0129313, IMG submission 94436) | Orangutan group fecal microbial communities from fecal samples from Wisconsin, USA - O1105 metagenome | ecosystem: Host-associated > Mammals > Digestive system > Large intestine > Fecal...
GAACTCGCCGCTGCCGTCGTACATGCCGCAGGTGAGCATCATGGTCTTTACCGTGCGCACCACCCGCTCGTCCAGCAGGCGGATGCCGGTATCGGGGTTTACTCCGCCGTTGGCCAGCACCAGACCCAGTCCGGCCAGGGAGCGGGCGCAGATGCTGAGGGAACACATGCGGAAGTATAAGTCTACCACACGACTGACGTTCCCGTCCAGTACTCCTTTGCTTTTCAGCAGATAACCGATGGCCCGGTTGCGGTCGCCGGTCATGGATTCGGAGTGATAGACATCCTCGTCCAGCACCACGTTGTCATCCATGCACAGCAGGCGGGCATAGTTCAAAAGCTGATCAAAGGTCAGCAGCGGGGCAAGCAGACTGATGACCTCAATGGCGCCGGCATTGATCATGGGGTTGTAGGGGCGGTTGGAGGCCAGGTCCAGCTTCAGAATGGAGTTGAAGGCGTCGCCGGAGGGCTCCATCATCACATGGGAAAAGACCTCGTCAAAGCCAACACACTGTAGGGCGGTAGCCAGGGAGATCACCTTGCAGATACTCTGGATTGTAAAACGTTGGTCCACATCGCCGCAGGCCAGCTTCTGTCCGTCTTTGGTGTAGAGACAGATGCCAAGGGCATTGGGATCGGCCTTGCTCAGCTCTGGAATGTAGTCGGCCACCCGGCCCTGGGGGAGATAATGGCGGCCGTGTTCCAGGGCCTGCTGAAGATCTTGCTGCAGCATGAAATGTCCTCCCTTCTCTATGTTCAAATAGATTATAGCATTTTTCAACAAAAATGGATACTATGGATTTGCAATAACGAGGCATAACAGACAACTATAACAAATGCGTGGACTTTTCTTAACAAAACATATATAATAAAGCGACAAAAACAGAACAAAAAAGCAAGAAGTGACTGTCAAAAACGCAAAAAGAGAAAAGGGGATGTGGGAAATGAACGTGGAACATCTGGAGTATTTTGTTACGGTGGCTCAGGTCGGCTCAATCAACAAGGCAGCCCACGCACTGTTCATCTCTCAGCCACACTTGGGGAAGATTCTCCGCGACCTGGAGGACGAGGTGGGGGTCATCCTTTTGCAGCGGACCCGGCACGGTGTAAGTGTGACGCCGGAGGGCATGGAATTTTTAAAGCATGCGAAAAAGATGCTGGCGGAATTTCAGGAGATCCGGGAGCTGAAGTGCAGCGTGGGGCGGGATGACAACGCGCTGGAGGTTTCGATGACCAAGTTCTCCCATATTATGGAGAGCTTTATCGCCACAGTGCTGCGGCACAAGGACGAGCCGGAGTTTTCCCACCAGCTGAACGAGGGCAGCCCCCAGGATGTGGTGGACGATGTGTTCTCCAACCTGTCTAAGGTGGGGGTGCTGAACTTTGATACCCAGCGGAAAAGCCGGTTTCTGGCAAATCTGGAGTCGAAGCGTCTGGAGTACTGCTTTCTGGCCCATGTAGAGCCCCATATTCTGGTGGCGGAGGACCACCCGCTGATCAAGGCGGGAAAGCCGGTGAATTTACAGACCTTGGCGGAGTATGGCTTTGTGCGCTACATCGGCCAGTATGAGGATTTCGCCAACCGCATCCGCAGCGAGCAGGGGGTGCGGAACCTGAATAACTCCAAGCGCATTGTATATACCCATGGCCGGTCTACCCTGCTGCACATGATCGGAAACAGCGATTTTTACGGCATCGGGATCTATGACTTCCGGGTGCAGGAGTCGGTATATAATGTGCGCTCGATTCCCATTGAAAATTGTACCGGGTCGCTGGAATTTGGATATATCTACCCCCGGGGACAGGCCCTGTCCTCCATTTCCCGGGAGTTTATTGACGACCTGAAGGAGCGGTTCTCTACCATAAAGTAAAAGGAACGGTTGTTCTCTGCAAAAACCGTGTCTGTCCTTGCCAAACGATGGTATAATGGAAACAGAAAAAGCCGGGCAAACCCGGCACAAGAGAACAAGGAGCGATTATAATGGGAAATATTTTGATTCTGGTGGGCAGCGGCCGCCGGGAGGGCAACACGGAGCTGCTGGCCCGGGAGCTGGCCCGGGGCGCTGAGGGGGCGCAGGTGGAGATTTTGCCCCTGGCGGGATTGCAGGCAGCCCCTTGTCTGGGCTGTGATACCTGCATGCAGCGGCCGGACCACAGCTGTGTGCAGAAAGATGATATGCAGATGATCTGCGATAAGCTGGCCTGGGCCGATGGCGTGGTGATGGCCTCCCCCTTGTATTTTGCGGGGATCAGCGCCCAGCTGAAGGCGGTGCTGGATCGGCTGCACAGCCCGATCAAGGACAGCTTCCATTTTAAAAAGATCGCCCTGCTGATGACGGCGGGCAGTCCCAACCCGGCCAGCTTTGCCAGCGTAAGCCTGCAGTACGAGACGCTGGTGCGGCACTTTAAGCTGGAAAGCGTGGGCACCCTTCTGGTGAACGGAATGCACGGAAAGGGCGATGTGGAGAACCATCCGGAGGAGCTGGAGCGGGCCCGGACGCTGGGACGGGCTATGAGTCAGGCGATCTGAACCGGACGGCAGAGGAGCGGGATATGAAAGGAGTCAACTGGCGGCAGCTGAGGCTGAATGCGTGGCAGCGGCGGATCTTTGTTGGATTGGCAGTGGCGGTGACCAGTCAGCTGTATCTGTCCCTCTGGGCAGAGGGCTTCCGGGTCTCCACGGCGTCGGTGGTCTATCCCCTGCTGCTGGTGATCATGATGCGGGACAGCCATCGGCCGGATACCGGAGTGGTCACCTGTCTGTGCGTCATTGCGGTGCGGGTGATGCTCTCGGTTGCCCGGGGGACGGAATTGGCGGCGGCACTGCTGATTGAGTATCCGGGCGGTATTTATTACCTCTGTTATGACGCACTGTTGTGCCTTCAGCTGCCGGATCGGCGGACTGCCGTCCCGGTAACCCTGTGGCGGACGGCCTTTGTGTGCGACCTGCTGTCCAACCTGCTGAACCTGGCCCTGTCCAGCCGGATGGACCTGCACCCCCTGGGGAAGGAGCTTGTCCCCCTGATGGGCGTGGCCATGGGGCGGTCGCTGGCGGCGGCGGTGATTTTGTATGGCTTCTGGCACTACCGGCAGCTGCTGATGAAAGAGGAGCACGAGCAGCGCTACCGCCAGCTGTATCTGATGACGGCGGAGCTGAAAACAGAGCTATATTTTCTGAAAAAGGACTCGGAGGATATGGAGGCCGTTATGGCCAACGCCTACCGGCTTTACGAGCGGCTGAACAGCCAGCAGGATCAGGAGGAGCTGACTGCGCTGGCCCTGTCCATTGCGCGGGACGTCCACGAGGTAAAAAAGGACAATTTGCGCATTGCCCGGGGCATCGAGGCCGAGGTGGCCGGGGATTACGACGGGGAGAATATCTCCCTGTCAGATCTGCTGAATATCTTAGAGGTGTCTACCTGGCAGATGTTAAGCAGTCAACGGGCGGATATCCGCCTGGAGTGCCACCACCAGGGGGATGTGCCCATCCGGACCCATTACCGGGTGCTCTCCATCCTGAAAAACTTAGTAACCAATGCAGTGGAAGCGATTATGTCCGACAAAGGGCGGGGGCTGGTCCAGGTGGACTGCACCGTAGAGGGGGATGAGCTGCTGCTGCAGGTGAAGGATAACGGCCCGGGAATTTCCGAGCGGGCCGAGAAAATGCTGTTCCAGGTGGGGTATTCCACCAAGTTTGATCCGGAGACCGGGAATATCAATCGCGGGGTAGGCCTGCCCGCCGTGCAGTATATCGTGGAGGAGCTGGGCGGCAGGATCCAGGTCCAGTCCAAATCGGGTCAGGGGGCCTGCTTTCGGGTAGCGCTGCCCCTGAGCGCCGTAACAGGAGGTAGCCAATGAGAATTTATATCATTGAAGACGATCCCTCTGTGATCAGCATCCTGGAGGACATCGTGGAGCGCAGCAAGCTGGGGGTGGTGTGCGGCGATACGGCCGAGGAGCCGCCCAATCCGGAACACATTGCGGCGGTGGGGCCGGATATTATTCTGATCGACCTTCTGATGCCGGGAAAAGACGGCATTCAGGTGATCCGGGAGCTGAAGGAGCTGGGCTGCACCGCCCGGTTCATTATGATCTCTCAGGTGGCGGCCAAGGAAATGGTGGCCAAGGCCTATACCGCCGGGGTGGAGTTTTTCATCCAGAAGCCCATCAACCTGATCGAGGTGCGGCAGGTGCTGCAAAATGTGATCCGCCAGATCGAGAACGAGCGGGCTTTGCGCACCATCCAGAGCGTATTTGTGGGCCATGAGCCGCCGCAGCCCCAGGCAAACGCCTATCAGCAGGAGAGCCGCAGGATCAAGTACACCCTCAGCCAGCTGGGAATGGCGGGAGAAAAGGGGTCCCAGGACATCTCGCAGATGTGTCTGCACCTGCTGGAGCAGGGCCAGACGGCCTCTCAGGTGGGGGTGAGCACCCTGTGCGCCCAGCTGAGCAGTGCGCCCAAGACCATGGAGCAGCGGGCCCGCCGGGCTGTGGAGCGGGGGCTGAGCCATATTGCCAGTCTGGGGCTGGAGGACTATGCCAACGAGATTTTTACCCGGTACTCCGCCCGGCTGTTTTCCTTTCAGGAGGTGCGGGCGGAGATGGTCCGTCTGCAGGGCAAGGGTCCGGGGGGGAAGGTCAACCTGAAGAAATTCCTGGACGGTCTGCTGATCCTGGCTGAAGAGGAATGAAGAAAAACGAGGGTATAAACCGCCGGTTTTGAGGGAATATAAAGCACCGTCCACCGCTGTGGACGGTGCTTTTTTGCGGATTTTGGGCCGGGTGCTGTACAGAATCACTAATTTTGAACAGAATGAATTGTGAAATTAACAAAAATTTTATGGCCAATGTTGAATTTTGAAGTTTTTTGAAGTGCCGTGCCTATAATGTGGATGATTTTTAACAAACTGGCTGTGTGGGCCAGATATTATTAAGAGAGAAGGAGTATACAATATGCCAGAATTTACCCTTAATATGTACCAGACGGCAGGCGTCGCTATGTTGCTGTTCGTCCTGGGACGCTTCCTGACCAACCGCATCGAATTCCTGAAGCGCTGCTGCATCCCCGCCCCCGTGGTAGGCGGACTGATCTTCGCTATCGTTCACCTGGTCCTCTACTCCTGCGGCGTTGTCCAGCTGAGCTTTGATGACAACGTGAAGAGCTTCTTTATGACCCTGTTCTTTACCAGCGTGGGTTATACCGCCTGCTTCCGTCTGCTGAAGCAGGGCGGAAAAAAGGTGTTCACCTTCCTGCTTGTGGCCATTGTGATGGTGTGCCTGCAGGACGTGGTGGGCGCTGTGCTGGCTAAGGTGTTTGGCTGGGATATGCGTCTGGGCCTGTGCACCGGCTCCATCCCCATGGTGGGCGGCCACGGCACCGCCGGTTCCTATGGTCCTCTGATGGAGAACGAGCTGGGCATCGAGGGCGCCAACGTGCTGGCCATCGCCGCCGCCACCTTCGGTCTGGTGTCCGGCTCCCTGATGGGCGGCCCCACTGCACGGTCCATCATCAACCGCTACGGTCTGACCTCCACCGAGTCTGAGGACGAGATCATGGAGATCGATGACGAGAACGCCGAGGAGAAGGCCAAGGCCGAGCGCGTGGACGCCGACGCCTTCACCAACGCCGCCATCCTGCTGATCGTGGCCTCCGGCGCGGGCACTGTGCTCACCGCCCTGCTGAACAACATCCACTTCGGCCAGTTCAAGCTCACCTTCCCCACCTATATCGGCGCCATGCTGGTGGCCGCTGTGATCCGTAACTTCTGCGACGCCAAGCACTTCGTACTGCCCGCTAAGGCCATCGACCTGTGGGGCAACGTGTCTCTGTCCATCTTCCTGGCCATCGCCCTGATGACCCTGAAGCTGTGGCAGCTGGCCTCTCTGGCTGTCCCCATGATCGTCATGCTGGCCGCCCAGGTGGTTCTGATGTTCGTGTTTGCCCGCTTTGTGGTGTTCAACATCATGGGCCGGGATTACGAGGCTGCCGTTATGACCTCCGCCTTCTGCGGCTTCGGTATGGGCGCCACCCCCAACGCCATGGCCAACATGCAGGTGCTGACCAAGCGCTACGGCCCCGCTCCTCAGGCCTACTTCATTGTGCCTCTGGTGGGCTCCCTGTTCATTGACTTCTTCAATGGCATCATCATTACAGCGTTCCTGAACGTGCTCCCCATGTTCGGTTAAGCGCAAAGTCTCACACTCTCTTTCCAGGTCAAAGGGCGGCCCCATCAGGGCCGCCCTTTTGACTATAAAAAGGTCCGGAACATTTTTGTTCCGGACCTCAGCTTGTCAAAAAAGTGGTAAAACCACTTTTTTGACAAGCTACAAACATTTTAACTGCGTTAAAATGTTGTTGATTTCAAGGAAAGGGAACCCTGACGGTTCCCTTTCCAACTATCCTTCCCTCCGAATCCTTTAGCTGGAAGGAGTTTTTCGACAGCCTCAGGTCCGGAACATTTTTGTTCCGGACCTTTTACCTTTGGCAGAAAATTATGAAACGGATTTAGACACCTGGAAAATACCCACAATAATAAGGGCCGCGCCCACAAGGCCCAGGGCGGACATGGGCTCGTGGAGGATCAGAACGCCGGCCACCATGGTGACCAGAGTACACAGGGCGGCAAAGGTGGATACCTTGACCACGGGGAGAATCCCGGCGGAGTAGTTGACCAGCATATTGGCGGCGATGGAGCCCAGACAGGCCAGAGCCAGAATACAGGCCAGGGCGGCGGGAGTGCGCAGGGGGGACAGCCAGAGGGACGCATCCCCCCGGGTCGTAAACAGCGCGGCTGCGGTGAAAACCAGCGCACAGCCGCCGATCATCACATAGGTGCGCTCGAAGGGGGAGAACTCCTCCGCCGCCTTGCGGTTGGCGGTTTTATAGGCTCCGGAGGTCAGGCAGGAACACAGCAGGAACAGCGCGCCAATGGGGGTGATGACCCCCAGAGTCTTGCCCGCGGACACGATGAGCATGACGCCCACCACGGGGAGGATGCAGAACAGGGCCTGCCGCCGGGTGGGATACTCCTTCAGAAAGACCATGGCCAGCACGATGGCCACGATGGGGGACACGGCCAGCACCATGCCGGAGAAGGTGGCGTTGGTGTAAAGCACGCCGTAGCTCTCGAAGTAGAAATAGGCGATCTCGGTGACGGTCAGGGCCAGGATGCCCTTGGGATTTTTCCCCCGGAAGGAGACCTTCTCGTGTCCTGTGAGCAGAAGCACATTCAGCAGGAGAAAGGCGACCACGAAGCGCAGAGACAGCATGACCGCCGGATCGGTGGTCCGCAGAGCCACCCGGGTGAACAGGAAGGTGAAGCCCCAGATCACATTGCCCATGGTGACCGCAGCCAGAGCGAGGGCGTTCCGACTGGCGGCGGAGGGCGCCGGAAGGGGGTGGGAAGCCGAAGAAACAGAGCTCATGGAATGTCACTCCTTTTACGTTCTTGCGGTATCCCATTATACGGAGGGGGCGGGCGGTTGTAAAGACAAATTTCCATTGAAAAACGCTGTTCTCCGCCAAAGGCGGAGAACAGCGTTTTCAGTCGGAGTAAGAATTCAGGACAGTTGGAACTGGCCGGTGTACAGCTGATAGTAGCGGCCCTTCTGGTCCAGCAGCTCCCCGTGGTTGCCCTTCTCCTGGATCCGGCCCTGCTCGATGACCACGATGCAGTCGGCGTTGCGCACGGTGGACAGGCGGTGGGCGATGACGAACACGGTGCGGCCCTCCATCAGGGCGTCCATGCCCTTTTGGATCAGGGCCTCGGTGCGGGTGTCGATGGAGGAGGTGGCCTCGTCCAGGATCATCACCGGGGGATCGGCCACAGCGGCCCGGGCGATGGCCAGCAGCTGCCGCTGGCCCTGACTCAGGTTGGCCCCGTCGCCGGTGACCATGGTCTGATAGCCCTGGGGCAGGCGGCGGATGAAGGAGTGGGCGTTGGCGCTCTTGGCGGCGGCGATGCACTCCTCGTCGGTGGCGTCCAGCCGTCCGTAGCGGATGTTGTCCATAATGGTGCCGGTGAACAGGTGGGTGTCCTGGAGCACCGCCCCCAGACTGCGGCGCAGGTCATCCTTGCGGATGGACTTTACGTCGATGCCGTCATAGGTGATCAGGCCGCCCTGAATTTCGTAGAAGCGGTTGATCAGGTTGGTGATGGTGGTCTTGCCCGCGCCGGTGGAGCCCACGAAGGCGATCTTCTGGCCCGGGTTGGCGTAGACGCTTACGTCGTGAAGAATGGGCTTGTCCGGGACGTAGGAGAAGTCCACATGGTTGAAGCGCACGGCTCCCTTCAGCTCAGTGTAGATGAAGTCCTCCCCCTCCGCGCAGCGCACGGCGCCGCGGATGGGGTGCAGACCCGGCTGGCCATCGGGACCGGGGTATTTCCAGGCCCAGCCGGTGCCGTCGTGATCCACCTGGACGCAGCCGTCGGGCAGGGTCACGATCTGAACCAGCTCCATGCCGCTGTGCTTGGGGACCCTCCAGGCCCAGGTGCCCGTGCGGGCCTCGCCGGGGGCCAGGGGGGTCAGCAGGCCGCCCTCCTTCCGGGCGCGCACCAGGGTGATTTGCCCCTCGTCCGCCTCAGGCCGGGTGTCCATCACCTCGAAGATGCGCTCCGCGCCCGCCAGGGCGGACAGCAGAGTGGACATCTGCTGGGAGATCTGGTTCAGAGGCTGCCCGATCTGTTTGGAGTAGTTCAGATAGATCACCAGGCCGCCCAGGTCGAAGCCGCTGAGTACGGACAGGAGACCGCCCAGAGCGGCGGTGAGGGCGTAGCTGATGTTCATCAGGTTGTTGGACACAGGCATGATCATAATGGAGTAGTAGTTGGCCTTCTGGGCGGCGTCCCGGTAGGTGTTGTTCAGGGTGCGGAACTCCGCCTTGGCCTGCTCCTCGTGGGTGAAGGCCTTGACCACCTTCAGCCCCTCTACGATCTCCTGAATCTCGCCGTTTACCTTGCCCAGTGCAGCCTGCTGAGCCTGATAGTACTTCCGGCTCCGGCTGCCCAAGGTTTTGAACAGCCACATGGTCAGAGCCAGGACCAGGGCGGTGGAGAGGAACAGCTTCCAGTTGGTGACCAGCATGACAGCCACCAGCCCCACAAACATCAGACAGCTGGAGAACAGGGAGACAAGGCTCTGCTCCAGGGCCATCTGTACGTTGTCCGCGTCGTTGGTAAAGCGGCTCATCAGCTCGCCGTGGGGGTGGCGGTCGAAGTAGGACAGGGGCAGCTGCTGCAGCTTGTCAAACAGCTCTTTGCGCAGGCGGTTAGTGCCCTTCTGGGCCAGTCGGATCATAATGGCGCTCTGGAAATAGATGGCCACACAGCCCAGCAGGTAGATGGCCACCAGCTTGAGGATGGCAAGGCCCAGGCCGGCAAAGTCGGTGCAGCCCGACCAGATAAAGTTGTTGATGATGCCCCGCAGCATATAGGTGCCGCCGATGTTGGTGGCCACCGAGGTGACCAGACACAGAAGCACCAGCAGCAGGGGCAGAGGACTTTGGGTCAGATAGCCCAGCAGACGCAGGGCGGTCTTTTTCAAATCCTTGGGCTTGGCGAAACCGCCGCGGCCACGCATTGGTCCTGGCATTATTCCTGCACCCCCTCTTGCTGAGACTGATAGATCTCCTGATAAATGGTGTTGTTGGCCAGCAGCTCCTCGTGGGTGCCCTGTCCGGCGATCTTTCCGTCGTCCAGCACCAGGATCTCGTCGGCGTACTGCACGGAGGAGATCCGCTGGGCGATGATGATGACGGTGGTCCCCTTCAGATTCTTGGCGAAGGAGGCGCGGATGGCCGCCTCGGTGGCGGAGTCAACTGCGGAGGTGCTGTCGTCCAGGATCAGGATGGCGGGGTGCCGCAGCATAGCCCGGGCGATGCACAGGCGCTGCTTCTGCCCGCCGGAGACGTTTACGCCCCCCTGCTCCAGCAGGGTGTCGAAGCCGTCGGGGAAGGACATGATGAAGTCATAGGCCTGGGCGTCCTTGGCGGCCTGGATCATCTGCTCCTCGGTGGCGTCGGGGTCGCCCCACAGCAGATTCTCCCGGATGGTGCCGGAGAAGAGGATGTTGCTCTGAAGCACCATGCCGATGCGGCTGCGCAGCTGCTCCAGGGGGTAGTCCCGCACATCCATGCCGTCCACCAGGACGGCGCCGCCGGTGACGTCGTAGAACCGGGGGATCAGGTTGACCAGAGAGGATTTGCCCGTGCCGGTGCCGCCCACAATGGCCACGAACTGGCCGGGCCGGACGGTGAAGCTGATGTGCTCCAGCACGTCGTCTCCGGTGCCGGAGGCCACGTATTTGAAGGATACGTCCCGGAACTCCACCTCTCCCCGGGGAGCGGGCAGGGTGCGGGCGGCGGAACGGTCACTATTCTCCACGGAGGGCTCGGTGTCCAGCACCTCGTTGATGCGGCGGGCGCAGGCCTGGGCTCTGGACAGCTGAAGCAGGGTCATGGCCACCATCATGACGCTCATCAGGATCTGAGATACATAGGTGAGGATGGCCTGCAGGTCGCCCAGATCAAACTGGGCCTTCATGACCATCTTGCCCCCCAGATACAGCACCCCCACCGTGGCGGCGTTCATGGCCACGGTCATCAGGGGCATCATGGTGATCACCCGCAGGCCCACGTTCATGCCGGCCTGGGTCAGCTGGTCGTTGGCGGTTTTGAATTTGGATTGTTCGTGGTCCTGGCGGACGAAGGCCTTTACCACCCGAATGGCCACCAGATTTTCCTGCAAGGTGTTGTTCAGTCCGTCGATCTTCTGCTGCATCACCTGGAACAGGCGGGAGCAGATCTTCATAATGACGCCGATGCCCAGCGCCAGCACCGGGATGACGGTCAGCAGCACCAGGGATAGCCTGGCGTTCAGCTTAATGGTGATGACCAGGGCCACAATGAGCATTACGGGCGCCCGCCACAGCATACGCAGGCCCATGTTCAGCATCATGGTCATGGCGTTTACGTCGTTGGTGGTGCGGGTGATGAGGGAGGCGGAGGAGAACCGGTCGATATCCGCGAAGGAGAAGGACTGGATCTTGTCGAACAGGCACTGGCGCAGATTGGCGCCGAAGCCCTGGCTGGCAAAGGTGGCATATTTGGCGCTGAGTACGCCGAACACCATGGCCAGGACGGACAGGAGAAGCATCACGCCGCCCAACAGAAAAATGCGGCCGATGTCCCCGGAGGGGATGGCCTCATTCACGATTTCGGCCATAGCCAGGGGCAGAAGCAGTTCGCAGATGACCTCCAATATGATGAAGACGGGGGAGCGGAGTGCTTCTTTTTTATATCCCTCCAAATGGGTCATAAACAGGGAAAACAAATTAAAATTCCTCCTTTACAGGGGTGGGGGCGTCTCCGCCGCCCCGGAGATTGTTCAGCATCCGCTGACGGAAGGACAGCAGCTGCAGCTGCTCCGTCGGGGTGAAGTCGGCCAGCATCCGGTGGGAGACCGCTGTGAAGGCTTGGATGCAGCCCTGGATGGCGGCTTGGCCCTTCTCTGTCAGCGTGATCTGGTTGCGCCGGGCGTCCTCCGCCCCGGGGGTGCGGATGAGGTAGCCGCCCTTTTCCAGCGACTTCAAAGAGTTTGCCACGGCCGCGGGAGAGATGTGCAGCAGCTCGGCCAGATCCCGCTGGGCAAAGCACCGCTCCTCCGGATCCCGACCGGAGGATTGCAGAATACACAGCAGCATGGGGTGGCCAATCTCGCTCAGTCCCCGGGCGGCCAATTCGGAACTGATGGCGTTTCGGTGGGCCTGATTGATCTGGCGGGACAGCAGCTCCAGCTGCTGGAGCATATCATTCATGGAAGCCCTCCTTTCAAAGATTAACCCGTTAATGATTAACATGTTGATTATTTTAGCCGCAACAGGGAAAATGTCAAGGGGAGAGGGGCACGGTTTAAAAATTGTTTACAAAAAAATGGAGAGACGTCATTACGTCTCTCCATAGAAGAAAAGGGTCAAAGACCGCTGTCGCAGTCATCGAAGTCGGTGTTCCGATACCGCTCCAGCGCCTGCGCCATCTCGGGGCCGTAGTCGGCCGTAAATTCTGCCAGCACCTGGTCGGCGGCCTGGGTCCCCTCCGCCTGAAAAATCGCCTGGGCCACCCGGCGGAAGGTCCAATAGCTGTGGGCGCAGTGATATTCAAAGCTGCGCAGCCCCTTGGGGTCTTTTTTGAAGGGGCCGGGGCCGGCGTTGGCATTGGCTACGATGTGATAACAGCAGTCGGCGGTGCCCAGATTCTGGGGCACCCGGTAGTCCAGCTCGGGGTTGAAGCCCAGACAGATGGAGTTGTCTACACAGCTGCAGTAGAGGATCCCGGCCCGGGGCAGTCCCATTTCTACAAACTGGTCGTGCCAGGGACAGATGGTGATCTGTTTGATGTAGTCCGGGCTGGTGGCCAAAACGGTGGCGTGATTGGCCCGGCCGGTGGCCTTGATCTCCTCGGTATTCACCCACTCGCCGTAACACAGGTAGGTGTTCATGGACAGATCCCGGCCGTCCCGTATGGCCCGCTGGGCCATGCGGCGCCCCCGCTGCTCGGCATAGAAGCGAGTTGCGTGGATAAACGCGGCCTCCCCCCTGCTGCCGAAGCGCTGGGAGAACTGCTGGTAGTATTTGGCCACTAAATAGGCCTGTACCTTCTCGTTGAACCCCATGGCGTTGTGCCTCCTTCTTCGATATCGCCCGTGCAGGGGCGGGAAGTATAAGGGTTTGTGCCGGAGCGATTCAGTCCTGCCACAGGGGGCTGGGATAGCGCCCCTCCTGAGTCAGCTGCGCCAGGGCCTGAACGACCACGGGCTTGTCGTCGGGATAAGTGACGCCGTACCAGCGGTCGCCGGAGCGCAGCACCTTCACCTGAGCCTTTTCCTGGTCGATCAGCCGGGCGACCACATAGGGCAGGAAATATTCCCCCTTCATGGGGTTTTCCACCAGCGTCCGGCGCAGGAAGGCGGGGAAGCCAATGGTGGCCTCGTCCAGGAAGCTGCGGGTGAACCCCCACAGGTTCATGGAGACCACCGTGTCTCCGGGCAGGGCGGTCCAGGTGGCGCCGCCGTCCTCCGTATACCGGGCGTTGTCCCCGTCCTTGGCGATTTGGGTGCGTTCCGTGACCCGGCGCAGGAAGCCGTTTTCGTCCTCTTCACACACGCCCCGGGCCACGGTGCCGTGCTCCGTCACGGTGTTGCCCAGGCGGTAGCCCACCATGGCGTACAGACCGGATTGGTCCCCGTGGGCGGACAGGTAGTCGTAGATCTCCTGAAAGGCCTGGGGGCCGTAGTAGTCATCGGAGTTGATGACGGCGAAGGGCCCATGGACCAGACGGCGGGCGGCCATGACGGCATGACAGGTGCCCCAGGGCTTGGTGCGTCCGTCGGGGATGGAGTATCCGGCGGGCATATCGGACAGCTCCTGAAAGGCGTATTTCACCGTCATGTACCGGGACAGGCGGTCGCCGATGGCGGCGTGGAAGGCGTTTTCCAGCTCCGGCTTAATGACGAACACCACGGTTTCGAAGCCCGCGCGGCGGGCGTCAAAGATGGAGTAGTCGATGATCAGCTCACCGTGAGGACCCACGGGGTCGATCTGTTTTAAACCGCCGTAGCGGCTGCCCATGCCGGCAGCCATGACGACGAGGACGGGTTTTTCCATAGTAAGACTCCTTCGTAGGGACAAAGGGACCGAAGCGTGGCCGGTCCCTTCCAATATACGTCTGATTATACACATTTCAGGGAAAATAACAAGGGATTGGCGCCGCGAATTTTGGATTTATTCCCCTGCGGCAGCGTTACTTTCCCTTTTTTCCGCCGTCCAGCAGCATCAGCAGCAGTCCGGCGAAGATGGCAAGGTCGGCCGCGTTGAATACCAGCCGTTTGACCCGGCCGGGCAGCCGGGGAAAGCGGAGATAGTCCAGCACGCCCCGGCTCCGCAGGCGCTCATACAGGTTGGATAAGCCGCCCCCCAGGGCCAGCCCGGCCCCCAGCCGGGCCAACAGCCCCCGGGCGGAGGCGGCCAGCAGGGCCAGCATCCCCAGCGCCGCGGCGGACAGGACGTTGAGGACGGGGCCCTTGAGCTTCAGGCCGAAGGCGGCCCCGCGGTTGTACATGGGGTCCAGCTGGATCTTATCCCGGAACAGAAAACGGGGGGCGCTGCCGGAAAGGCGGCGGCGCAGGACGGCGCACAGGGCAAACACTCCGGCGGAGATCAGAATCACGGCGATCATGGCTTGTCCTCCTTCTCCTTCTGGGCCTGTTCTAAGGCGTGCTTCATTGCTTGGGAGCCGCTTTTTGGCCCCCACTGGGCGGCGAGAAGGGCGGAAATCTGCCCTCTGGCCTGCTCGATCTCCTGCCGCAGCTGCAGGGCGGACAGGCGAAGAGCTCCGTGGCCCAGAATGATGAGCTGCTCCGGGCCGTCGGAGGTGGCCACCCGCACCCGGTGCTGCCGGGCCAGGTCGTAGGTGGCGCGCTCGATGTAAGCGTCGGCGGTCTGGGCCTCTTTGGTGTAGGCCACATAGACGCCCTCGGTCTTTTCCAGACTGCCGGGGTTGCCCTTCACCTTGTAGGCGTCAAACACCAGAATGATCTCGCCCCCCCGGAAGACCCGGTAGTTGGCCAGGATGTCCAGCAGCATTTTCCGGGCGGCGTCCAGGTTGTCCCGGGCCACGGGCTGAAGCTCCGGCCAGGCGAAGATGATGTTATAGCCGTCCACCAGCAGATAGTCCGGGCCCAGCTGCTGCTCCCGGATGGAGTAGCTGTCAGCCAGCTCCCGTCGGGCCGGGGGACGCTGGGGCTGGAAGCTGCGGCGCTCCACCTTGCCATAGGTCTGCTCGAAGATGGACATGAGCTCCTTCTCTCCCGCCAGACCGGAGGCCGGTGCAGAGCGGGGAGCAGGAGGGGCGGACTGCTGCCGGATCGGGGCGTCCAGGCGCAGGCCGCTGTCCACATGGGCCATAGCCGGGACCTTGCGCCAGTCCACCACCGTGCCGGAGCCGTGGTCGCAGAACACGGAGCCGGAGGGGTTGGCGGCGTCCCGCTCCGGGTCATACGCCAGAGCGGCGGTGACCGCCTGCTGGTCGGCGCAGGGGCGGTAGCCCCCGGGGGAGTATTGCAGCCGCCCCAGTCCCCGGGTATAGGCGGCCACCTGCCGGGGGTAGTCCCGCAGGGCGGCCACCGGGGCGCGGCCGGTGAGTACGGCCTCCTCCCCTGCGGCGGCGGGCGGGTCGTATTGGGCGCCCATGCGCTCCAGGTCGCTCATGGCCCGGCCCACCTGGGCGGCGGGCACCTCCAGCCGGAAGTCGTACCACGGCTCCAGCAGGATGCTCTCCGCCTGCATCAGCCCCTGGCGCACAGCGCGGTAGGTGGCCTGACGGAAGTCGCCCCCCTCGGTGTGCTTGTCGTGGGCCCGGCCGGCGATCAGGGTGATCTTCATATCGGTGATGGGAGAACCGGTGAGTACGCCAGGGTGCTCCCGCTCCGCGAGATGGGTGAGGACCAGACGCTGCCAGTTCAGGTCCAGCTGATCGGTGGAGCAGGCGCTGGTGAAGGTCAGTCCGCTGCCCCGGGGGGCGGGCTCCAGCAGCAAGTGGACCTCGGCATAGTGGCGCAGAGGCTCGAAATGGCCGATGCCGATGACCGGGGCGGCGATGGTCTCCCGGTACAGGATGGCGCCGGGGCCGAAGGACAGCTCCAGGCCGAAACGCTCCCGGGCCAGGCGGGTGAGTACCTCCAGCTGAACCTCCCCCATGACCTGAAGAAAGAGCTGACCGGTCTGTTCCTGCCAGCACAGGTGGAGCTGGGGGTCCTCCTCCTCCAGCTGCCGCAGCAGGGGCAGGACGGTGTGGGGGTCCCGGTCGAACAGGACCTGACAGGTGAGCACAGGCTCCAGCGCCGGAGCGGGCAGCGCCGCCTGGGCCCCAAGGGCATCCCCGGGGCGGGCATGGGACAGGCCGGTGACGGCGCACAGGGTACCGGCCGGAGCGGCCTCGGTCAGTTCATACTTGTCCCCGGAGTACAGCCGCAGCTGGTCGGCCTTATCTGACCACAGGGCGGATTCCTCCAGGCCGGGGCGGCGGTTGGACAGGATATCCTTCACCTTCAGAACACCGCCGGTCACCTTCAGCCAGGTCAGGCGGGTGCCCTGCCCGTCCCGGGAGATTTTATACACCAGCGCCCCGAACCGGGAGCCATACTCCGGAGCGGGCATATACCGGGCCAGACCGTCCAGCAGGGCGTCTACCCCCTGGTCCCGCAGGGCGGAGCCGAACCAGCAGGGGATGAGCTGCCGCTGGCCCACCAGGTGGGAGAGCTCGGCCTCGGTCAGGCTGCCGCGCTCCAGATAGCGCTCCAGCAGGGCCTCGTCCCCCAGGGCGGCGGCCTCCTCGTGGAGCTGGGCCGGAGGGAGGGAAAAATCCACGCAGCCGCCGCTGAGCTGATCCCGCAGCTGAGCCAGCAAGGCGGCCTTGTCCGCCCCGGGCAGGTCCATTTTGTTGAGAAAGACCACCGTGGGGACGTGGTAGCGCTCCAGCAGCCGCCACAGGGTGCGGGTATGGGCCTGGATGCCGTCGGTGCCGCTGATCACCAGGATGGCGCAGTCCAGAATCTGAAGGGCGCGCTCGGTTTCGGCGGAGAAATCCACGTGGCCCGGGGTGTCCACCAGCTGCAGCCGGGTTGTGCCCAGGGTGAGCCGGGCCTGTTTGGAGAAGATGGTGATGCCCCGGTCACGCTCGATGCTGTTGGTATCCAAAAAGGCATCGCCGTGGTCCACGCGGCCCAGCTTTCGAAGAACGCCGGCGCGGTAGAGCATGGCCTCGGTGAGGGAGGTTTTGCCCGCATCCACGTGGGCGACAATGCCGATACAAAGCTGTTTCATTGTATCAAATCACTTTCGTCAGGGCGCGCAGCGCCCGGTTGATCCGCCTGCCGCCCCTGTTCCGGGGAGCGCAGTGCGCTGAAAATATTATGGCAGGTTTTTACGGATTGTTCAATGCCTATCTTCCGGGAAGGCCGCCGGGGGATAAAAAATCAGCCGCACAATGGTGCGGCTGATGGGGAACATCAATCCAGATCGGTTCGCGGCCGGGCGGCCATCTCCCAGAAGTGGAGCTCGTGCTGCGAGCAGCTGCGGAAGATCTCCATGCGGTGGGCCCTGCGCTCCGGAGCGGCGTTGGCGCAGGCCGCCTCGGTAAAGTCCGCCCAGGCTTTGCAGATGCTGTCGTAGCGATTCCCGGCATAGTCGCTGACAAAGGGGGCATAGGGGCTGGACTGGACGGCGGGGGCAGTTTTCAGCAGCTGGCCAAAGATCCAGCCGTAGCTGAGCATACAGGGCATACAGGCCATCATGCAGTCGGCGGCGTCGTCGGCGTTTTGGGCGGTGCGCAGCATATAGTCCACATAAGCCTGATTCTGGGGCCGCAGGGGCAGGGGCTGGATCGCCTCGTCCTTCAGGTGATAGCGCTTGAGATAGTACCGCCGGGTGGAGTCCTCTGCCTCGTTGACGAAAGACAGCAGAGAGTAGTAGTTGCGGATCTCCTCCATATCGCGGGAGTGGAGGATGCCCCAGGCAAAGACCTTGGAGTATTCCCGCAGATACAGGCTGTCGTCCACGATGTAGCCCTTGAAGCAGGCTTCATCCAGGGTTCCGTCGGCGATGCCCCGGAGAAATTCTGTGTCCAGACAGGCGCGCCAGACAGGCAGGCTGTCCTGAATACAGGCGTCTAAGAAACTCATATACGGTCTCCTTTCGCGGCTTTTTTCAATGCCCCCAGGGGGAGCAGCATAAGGATGGACAGAGAGACGATCCCCTCCGGGACCTTGCTGGACAGGTGATAGGCCAGGCTGTATCCCCAGGCCCCCCAGCCGTCCCAGGCGTTCTGGGAGAAGAAGATGACGCCGCTGAACACGTGGGCCCAGAATTTCAGCGAGACGCCAAGGATACCGCCGCACAGGAGCTTCCAGCGTTTATCGCTGCCGAAGATGCCGGTATAGCCCAGACAGGAGAAGCACACCATGTTTTCCACAAAGATCTGGGCCCAGTGGACGGGCTGCCAGGCGGGGATCAGGAATATGGACAGAATACCGCAGATCCAGCCGCTGACGAAGGCCAGCCGGTAGTCGTACACTGCCGCCAGCAGCATCAGCGGGATCCAGGAGCCGCAGGTGATGGCCGCCCCGGTGGGAAGGGGGAGCATGATGGAGGCCAGGATCAGGGTGATGGCGCAGACAAGCCCGCCCATAGCCAGACTTTTGGCGTTCAGCTTCAGCCCGCGGCACAGCCAGAGGGTGACAGCCAGGTAGCAGACAGTGAACACCGTTACAACCACGGGAGAGATCATTGGGTGAAGTCCCCCTTCAAGGCAAACATGTGGTCCATGGGACCGGAGCCGCGGCCCAGGTCCAGCATGGCCGCCAGAGCGCCGGAGATGTAGTCCTTGGCACGCTTTACGGCGGCGTCCAGGTCATACCCCTTGGCCAGGTTGGAAGCAATGGCGCTGGAGAGGGTGCAGCCGGTGCCGTGGGTGTTGGGGTTGTCGATGCGTCTGCCGTGGAACCACTTGCCGCAGCCGTTCTGCCACAGCAGGTCGTCGGCGTCGTTGACCTTATGGCCGCCCTTGCACAGCACGGCGCAGCCGTATTTTTCGCTGATGTACTTGGCGGCGGCCTCCATGCCGGCGGCGTCGGTGATGGTCATGCCGGAGAGGATCTCTGCCTCCGGGATATTGGGCGTCAAGACCGCGGCCAGGGGCAGCAGGTGGCGGCACAGGGCCTCCACCGCGTCCTCCCGCAGCAGCTTGGCCCCGGAGGTGGCCACCATCACGGGGTCCACCACGATATTCTTTGCCCCATACTGCTTCAGCTTGTCCGCGATCACAAGGATGAGCTGTGCGGAAGAGACCATGCCGATCTTGACCGCATCGGGGAAGATATCGGTGAAAATTGCGTCCAGCTGCTCCCCCAGAAAGAGAGGAGTGGACTCCAGAATGTCTGTAACGCCGGTGGTGTTCTGGGCAGTCAGGGCGGTGATGGCGCTCATGGCA
>Ga0129313_1001062_pt1 | contig 19017 bp, 16 predicted proteins | sample O1105metagenome_FD_94436 | JGI IMG/M metagenome (GOLD analysis project Ga0129313, IMG submission 94436) | Orangutan group fecal microbial communities from fecal samples from Wisconsin, USA - O1105 metagenome | ecosystem: Host-associated > Mammals > Digestive system > Large intestine > Fecal...
GTTCATTGCGAAAGCATTTCAGTAACAAATAAACGATAGGTTGGAAGCCCTGCGGATCATCGCCGCAGGGCTTTTTATGATAGGGAATTCCGAGAAATTCCCTATTAAGATTAGGGTGTCAAAAGGTCACAGACCTTTGATATAAATTTGTACCTTGAAAATTTAACACGATATATCAATCCTTCCGAACTTTTGATACAATATAAATATCAAATATCGAGGTGGTTCATATGGCTTTTGTTTCAAATAATAGTCAGCAGCTTTCATTGATAGATAGCACATTTAATCTGACTGAAAGAGAACGCAAGTTTCTTGAAAAATCATGGGCAAAAACTTTTGCAGATAAGATTTTTCCGTCTATAAACGAAGAAATTTTTTCTGTATTATATAGCAGTAATGCTTCTCGTCCAAATACACCTGTAAATGTAATTGTTGGCGCTTTGATTCTTAAAGAAGCACTTGGTGATAGTGATGATGAACTTGTTGAATCTTTAATGTTTGATATTCGATATCAGTATGCTCTTCATACCACAAGTTTTGAAGAACAGCCGTTAAGCGATCGAACCTTAAGCAGATTTCGCGCAAGATGTCTTGCCTACGAAACAGAGACGGGCATTGATCTGATTCATATGTGTATCATCTCTTTAGCAAAGGAAATTGCTGAATTCATGAAACTTACCCCATCTATGCAAAGAATGGACAGCATGATGATCGCAGCAAATATCCGAAATCTGTCTTTATTAGAACTGTTTTATACTTGCACTTCAAATTTAGCAAAAGTCATGGTTAGCAGAGGAGTAGCTTTACCAGATAACAATAAGCATTATGCTGAAAAAGATGATTATAATGCGTTTATTTACCACCAACGCGAACTGGATGCTAATGAAAGAACCATTGTTGTAATGCACGATGCTGAAAAACTACTGCAACTCTGCGAAGGAGACTTCGATGATACTAGTGAATATCAATTATTGATACGCTTGCTTAAAGAGCAAACGATTTTCAATGATGATGGAACTTGCAGATTGCGCGAGAAAAAGGAAAAAGAAGATCCATCAAAGGTATTGTTAAATCCATCTGATCCTGAAGCCACATTTCGAAGAAAAGCTGGGGGCAAACATTTAGGATACGTAGCTAATCTTGTAGAAACCGTAGGGGAAAATAAAAGCTTAATTACCGATTATGCATACGAACAAAACATATACGGTGACAGTCAATTTATGAAAGACCATTTATCTAAGGAACCGATATATGAACAAGATGTCCTAATGGTTGCCGATGGAGCCTATGGAAGTGAACTCAATGTTGCTGAAGCTGCGAAACATGGAATACGGCTTATCACTACAAATTTTACCGGAGTAAAACCTGCTGATATTTTTGCAGAGTTTATTTTTAGCAAAGATGGACACGAACTGTTGGAGTGCATTCATCACAAAAGTCCATATACATTCCGCTATGATGAGCACAATGATCGGTGTGATGCATTATTTAAAAAAAGTGACTGCACAGAGTGCCCGTACCTGAAAGAATGTAAACCACGTTTACGCCAAAATAATGCATTAAAAGAATTATCCTGGAAAGCAGTGAATCGAGCCAAACAACTTCGATTTATGAAAACAGAAGAATTCAAACAACATGCACATTTTCGAAATGGAGTAGAAGCGTTACCATCACTGCTTCGCAGAAAATATCATGTAGACAAAATCCCAACACGTGGGAAAAAACAAACTCGCTTCCATTTCGGCTTTAAAATTGCAGCTCTGAATTTTAAAAAGCTATTGGATTATGAAAATAGCTTGGTTCATTATGCTGCCAAAAAAGAGATAGCATAATTAATATGAAAAATACTAAGCTCGCATTCTGCAAATTTTCTAAATATCCTATTCTAAAATCAATTCGTGTTAAATTTTCAAGGTACAAACAAAAATCAATGAATGTTAGTGTGTCTTTTGACACCCTAATCCTATTAAAAAAGGTACTAACGTGCCAATAATGTGCACTCGCACGAAGATGTAGCTTGTTGCAAGCGACCGCGCGAAGCGCGAAAAATGTGCCAAGGCACATTTTTTTTATGGTTACAGTTTATGTAAGAAAAAGAGTCTCCGGACTGGATTGCACGGTGGGGCGGCAAAAGAGGACAGCGGAACGGAACATCAAGGCATGTTGAAATAAAAACTATATATAGAACATAAAAAATAATATATACTATATCTTGTATACTCACGGTGAGTATTTTGCCTAAAATTGCCGAAATACTCACCGTGAGTATATATTTTTTATACACAATATAGTATAAAGAAGAAAATAGACTGGATAAAACGAACAGGGGGAAATCAGAATGAATAATCCGTACATTACAAAAAAAACAACAAGACCGAGACCCTGGCAGGGAGCGATCCTTGGAATCTGTGGTTTTTTTACAATTGTTCTGGGTTCAATGGTCCCGGACTATGTCACTACAAAAGGTGCCATGGATAATGGAGTGCTGTCTGCATTGCTGCTGGGCTGTGTTACTCCGATCCTGCTGGTACTAAGAGAAGCCTGGCGGTGCTCGAAGGCAAAGCGGATCGGCAGCTGGTTTGCGTATTACCGGGAGACCAGCGTTACCTTTGACAAGTTATCGACCGAGATCAACAAAAATGCAGTTAAGCTGATCGACTTTTTTTTAAAAATGGGATATCTGCAGAATCTCCATATCGATTATGAAAACCGGTTCGTGGAGCTGACGGCGGATCAGCGTCTTGTGAAGGCGAATGTTTATATCACCGTCACCTGTCCGAGCTGCGGCGGAAAAAATGTGGTGGTTCAGGGAAAAGCCAGCAAATGCCGCTATTGTGACCAGCCGCTGCAGACGAGATAGGCATTATATGAACAGGGATGGGAGGTGACGGTCATCAGGTTCAAAAAGAAAGGGTGGATCATGGTTATGGCATTTTCATCATGGGTAGCATTGCTTGCCGGCTGTGAAAAGTGGCCGGGCAATGGAAATCAGAAAAAATTACAGGATAACCCGGTGGAGATCACGACAGGAACTCCGGTGACAATCACTGATATACAGGAAATCTCATTCCGGGAAAGCGGCAGCATCGTTCCGTTAGTTTCCAACGCGACACTGACCCGGGAGGAGACGGGAACACGTGTCCGGCTTGAGCTTCAATATCAGGACGAATATGAGCTGATGATGGATGCCTCTTTGATGGATCAGGTGCGTGAGATCCTTGAAAGGTATGAGGTCGGAAACTGGAATGGATTCCGGGGAAATGACAGCATGGTTCTTGATGGCAGCAGCTTTTCCTTTTACGTCAGTTTTACGGATGGAACCTCCATTTCCGCATCCGGAACGAATGCATTTCCAAGGAACCAGAGAAAGGTCTTTTCTGAGCTGAGTACCCTGATCGATCCGGTTGTCAAGCAGTGGTATCAGGAGCAATTTGTAAGCTGGTAAGCAACGAATCAATAGGTTTTGTGCACTTGCTGCGCTGACCGGAATAAGAGGTGAGGACTATGAAAAACAGACATATCAGAAAGCAGACAGGAATCCTCCTGTGCATGATTTTAGCACTGATGTTGGGCGCATGCGGTTCAAAGAACCCGACAGATCCGACAAAGCAGACCTTTGGAGCGGATCCGACACAGGAGCAGGAAGAGACGAAGGCAGTAGTGGAATCCGGGACAGAAGAAAGGAAAGAAGAACCCCTGTTTTGCGGAGAATGGATCCTTGCTGGTTATGAGTACGGGGAACGCGAGAATGACGGGGATACAACGGTCAGAAATCAGTATTATTTAACGGAGGATGAATATGTAAACTCCAGAATCCTGATCTATTCCGAGAATGAACATTTATATGCAGATTACTATCATTCCCAATATGATACAACAACGATCAATGGGATGGCATTTGAGGAAGAAACTGTGACAGCGGAGAATCAGCCGACCGCCTGTTTAAAAAACAGGATGGACGAATCGGAAATACGCCGTACAGTGACCCTTTTAGAGGACAATATTCTGCGGTACCGGGAACAGAAATACGGTAGGACATCCGACTATACATATAACGGAATCTACATGCGGGCGGGCTCGAAGGAGCTGGAACAGCTCAGGGAGTATCAGTATCTGGATGTCGTTACCGTATCTACGGTTGAGGAGCTGGCGGAGGCGATTCAGGACAGAAGAAAGATTATCCTGAAAGGGGGAGAATATAATTTTTCCGAGCTGGATGCATCAGCAATCCAGAATCCCAAACTGGATGTGCTTTCGTATTATGGTGAACCGGCAGAATATACGATCAGGAATGTCAGGAATTTCGGCCTGGAAGCGGCAGAAGGCGAGAAGGTTGTGATCAGCACAGAAGCCCCATATGGAAAAGTACTGGCTTTTGATGGCTGTAACGATATTACGCTCCGTGGTCTGACCTGTGGTCATGAGGTAGAGCCGGGCTATTGCACCGGAAGTGTGATCCATCTATATGAATCAAACAATGTCATGATCGATAACTGCCATTTATATGGAAGCGGAACCTATGGTGTGGAGGCATATGACTCGAGAAATCTTTGTGTGGAAGGAACAGAGCTGTTTGATTGTACCTACGGACTTGTTGAACTGAGCAATGTAGATGAAGCAAGCTTTCGAAATTGTACCTTCCGGGACAGCAAGGAGTTTAGTATGTTTTCCTTCCATAACAGCCATGATGTGATTCTTCAGGATTGTCAGATTTTTGGAAACCATTCCGACTCCGCACAATATCCATTTATATCGGCTCCGGGTTCATGGAAAGTCCGGTTTGAGAACTGCGAGTTTAAGGAGAATACTTATCATTATTTTTTAGCAGAGACAGATTCCCTGAGTATGGAGCGGATTAAATTTGAAAATTGTCTGTTGGATGGCGAAAAACTGTAAATACATTCGAGGAGTCTACGGACAGAAAGACTCTGAATTAAGATTTCCGGGGAGCAGACTCCCCGGTTTTTGAACACGATATGAAAAAAGGGGGCTGCGCTTATGAAACACACAAAAAAAATTACGATTCTGCATTCAAACGACCTGCATGGGGATTTTCTTGCAGAACAGGTAGACGAAAAGTTAGTTGGGGGAGTTTCGATGCTGTCCGGTTATATTGAGCGTGTCCGGAAAGAGGAGCCGAATACGTTGTACGTGATCGCGGGAGATATGTTCCGAGGTTCGGTCATCGACTCAGAATACAAAGGGCTTTCTACGATCGAAATCATGAATGCTCTGGCACCGGATATTGTTACCATCGGAAATCATGAGGTCGATTATGGAATCGCCCACCTTCTTTTTATAGAAAAATGTGCAAGATTCCCGATCATCAATGCGAATCTTTATATCAAGAACACGGCGACCAGATTATTTACTCCGTATAAGATCCTTCAGGTGGACGGCATGAATATTCTGTTTATTGGCGTCATCACACAGGATGTGATCAATCAGACAAAGTCGGAATCACTGGTTGGGGCGTTCGTGGATACGGCAGCAGCCGCCGCTGAGATCGGAAAGATCTGTAACGCTCACAACAGCATTGACATCGATTTTACGGTTATTCTGACACACATTGGCTTTGAGGAGGACCGGCATCTCGCAAGGCAGCTGGATCCTGCCTGGGGCGTGGATCTCATCATCGGCGGACATTCCCACACACTGCCGGAGCATGCGGTGGAGGAAAACGGCGTTGTGATCGCGCAGGCAGGTACCGGTACGGATCAGATCGGCCGATTCGATATCATCGTCGATACCGACAAAAACTGCATCGATTCCTACACCTGGCGAAGCGTACCGATTACGGCAGATACATGCCCGCGAAGCCCGATGATGGAGCATGTGCTGGAGCGCTTCACACGGCAGATCGACGAGAAATATAATTTCATTATCGGCCGTTTCCGCCGGGAACTGACGCATCCGGAGCGGACGCAGGAAACGGAGCTTGGAAACCTGTTTGCAGATATCTTTACGGAAAGTCTCGGTGTGGATATCATGCTGATCGGTTCCGGCAGCATCCGGAGTGAGAAGCTTGGTCCGATCGTCACTTATGCGGATCTGATCGAGGGATTCCCTTATGATGACGGTGTGTATATGTTCAAAGTGACCGCAGGCCAGCTGCGGGAGATGCTGCGCTACATGGTCCGCGACGAGGCATTTTTAGGACATTCGGAGTTTTACCAGATCCCGTCGTCGTTCCGTTTCAGTTACAACCGCGGGCGGGGTGACTTTGACTCCTTTACCTACTGCGGAAAGGAGATCGGCGAGGAGGTCAGCAACGATACGATCTTTACAGTCGGAATGCAGAATTTCCATTTCCAGAATGTGGAGAAGTTTTTGAGGATCTCTTACGAAACGATATCCGAGCTCCAGAAACCACGCTGCATTGCTACCTCCTGTCAGGATATCCTGATGGAGTATTTCAGGGAACATGAGTGGCTGGATTCCGTTGTGGACGGTCGGATGACGATCGAAGGAGATGGGAGCTGCGGATAAAGCAGAAAAAACGGTCACAAGCCCATTTTTTTGACGAAACCATATATAGATAATAAAATGAAATAGACGCTATATCTTGTATACTCATGGTGAGTATTTTGTCAAAATTGCCCGAAAAACGGTAAATATACTCACAGTGAGTATATATTTTTCATAAAAGATTTCATATAGTTAAACCAGATCAAAGACATGGGTCATGAAAAATCTGGCGATATGGAAAGGAGAACTGAGTATGGGACTTATTAAAGCAGGAATTGGAGCACTGGGCGGAACACTGGCAGATCAGTGGAAAGAATTTTTCTACTGCGACTCGATGGGAAAAGATGTGCTGGTCACAAAGGGACAGAAGCGCACCTCCGGCCGCTCCTCCAACACAAAAGCAAATGACAACATCATTTCCAACGGCAGCGGGATCGCTGTTGCGGATGGACAGTGTATGTTGATCGTGGAGCAGGGAAAGGTCGTTGAGTTCTGTGCGGAGCCCGGAGAATTTACTTACGATAATTCGACAGAGCCGAGTATCTTCAGCGGCAATCTGGGAGACAGCGTTAAGCAGACCTTCAAGGTTATTGGAAAACGTTTCACTTTCGGTGGTGATACCGCGAAGGATCAGAGAGTTTACTACATCAACACAAAAGAGATGGGTGAGATCCTTTACGGGACAGCAACACCGGTTCCGTTCCGCGTGATCGTAAACGAGGAGCTTGGTTATAAGCTTTCTGTAGATATCCGCTGTAACGGAAACTTTACATACCGGATCTGTGATCCGCTGCTTTTCTATACGAACGTATGCGGAAACGTGGAGCAGGATTATGAGAGCTCAGAGATCTCAGGTCGTTTAAAGGGCGAGCTTATGACAGCACTGCAGCCGGCACTTTCCACACTGTCTGCGAAGAAAGTCCAGTATTACGAGATCCCGGCTCATACGCAGGATCTGTCTGACGCGTTAAACGAAGTCCTCTCAAAGACATGGAAGGAAAAACGAGGCATTGAGGTATTCTCCTTCAACATCAATTCCTTAAGTATTCCGGAAGATCAGCGCAAGAAGATCAACGAGTGGGAAGAAAACGCAATGACCACCAATCCGACAACAGCGGCAGCCCGCCTTGTTGGAGGACAGATCGACGCGATGAAGGCGGCTGCAGGAAACAGCGCCGGAGCAATGACCGGATTCATGGGAATGGGAATGGCAATGAATGCAGGCGGAATGGGCGGCATGAATGCCCAGAACCTGTTTGCAATGGGTCAGCAGCAGCCACAGGCAGCACCGGCACCACAGCCGCAGGCAGCTCCACAGCCGGCAGCACCGGAACAGCCGCAGGGTGATAGCTGGACCTGTTCCTGCGGAGCAACGGTGAGAGGAAAGTTCTGCCCGGAGTGCGGATCGAAGAAGCCGGAGCCGAAGATGGAGCCTGTCGGAGGCTGGAAGTGCAAATGCGGCGCGACAGCAACCGGAAAGTTCTGTCCGGAATGCGGATCTCCGAAGCCGGCGGACAGCGAAGGCTGGACCTGCTCCTGCGGAACCGTAAATAAGGGTAAGTTCTGTCAGAACTGCGGAGCAAAGAAACCGGCTGGAGCCCCGTTATACCGCTGTGATAAATGTGGATGGGAACCGGAGGATCCGACACATCCGCCGAAATTCTGTCCGGAATGCGGAGACCCGTTCGATGATGGAGATGTCAGAAACTAAAAACAGAGAACCGTTACGGACTGTAACGTGAGCCGGCCGCGGTCGTTCCTCAAAAAGGGATCAGACCGCGGCACATAAAAATTAAGGGAACCATGCAGGAACAGATGTGGCTGAAACGTCAGAAAGGGAGGTCTATATGGGATTTTTTGATAAGAAATACTGTGACGTATGTGGAGAGAAGATCGGTCTCCTTGGAAACCGGAAATTAGAGGATGGAAACCTCTGTAAAGACTGTGCGGCGAAGCTTTCCCCGTTCTTTTCCGAGCGGAAATCGTCCACAGTAGATGAGATCAAGAAACAGCTGGCCTACCGTGAGGAAAACCGAAAAGAGCTGGAACGCTTCCAGGCAACACGGATTATCGGCGAGCGGATGAAGGTTATGGTCGATGAAGCGGGAAAACGCTTTGTAGTGACCTCTTCTTCAGACCTTTTAAAGGCAAATCCGGACATCATCAGTCTCTCTGATGTGATCTCCTGCAATCTGGATCTTGATGTGGAAGATACAGAGCTCATGCAGAAGGATTCACAGGGCAAGGAGGTCAGCTATAATCCGCCGAGATTCTGCTATACCTATACGTTTTATATCGAGATCGGAGTGAGAAATCCATGGTTTACCCAGATCCGGTTCCGCTTAAATCCGAGTGCTGTGGAGATCGTTGATGAGCAGACCGGTGGCTTTGGCGGAGTCGGCAGACTCGCAGGCAGCAGACGCCAGAGCATGGTGCATCCGGAGTACAATGCAGATTACCGGAAATACCAGCGCATGTCCGATGAGATCATCGCTGTTTTATTGAACCAGCCGATGCCGGCAGATATTCTGGCAGATCAGATGGTGGACGGACCGGGAATGTTCAATCAGATCCTGCGGACAGGAGCAGGCGTTCTGGCAGGCGGAATGATGCAGGGTGGAAACCGGATGCAGAACGGGAACATGATGCAGAATGGAAACATGATGCAGGGCGGAAACATGATGCAGAATGGAAACATGATGCAGGGCGGAAACATGATGCAGAATGGAAACATGATGCAGGGCGGAAACCGGATGCAGAACGGGAACATGATGCAGGGCGGAAATATGATGCAGAATGGAAATATGGCGCAGAACGGAAGCTGGACCTGCTCCTGCGGCATGACAAATACCGGAAGATTCTGCCAGAACTGCGGCGCACAGAAGCCGGAGGCGATCCGGTACCGCTGTGATAAATGCGGCTGGGAGCCGGCAGATCCGGCACATCCACCGAAATTCTGTCCGCAGTGCGGAGATCTTTTTGATGGCGGAGACAGAACCAATTAACGGATCACGAATGTTTTAGAATTGCGAGAGTGCAAAGCACGGATCAATTCGGTATCAAAAGCCGGAAATATTTACCAGAATATCCGATTGGAGGGTTATCAGGGGAAAAGGAGGAACGGATAGATGAAAAAGAGCAGATTTATGACGGCTGCCCTGGCAGCAATGCTGGCACTTAGCCTGACCGCGTGCGGCGGTGAAAAGAAGCCGACGGAGACAAAGGAATCCGTTCAGGCCTCACAGGAGGCCACAACAGCGGCGGTAAAAGAGACAGAGACCGTGGCAAAAGAAACGGAGCCTTTGGAGACTGAAGCAAAGATACCGGAAAACGCGGAAGAGATCACGATGACGAACCCAAAGCTCCAGATTCAGGCGAAATTCTATCTTCCAAAGCAGGAAGGAGAATGGGAAGTGGAAAACCGGAACGGAAAAGATCCGGTTACACCGGTGCAGAAAAGTGTTTATAAAGCAAAGCACAATGAGGATACGACACTGTATGTGACAATCCAGCTTTCGGCAACGACACCGGAAAGCCTTCAGAAGCAGATGGACAGTAAGGAAAAAATCACAATCCAGGATTATCCGGGAACATTTGAAGCAGGAAGCACATCCTGGGATTATCAGATTGATTTCGGTAAATATGCGGATGGATTAGAAACCTATATGCTGGTGAAATTCTGGACCGGCGATGACAGCTATGCCAAGAAGCCAGGGCTGAAGGAGGCAAGAGATCTGTTCCTTGACACGGTTACGGTGGCAACAGACTATGAAGGCAGGGAGGACCGCAGCGGACGCAGATACATGGGAGTTCCGACCTGTTCTCTTCCGGAGAGCTTTAACTACAATGGAGTAAACGCTGAAGTGACCCGGCCTACGGACTCTTATTGCGTATATCAGCTCCGGTCAGAGATCCACGAGGCAGATGAGATTCCGGTCAGACTTGTTGGCCTTATGACCTCTACGATCAATCAGGCAACCTATGAAGTGACAGAAGGATATTCAGATTGCACCATCGCAGGCTATCCTGCACATATCAAACAGACCAAGTATGGGGTCTATCTTGGCAGCGAGGTCCGTTTTCAGGTCGGGGAGAATTATTATCGGGCATTTGCATATACCTATGTGGATGATTCTGATCTGGACGTGAAGGCACTGGCAGAGGCAACCAAGACGCTGAATGAGAATGAGACTGTATATTTCCAGAAATCACTGGATTTCCTGGATGTTATGATCCAAAATGCAGAATTTACAGATCCGGACGAAGCTTGGTTTCAATAAACACAGGCAGTAAAGGGGGGATTGGAATATGAAGCAAAAACAGCTCCGCTGGCTGGGGCTGATCCTGATTCTGGCCGGAGCGATGTCCCTCGGACTTACAGCCTGTGAGAAGAAGGAATCGGAGACCCCTTCCGATCCCGGTCATATTGTTCTGGACGATTATGAAATCCAATATAAGGGCTTTACTGTCATGCCGGATGTGGATGGTCAGTCAGCACTGGTCCTGACTCTGGATTTTACCAATAATGGAAAAGAAGCGACCTCTTATCTCTGGGCAGTGTCGGAAAAGGTGTTTCTTGACGGGATCGGTCTGGACACGGCAACCGTGCTTCAGGGCGCAGGATCCAAGGGAACAGTCACAGGGACACAGCTGACCGAGATCATGCCGGGAAAAACGATCGAAGTGAAGTCTGCATATAGATTGCCGGATGGTGACAAAAAGGCGCTGGAGGCAGAGTTTTCACAGTTGTTGGGAAATAAAAAAGGGATCCTCACCATTGACCTGAAGGGTGCGCTGCCGTAGCAGGGCAGCGCCCTTTAGAGGGTCTGGAGAACAGATAGGGAAGGAGAGCAGGAGTATGGGAAATGTACAGGAATATAAGTGCCCGTGCTGTGGCGGTGCGATCCACTTTGACAGCGCGATCCAGAAGATGAAATGTCCGTTCTGCGACACGGAGTTTGAGATGGAGGCGCTTCAGGGATATGATGAGGCACTGAATCAGGAGCAGTCGGACGAAATGGTATGGGACACGAGTGCGGGAAGCGAATGGGGTGAGGGAGAGACAAACGGTCTTCGCACCTACCAGTGTCAGTCCTGCGGCGGCGAGATCGTCGGCGATGAGAGCATGGCAGCATCTGCGTGTCCGTATTGCGGGAACCCGATCGTTGTGACCGGGCAGTTTTCGGGGGCATTGAAGCCGGATTTTGTGATACCGTTCAAGCTTGACAAAAAGGCGGCAAAGGCTGGCCTGATGCATCATCTGAGTGGAAAACGGCTTCTTCCGAAGGTCTTTAAGGATCAGAACCATATTGATGAGATCAAGGGAGTTTACGTTCCGTTCTGGCTGTTTGATACGGAGGCAGATGCGGATATCCGCTATCGCGCGACAAAGGTCAGGACCTGGAGCGACAAGAATTATAATTATACGGAAACAAGCTATTTCATGGCAGGCCGCAGTGGAAGCATTGGTTTTACACGGGTTCCGGTAGACGGATCGACGAAGATGGAGGACGATCTCATGGAGTCCATCGAACCGTTTGATTTTAAGGAGGCGGTCCCGTTCCAGACAGCATATCTCGCGGGCTACATGGCAGATAAATACGATGTCAGCGCGGAGGAGAGCATCGCCCGTGCGAATGAGCGTGTAAAACGCTCCACAGAGGACAATTTCAAATCGACCGTAACCGGTTATACATCTGTGACAACGGAGCAGAGCAGTGTGAGACTTCATGACGGAAGCGCGAAATACGCGCTCTATCCGGTCTGGATCTTAAATACAACGTGGAATGGAAAACAGTACCGCTTCGCCATGAACGGACAGAACGGAAAATTCGTGGGCGATCTGCCGTTAGATAAAAAGGCAGCGCAAACCTGGACGATAGGACTTTCCGCCGTGTTCGCGGCCGCAGCTTACGGCGTGAGCTGGCTTTTATGGCTGGCGCGGATCATATAGAAGGGGGAGTGGGGAAGATGAAAAGAACAGGAAGTAAACTGATCGGAATGGCAGCAGCAGGGCTTCTTGCGGTTTCCGCTTTCAGCACTGTCGTTTATGCGGCAGAGGGCTTTTCCAGTGAATATGAGCGATTTTTAGATACAGCATACCTTCTTTCCGATGCGGAACAAGATGAGATCACTGAGCTTCTGGATGAGCTCAGTGAACGCCAGAAAATGGATGTGACGATCGCGACTGTAAATAATCTCGATGGTTACAGCAGCATTGAAGCCTGCGCAGATGACCTTTACGATTACTGTAATTTCGGTTACGGTCCGGACCGTGACGGTCTGATGTTCGTGATCAGCATGGAGGAACGGGAATGGCATATCTCGACCTGCGGTTATGGAATTACAGCATTCACGGATGCCGGCATCCAGTATGTCGGAGGTCAGATGCTGGATTCTCTTGCAGACGGTGATTATGCACAGGCATTCCGGACCTACGCAGCGTGCTGTGATGATCTGATCGATCAGGCGCGGGCAGGTCATCCGTTTGACGAAGGAGATGCTCCGAGAAAAGCGATGTCTCCGATGGTGCCGCTCATTTGTATCGTGATCGGTGTAGTTCTCGGAGTGGCAGTTGTTCAGGGCATGAAGGCGCAGTTAAAGAGTGTCCGCAAAGAGCGGGCAGCAGCCAATTATGTACGGCCGGGCAGCATGAATCTGACCGGAAAACAGGATCTTTTCCTGTACAGCCATGTAGACCGGGTCAAAAAGGAAACAAAGAGCAGCAGTGGCGGCGGAGGCGGAAGCTCCACACATACGTCTTCCTCCGGAACGAAGCATGGCGGCGGCGGTGGAAAGTTTTAGTAAGACCAGGGTGAAAAGGAGAATGAAAATGAGACGTTTTAATAGAAAGAGATGGATCGCGGCAGGACTTGCCGGTGTTCTGGCAGCAGCAATGTCAATCACAGCGTTCGCGGAGAACGGCTGGACACGTGTATCACCGCGGTCTGCATGGGACGGGACCTACTATCGTTCCGACGGACAGCGTGTTACCGTGACCGATACGGATCAGGACTATGTATACATTTCCTTTACCATGGATGGGGAGCAGGCTGTAGATGCCCTGAAATTTACGGATGGAACAAGGACACAGGCGGAAACACTGGAGGTTCGTGAGATCCCGGCGGTCTGGTCCTTATATGGGGATATGCTTTATGTGGATGCATCCGCCTCCTACAGCAAATTCTTCAACGGAGTCTACCGGAAAAAGGCGGACGCGTCCTGCTGGGTAAGACAGGCGGACGGAAGCTACATCTATCTTGATGAGAGCGGAAAGATCTTAAAAAATCATATGACACCGGATGGCTTTTATGTAGGACCGGACGGAAAATGGGCATCGCAGCTCGGCATGTGCCTGATCACACCGGGACGATATATGTCGATGTTCCAGAATCCGGATGCGATCCTCTATGAAAACTGGAGCTTCAGCATGTACACCTCGGGGGATACGGATCGTCCGCTGACGGGACCGGAAGACAGGATCGAGGTTGGATGTGTCGACTATGAGGCATACGATCAGAAAGCGGATTTCCTGTATACAAAGACGGATCTTCGTCTGTTCAATACGATGAATGGCTACGTGATCGAGGATGTAGGTGGAGAAGTATTTGCCTGGATGTATCCGACGACCCACGGAAATGATCTGATGGTCCAGATGTATGGAACGGAGCAGTATCACACGATTCGCCTGGTCGAGGACTATTCCGAGTATGGAGGCTGATGCGGGAAGATTTCTGCGGGAGGATCCAAAGCAACGTGTGTAGTGTACGGAAGGAGGGAGAGGAATATGATAAAATCGTTAGAAAATAAAAGAACGGTTTTGAATGGCAGCCGGATCGTTCTGGTAGCTTTGATGTGCTCGATGCTTACCGGCTGTGCGCTCCTTGATGTGAAGGATAAGGGCGGAATGGAGAATCCGGATGTCGTATCCAAAGCAGAGACAACAAGTACGACCGGGAACACAGCAGAGGATCCTATGAGCCGGTTTATAAAAGAGGAGACCGGAGCAGAGTCCGGCACAGAGATCCGGGCAGATCGCGATGAGTTGCCCCGTGAGACACCGGGGACAAAAATGCAGAAACCGATCTCAGAGGGAACCTGGATGACGGAGAACGGAAAAGCTGCCTTAATAGAGGACCGGGAATATGTGAATCGGCTGAATGCAGCAGCCGGTGTGTACTTTGTCGACTATACGGCAGATTTTATGAGTACCGGAAGACAGGAGCAGGTTAAGACTCTCTTCCCCTATCTGGAGAATCTCCCGTCCGATCACCGGATCGAATGTGACGGAGATGAGTGGTATGTGATCGTTCCCGCAAGTGAGAACTGGACGATCACGATCAACAGGAGCTCCTGGAATGAAAATACCTTTGAGGATGTAAAGGGTGAGGAGCTTGCCCGTATATCGGACGGACTTCCGTTCCTTTTAAGATGCAATGTGAGTGATCTGCACTCCAATGTGATGCTTACAGCGCAGAATGGAAACAGAACGGCGAGTTGGTGTCCGGAGTATAATCTGTATGCGGGAGAGGTTTTCGGAAACGAGAGCTTCGTCACGCTGAATGTGATGAACGAGTTTGTGAATACCGGATATCTTTACAATATGGAAGGAAGCTGGTATTGTGACACAAATGTAAATGACCAGGGACAGCCGTATTTCTATAATGTTTCATTCCTGACGGATCTGGATGGAAATCCAACCACGATCTTGTATTATGGAGGGCTTTTGGTAGACGGCGTACAGGAGATCCGTTTCTATTGGGACGGAACCTATGTAAGAAAAGATGGCTTGTGGGAGTATGAGTACTGGTTCAATACGCCGGATGGTGAGCGGACCGGCACGATCCGGGTAGAGCCGGACAATGATACGGTGATGATTCAGGATCTTGGAGGTGAATCCTTCTTCCCATATACCGGGAATGATTCTGCTGTTTTCTATTACATTCCACAGGATGCATACGGCGAGGCAGCCGGAGAGGGCGCCGGCGATGAGGGAGATGCAGTTGATCTGGAGTACGTGTCGCAGGTACCGGAGATCCATGAGAAGATCTTACAGGGTATGAGCATTTATGAGGAGGAACCGGAGGAGATCAACGGAGAGTCTGGAAGAGTCTATGTGCTGATCAGTGACAATGGAGACCAGTATGTTCGGGAAGGCTATTACGCATTAACCATGAGCGGGGTATACCGTATGGATTATCTGACCGGAGAATGGCAATTGATTGAATAAGGTAGTGTCAAATAATCTATGAAAAACTGAGTCAAATAAAAAGGATCAAATGAACCTTGAAAATTGTAAACTTCCAATAGATCAAGGTTTAAAAGAATTTAGAACAATAAAAACATGGTAGTTTTTGAAACTACCGTGTACGGAAGGAGGGAGAGGAATATGATAAAATCGTTAGAAAATAAAAGAACCTTTCTGAAGGGGGTCCGGATCATTCTGGCAGTTTTGATGTGCTCACTGTTTACCGGCTGTGCACTCCTTGATGTGAAGGATAAGGGCGGGATGGAAAATCCGGATGTAGTATCCAGAGGAGAAACTGCAGGTGCAGATGAGAGCACAGCAGGGAGCAATATGAACCGGTTTATGAAAAAGAAGACCGGGGAGGAGACGGAAACGGAGATCCTTGCGGACAGTGATGAGCTGCCCCGTGAGACAACGGGGGAAAAAACGCAGGAATCGGTCTCCGGGGGAAATTGGATGACGGAGAATGGAAAAGCTGCCTTGATAGAGGACCGGGAATATGTAAAACGGCAGAGCGCAGCAGCCGGTGTGTACTTTGTCGATTATACGGCAGATTTGATGAACACAGGAAGACAGGAGCAGGTAAAGATCCTCTTCCCATATCTGGAGAATCTCCCGTCCGATCACCGGATCGAATGTGACGGAGGTGAGTGGTATGTGATTGTTCCCGCAAGTGAGAACTGGACGATCACGATCAACAGAAGCTCCTGGAATGAAAATACCTTTGAGGACGTAAAGGGTGAGGAGCTTGCCCGTATATCGGACGGACTTCCGTTCCTTTTAAGATGCAATGTGAGTGATCTGCACTCCAATGTGATGCTTACGGCGCAGGATGGAAGTAGATCGGTAAGCTGGTGTCCGGAGTATAATCTGTATGCGGGAGAGGTTTTCGTAAACGCGGGCTTCGTCACGCTGGATGTTATGAACGAGTCTGTGAATAACGGATATCTTTACAATATGGAAGGAAGCTGGCATTGTGACACAAATGTAAATGACCAGGGACAGCCGTATTACTATGAGGTTTCATTCCTGACGGATCAGGCTGGAAATCCAACCACGATCTGGTATCAGGGAGGACTTTTAGTAGACGGCGTACAGGAGATCCGTTTCTTCTGGGACGGAACCTATGTAAGAAAAGAGGGGTTATGGGAGTTTGAGTACTGGTTCAATACGCCGGATGGTGAGCGGAATGGTACGATCCTGGTAGAGCCTGACACTGAGTCAGTGTTCATTCGGGATCTTGGCGGTGAGTCCTTCTTCCCATATACCGGGAATGATTCTGCTGTTTTCTATTACATTCCACAGGATGCATACGGAGAGGCAGCCGGAGAGGGTGCCGGTGATGAGGGAGCTGCAGATGATCTGGAGTACGTGTCGCAGGTACCGGAGATCCATGAGAAGATCTTACAGGGTATGAGTATTTATGAGGAGGAACCGGAGGAGATCAACGGAGAGTCTGGAAGAGTCTATGTGCTGATCAGTGACAATGGAGACCAGTATGTCCGGGAAGGCTACTACGCATTAACCATGAGCGGGGTATACCGCATGGATTATCTGACCGGAGAATGGCAATTGATTGAATAAAGAGGGGGAACGCTTATGAAGGAGATTACATTGGAACGCTTACCGGCAACAGCAGAGGAGCTTGCGGCAATGCCGCAGGCAGCCCTTACCGTTCCGGAGGAGGTTGCGGCGCTTACGATCGCAGCCTTGGCGAGATTTCCGGAAAATCAGGAGGACGCAGTCCGGATGCTGGATTTCTTAAGGGGACCGAGACCGTTAAATGGAATCGATAAGCAGTTTTTAAAGGACCGGTTCCGCGGAAAAGAATATCTGATGCGGTCATTTTTTGCAGGATCCACTCCGGAAAACAATTATACACCGTCGATGCCGTACCGGGTAGCCGTATCGGAGAACCCTTACAGCAGAAGCCAGCTTGCGGAGGGCTATCTGACCCTTTATGTGAACTGCAGCGGCGCTGACAGTCCGAGACCGTTGAAGCTCCGGAAAAAACCGTCCACGGGACAGTGGTTTTTGTGGGAGCAGCAGCTTCTTGCGGGGATCCGGATTCCTGCCGCAGCAGATCCGTGGGCATAGAAATACAGAGGAACGGCAGAGATGCAGGAGATTTGATGACAGCACTTGCGAAAGGAGGGAGAGTCTATGAATACCGTGAAAAAGATCGGTGTCGTGTTCCTGTTCTTGTGCGGAGGCTTTTTTGCGATCGCTGCGATCAAAATGATCTTTATAGACATACCGAAGGGGAAAAAGTCCCAGGAGGAGGCCGTGTACGTAGGGCGCGGGGAGTATGATCCGGCAAATGACGGAAAGACCGTTATCGTCTGCGGTGAGATGAAGATCGTAGAACCGGCATATGATGACGAGGTCGGGATCTCCTTTGATACGATGCGTGTCATGAGGAAGACACAGACTCTGGAGCTTACAGATAAGAAGACAAAAATAGAGGCGAGAGGTTACTATAATCAATATCTGGATTGGAATTCCGGACTCTCTGAGATGAAAGATTACACCGCGAAGGCAGATGTCGGAGGATTCCATCTGGATCAGGAGTACATGGACCGGATCATTCTTGACGGGAAAGCGGAATACGATGAGGAGAAGCTGGAGCAGCAGGGATATCGTGTAGTGAAGGACCGGAACTTTTCACAGACCTTCTTTATCCAGCCTGTGTATCAGACAGAACGGTATCCGCGGGAAGGCGATTACCGTTATGAGTACTCATGCTCGAAATACGGGACCGGATCGACGGTTACCGTGATCGGAGTCCAGTACGGAGATACCCTGAGATTTACAGGCAGTGCAGCCGATTGCATAAGAGAAGGTGAACTGACGAAAGAAGAGTTCAGGGAAGAAAATCGAAAAGGCAATGTCGGAGCCATTATTATGGGAATTGCACTTCCGCTTGCATTTTTCGCTGCCGGGATCTTTCTTCTGATATCATCGGGAAGTTCCGGAGAGAGATTGTGAAGCTTTGCCTGTTAAGAAGCCCCGCGCACTTGCTGCGCAGACCACAGTAAAGCATAAAATTGAAGAGTTAAAAAAAACTCCGTCTCGTCCGCGATTAAGCCACGCGGATGAGATGGAGTTTTTGTTATACCTGAATGAGCTTTGGATGGCTGATACCGAAGGCAGACCGGTTTTTATGAGAGACCGATCACAACGGCAAGGATCACAGCGATGGATCCGAATGCAAACAGGACAGCCTGGAATTTGATCTGGAATTTTGCCCATTTGCCCCAGTCGAGCTTTGCCGCAGCCAGCGCGCCTAAGAGGCAGCCGGA
>Ga0129313_1001063_pt1 | contig 19016 bp, 26 predicted proteins | sample O1105metagenome_FD_94436 | JGI IMG/M metagenome (GOLD analysis project Ga0129313, IMG submission 94436) | Orangutan group fecal microbial communities from fecal samples from Wisconsin, USA - O1105 metagenome | ecosystem: Host-associated > Mammals > Digestive system > Large intestine > Fecal...
ACTAATTACAGAAGATGCACCTGCCAAAACAACTCCAAGAACGATATCTTTGCTTAGAGTTGACTTATCAAATATTTCTTCTTTCAAACTAATACCACTTTGTTTATACAAAAGGATAGCACTCGGAAGAAGAATAAGATTTGCCAATATCAGAACTAAGCAATACACGTTCAGATTTGCATTCGCATAACTTGCTATATCAAGTAAGTTCATTCCTATTTGATAATTTTGACAAGAGCATAAGACCTCATACCCTGCTACTATTATTGTTAAAAAGGTTGTGATCATTAGTGCTTTTTCAGCATTCTGTAAATTTATATGATTCATATTTTGTCACTTCCAAGGTGACTATATTACATAACCATATTCTTTTCATTGACATATGTTAAGAAAATTCAAAGTTTCTGTTCCTTACAAATCCCGATTTAGTATTCTAAGCTATCAGATTCTAAAAGAAAATATTTCATCCCCATGATGACAAACCCCTCATCATTTCTCCATGGCTTCCTGCTTCCATTTACTATGACAATTTTTTTAAAAGAATCTGGAATATTACGCAAAGATTTGAACTCCTGTATTTGTTTTTCTTCCGAAGACATATCATACGCAGCCTGAATATAATATCTCTGATTGCCTTGATTTACCACAAAGTCAACTTCCAGCTGCTTGCGGACACGTTTGCCCTTTTTGTCCTTATCAAAAATATCCACAACCCCCACATCAACATTGTAGCCCCGGATTTTTAACTCGTTATAAACAATATTTTCCATAATATGAGTAGACTCCTGCTGTCTGAAATTCAATCGGGCATTTCTCAGTCCCACATCAGCAAAATAATATTTCAGATTTGCACCTATATACTTTCTTCCCTTGATGTCGTATCGATTTGCCTTGGAAATCAAAAAAGCTTCTGCCAGATATTCGATATGATTAGAGATTGTTTTGTTTGTATAAGTCATTTGGCGTTCGCTGGCAAACGTATTTGCAATCTTTGAAGGATTGGTTGGTGCACCGATTGAAGAAGCAAGTACATCAACCAGAATGCCAATCTCATCCACATTCTGTACCTTATTTCTTTCAATAACATCTTTCAGATATACATTTTCAAAAATATTCTTTAGATAATCTACTTTCTGTCGTTCGCTCTGAAACTGTGTAAGCTGCGGTAGTCCTCCATAGGTCATATAATCATCCCAGGCATCCTCATACTCACCATCATAAACTGAATAAAATTCAGCAAAGGAAAGTGGATAAATTCTGATTTCATCACCTCTTCCTCGAAACTCAGTCACGACGTCACTGGAAAGGAACTTCGAGTTGCTTCCGGTCACATATACATCCAAATTGCTTATACGAAGCAGACTGTTTAACACTTCTTCAAATCTCGGCATGAACTGTACCTCATCCAGAAGTAAATAATATTTTTTCCGATCCTTCATGGCATTTTTGATATACCTGAAACACACCTTAGGATCTCTTAATTCCTCATTTTCGATACCGTCCAGGGCAATTTCAATAATATGATCTTCATCAACACCATTCTCTATTAAATATCTTTTATATATGGTAAACAGCAAAAAGGACTTCCCACATCTTCGAATACCAGTAATCACTTTTATCATTCCATTATCCTTCCGCTGAATCAACTGTTGCAAATAAATTTCTCTTTTAATTTCCATCATATGGCTCCCTTTTTTTATATATTTGCACATTTTTTAGTAATATTATTTTATCACAAAACTCATTTCACTTCAATATTGTGTATCAACCCAAATAATCCGGGGGGAATCCATCGCTTGTCCGATGTATGGAAATTACTATTATATAGAACTATACAATCTATAATATCTGTCGCGGCTAGTATAATTCGCACGTATATCTATCCTGTTCAGTTGTTCTATTTCTTTCTCAAGAGTATTAAAATCCATTTTTCTTCTCCATAAAACACATCATCCCGACAAATAGAAGTTATCAGTCTGTTTCATCTTTTTTATATATTACGCCGTCCCATGCATAATATCCCGCGATATATTCATAATCAGGATATTCTTCTATCTCGTATAATTTTCTCCCACTGTCAGATGTACAAATTACCACAACTCCCGATTTATCTGCAATACAATTAGTCTGGATTATTTTCAAGTTCGTCTCAGAATTTCAAATTCATTACCATACATGAATCAGATGATTTAAAACCCAATGATTCATACAAAGGCCTTCCCTTCTCCGTTGTATCCAGACTTATTTCTGTCACGCCATTTTCTTTTGCCTCATCTATCAAAATCTCAACCATTTTCTTAGAGATTCCTTTTCTTCTATGATCTGCGCGGGTATAGACATTCATTAAATGTGCTCGATTACCTGTTGGATGCGAATAAGTCGGCATAATCCATATATAGGATAAGCTTGCACAGCCTACCGGAGTTTCTCCATCAAACGCAATAACCGTAGTCTGCTCACCCGATTCAAAATATCTCCTACTCTCAGAGATAAAATTCTCATCATATTCATACTCGCTGGACAAATCATTCACTTCTATAAGCATTTCAAGTCTCAGTTTCATCAGAATTTCCATATCAGCTTTTGTAGTCTTTTTGTATATAATCCCGTTCATTTCCTTCTCCCTCATATAGTTTGTTTGCGTAACCGGAAGTAGCATCACCATTGAGAAGTATGTGCAATTGCTCTTAATCTGCGGTAATCAGCAACCCATTCTCTTCCGTTCCAAAGAGACTCTTTTGTTAAATTCTCTACCCTTTTAATGATTTCATCCTGCATCATTTCCGTCATTGTTTCTAAATCCGACGCAAAAAACTGTCTCATCCAATTAGCCAATCCTCTTTCACTATCCTTTAATGGCGTCGGTCTGTCATAATCATATGTTTTTTCAATCACAAAATTATTCATTTTCAACAGCTCAGCAAAATGCTCACTTGTTGGGAAATTGAATTTGGGAATATACTCATATCCCAGATCCCGACAGACATTCATAAATGCATGTTCAATCGTTGCAATATTACCATTTGCTCCAAATTCACAAACCAATAATCCATTTGGCTTTAATACTTTATGGATTTGCTTTAATAAAACATTATGGTCAGCTATCCAATGAAAAACTGCATTCGAAAAAACGACATCAAACTGCTTCTCGAATGGTAAAGCGAGTGCATCACAAACCACAAATTGTATATTGGCATATTGCTCTTTTGCCTTTGTTATCATACTTGCAGAGCTGTCGACACCAATAATTGTATCTGCAAGAGTTGACAGTTGTGCAGTAAGAGTTCCTGTCCCACAACCCAAATCTAAAATACTTTGATGTTTATTTTTAGGCACAAATTCTAACAGTCCCTTTCCGTATTCAGCTACAAAATCATGTTTATTATCATATAATACCGCGTTCCATTCACTCATATGTTACCCCCGCAAATACCAAATTTCACAATTTTCATCATCCGTAAACGTCTCCATCTCATAGCTACAGATTCCATCTCGATATATCTCTTCCTATTATCTTATCTCGAATAATCCCGATTTTTCTTTACTCTGTCAGCAATCTATCCAGCAGCATCTGCCTATTATTTATAAACATTTCTGTTACCTGATAGCTCTCTGTATCTTCATATTCGCACAGATGTATGCGTCCATTATCAAAACAATAGATATCGGCATCCGGTATACCTAATAGAATTGGCGAATGTGTAACTATAAAAAACTGTGCTCCCTCTTTTGCACATTTATATATTTGCATTAACAATGTAAGCTGTCTCTGAGGCGATAATGCTGCTTCCGGTTCATCAAAAAGATACAAACCATTTGGATGCAAATAATTCTGTGCTAATGCAAGAAAACTCTCTCCATGTGACTTTTCATGATATTTCGCAGAAGGATGTCCAAAATCTGCATACTCTTCTTCCTGTGTAGCAACATTATAAAAGCTTTCGGCTCTAAGAAAATATCCCCACTTTTCCCTCCGATAGCCTTTTGAAATTCTTATCGCATCACACAATTCGGAATGTGTATCATGCGTAGAAAAAACATAATTCTTTGTTCCTCCCTCAGGATTAAAACCATGTGCTACGGCAATTGCCTCCAATAAAGTTGATTTACCACTGCCATTTTCCCCGACAAAAAAGGTGATTGGTTTGTTGAAATCAAGTTTTTTAACACCCTGAAAAGCTGCAATTTTCTTTAAATAACTATCGTTATCAATTCTATCCCAATCAAATATGACTCCTTGAATGAATTGATCATTCATATAATCATCTATATCTTTCTTTGTATGCATCATTTTACCTCATGCCCAGTTACAGCCTCAAAATGATATTTTGCAATTCCGAGGTCAATCTTAGAATAAAAACCGCCGAGATTTTTTGCTGTCACAATTCCATTTTTCAGTTCAAAAAGGAACTTCTGCTGATTTACGGCAGTTGGTGCAAGGCATACTGCTTCCATGCCCTTGTTAAACCATTCTGTACTCTGGTCTGCCTTTCCTAGTTCCGCTATACTCTTGCTTTTATGTGGAACTCCCTGTGTTTCTCCATATCCCAGAGAAATGATGATCAGCAGTTTCTGTCCTCTTTTTATTTCCGCTTTTGATTTACCATGCGTCATCGCTACCCAACAGGTATTAAGTCCAAGTTCCTGACACTTTAGCACTATCTTCTCGCCATAATATCCTGCCTTTTCCTGCTCATTCTTATTTCCAACAACTGCAATATAGTTTCTTACATTTTCAAACTTCCCGTAATGAGCCATAAAGGAATCAAAACATTTCGGTTCGTCATAAAAAACCTGTATAGACAGTTTGCTTTCGGCATTGACCTCTTTTATCAATGAATCTATTTCCTCTCTCTTAGAAAATTCAATAGTCAAATTCTTATACTGTCTTACGCTGTGTCTTGCTTTCATAATCTCTAATATATCCATTACAATGTCCTCACTTTTGCTCAACTGATTAAACCAAGTATATCATATTTTCCCGTCAAAAATTCAATGATAAAAAAATCAAATAGGTGTTCGACCTCATAAACCGGAATTTACCTAATAATCTTTTCAAACCGAAACATTCCGTCCGGAAACTGCTCGTCCTGCTTTTCAGCATTCATTTCCGGATTATTGGGGGCTTGGTGATATTTGTTAAAGAACTCTACGATGTGAAAACCACATCTGTTCACATAAAAATGGATGTTCCGCTGCTCGAAATAGGGCGTTACGGTTTCCCAGACTTTCACTTCTGGATATAACTTCTCAACTTCGCACCATGCAGCATACCCGATGCCTTTGCTATGAACTGATGGCGCAATGAAAAGAAGATCCAGGTCGCCTTTTTCACCCTCGACTTTAATCACAACACCGCCTACTTTTTTGCCATCGAGTACGATGCGGTAAGCTTCACCATCGTCAATGGACTGCTCAATCGTTTCTCGTGATATAATCTGTCCATCTTCCTCAAAATGATTATCTCTAAGGCCAAATTCTTCCAGGGCACCGTAATTGAAGGCTTCCTGATTGTCTAAAACAAATTGCTCTCTATCACTGTGTTCAAGGGGGCGCAACTGCACAATAGTAGTCATGTCTTTACTCCTAAAAATTCAAGTTTATCTCTATGTTACTGTTTGTTTATAGAAATCAAATTTTCCATTTTATCTCTCCAATTTCTAAGAATTTAAATCTACCGACCAACATCCGATTTGCCATAAAAAATTCCCAAAGCATTTCGTATAGATGGTTTAAAAACCGTATCATGGCTATAACCTTCAATTACTTCATATATAATATTTAGACCATCATAATTCCTCTCTTCAAGGGACTTTTCAAAAGATTCAATTCCACTTACAAAACCTGAGTCTTCTTCACCTCCCACGGTGATATATATATTCGCATTTAATTCTTTACATCTTTCATAATACTCCTGTTCGTAATTTCGGATGTACATTTTCCCTGTATGTGCCTGCATGGACGGACTTCCAATATAATAATTTTCAAATGTATTTCGGGCAATCGTATCACTATGAAACAACGTATAGTATGCAAAATAACCACCATATGAATGACCGGTTAACGTTGTATTTTTGTCTGACACCGAATAAATTTCTGATAAATAAGGTATCAGATTATCGACTATAAAATGAAGAAAATCATTTGGATGATTTACCAAATCTCTTTCTCGTATCGTTCTATAGTCATAATCATTTGGATATCCAATGCTGATCAAAATAACATCATCAATCACACCATTTTTCATAAGCGGTCTTAATTCCGGATGATCGCTTAATCTCCACACCCCATCCGTCATAACTATCAGGGGATATTCTTTTGTCTCATCATAGGTTGGGGGAAGAGAAATATGAACAACAAAAGTATCATCTATTTCCTTATCATAAATCGATAGCTCCTGAATATAATCTGCACATGCAGGATCTAAATGAACCACTTCCTCATAATAAATATGTTCAGAAGATAGCTTTCCCATATGAATGCTTTCCCGTTCTTCAGGCAACAATCCCGGTTGTCGCGCCTCATTTTCTTCCGTAGGAACTTCTTCTGTAGTCACTTCTTCCGTAGACATTTGTTCTGCGGTTTTTTCCTGACCAATTTGCTGTGCAACCTCTTCTGTCTGAGTTGCAGACTCTGTAGACACAGTACTTTCACATCCACAAACTAAAATTCCATATACAATTATAGCCAACCCACACAATAGCACCTTTTTTCTTTTCATAAAATTGCCCTCCTAAATCCTTATTTATTATTTAGGATAGCAAATCTCACATTATCTTTCCTGTCCGTTTTGGGGAAAATTTGTCCATGACCTTATAGTTACACATCCTCTTTTATCGGCATATATAAATATAATTGATTTTCCCCATTTTTACAAAAACTGATTTCCAGAGTCTCATTTTCATTTATTTTATAAGAAGAAAATGGCATAAATTCTGTATAAATCCGATACCATAGTTTCTGTATTGCATCCACACCCGCTTCACATGGAAAGCAAACCCAATTCTTTGATGAAATTCTCTTTATGCTATAAGGAGATGGAACATCTATGATATCTTCACTTCCGACAACACCAAATATATAATGTAACTGTTGTCCCTCATTATAACGATAACCTAACATAGCATTCTCGAATTTGCCTTTTTCAGCAAAATGATCCATGCCATCAAAATCTGTAATGCAACATTGCCTGATAAATTCAGGAATCTTTATGTTATTGTCTTCCAATCCGTTATTAGGAAACTCTCTTTCATATCCCACAATGCAAAGACCTTCCAGCTTCTCCACAAAATAATCCAGTGTGCTTCCACCAACTGCCTGAATTTTTAATTGCACCCGGGTGAAAGTTCTAAGTCCGGTCCGATTTTTTCTAACATAAGAGGGCGTAACTCCATGAAATCGGGAAAATGCTTTTGTAAAACCTTCCGGTGTATCATATCCGTATTTTAATGCAATGTCCAATATCGTATGCCCAGATTGAATCAGCTCCTCTCCAGACAAGGATAAACGGCGATTTCTAATGTATTCTCCTACAGAATACCCCGTAATCACCCGAAAAATCGTCCGAAAGCTGTCCGTAGAAGAATATATTTCATGCGAAATATTCATATCGGTTATCATCTCATCCTCTAACAAATGTTCTTCTATGTAATTAATCGCCTTTTGAAGATTATCTAACCAATCCATTCATTCCTCCACTATTACATAAACTTCCATGACTCTATATCCACCATTCTGGTGTTAAATCGCCAAGCGTTACTATTCGCTCATTTTCATAATCCATCATTATCTCAATTTTTCGATATAATACAAGGGAAAGAAAATCCTATAAAACAGTATAACACAAAATAAAAACGACATGGTGAACTGATTGAAATGCTTCTAATTTTTGTAACGAATGATTTATTGAACGATAAGGAGATTTGATACGATGAGAACGATATTTGCAGAATACAACTCACAACGCAACAGCATTGATATTTATACTTCTGCTGGTTATATGCTCCGCATTGACTGTTGGGAAGCAGAAAAAAATTTAAAGACTACACCCGGATCAGCTTGTGCATTAAACGCACTTGCCATTGATGAACCACTTGAATATGCAAAATTATATCTTGATGGAACGATGCAAATATGGGTGGATGCAGAGGACACTCTTTATTTATAATGTTAAATAATCCCCAAAAATTCTAAAATTTTTCGGGGATTATTTTGGGCTTATATTTATTATTCAATTTAACTGATAATGATTCTCATATGAGATTTATCTTTAGAAATCATATCATCAATCACGCCAGTCTGCATCTGATTCCCATTTACATTCCGTAATCTGCATATTTGAAAATGTTGCCTTATATGAGCCTTCTGTCGGGCTGCATGCATATATTCCATAAGTAATTTTTTCTGCACCTTCCCACATATGGAAAATACGCATTTGTCTGAAATTTATGCCATCCTCACTGCATTCAATACAGTAGTCACTGTCCCTTCGTGAAAAACGATACCACATACTTTTAATATCAGAGGATATATCTGTTGTTGCCCAGTCAGAATATCCATGATTGGTTACAACGCTTCCCAATCGCTGTATTTTTTCATTCTCATATTCTATAGATGCCTTAAACCAGTTATCACTATTTAAATACATAGCCACACCACACTGGTCAAAACGACAGGTACTCTCGAACTCTGTTTTAACAATAAAAGAAAAGTACTTGTCTGTTGTTTCAACTTGAAATACTGGAGCATTATCATTTTGAAAACCATAATAAGTGCGTGCCCATAAGTCGGTACCCCTTTCCGTAAGAATTACAACTTTATCCTCACTAATTTGTACCTGCTTTGGTTGACGTATCCATTTAGGATTGTTTTTCAAAAATTCCATCTTTTTTCTCACTTTCTTTTTTATTTTAATAAGCAGCTATATTTAGTGCCTACTTTTCACTGTATTATAATTAGTAATTTTCTTTTGTCTTCTGCAAAGAATGACTCCTATAAGTAGCAACACTGGAAAAATAATTCCTGCCAAAATTCCCATCTTTAGGTTATCCCCAAAAGCTCCTGATACCATTCCAACCAATGTAGGACCTCCTGAACAACCTATATCTCCACCTAATGCCAGCAATGCAAACATGGCTGTTCCCCCTTTGGGCAAAGCTGCTGATGCCTTGCTGAAAGTTCCAGGCCACATGATTCCCACTGAAAGCCCACAGACAGCGCAGGCAATCAGATTTAATAGCGGAATTGAGAATAATGAAATCCCTAAATAAGATAAAATACATAAAAAACTACTATAAATCATAAAGTGTTCCAAATTGATACGGTCACCATACTTACCATAAAACAATCTTGATATTCCCATTAGAACCGCAAATGCCATCGGCCCTGCTAAGTCGCCGGCTGCCTTTGAAATTCCAAGACCTTTTTCTGCAAAAGCAGAGGCCCATTGACTTACTGCTTGCTCACTTGCTCCTGCACATATCATCATAATCAACAAAATCCAAAAAATTTTCATCCGAAACAATTCCTTTAATCCAAGTCCGGTATCTCCATCCTCAAGCAATGGTGCAATGGGAACCTTTGAAAAGACAAAAGCATTTCCAATTGGAATAACCGCCCAAATAATGGCTAATATTTTCCAGTTATCTATACCGACTACATAAAAGAACACTGTTGATATGAGTACAACTCCGGCGTGTCCCCAGCAATAAAAAGAATGCAACAGGCTCATTGCTTTTTCCTTATTGTCGGATGGGCAAGCCTCAACAACTGGACTGACTAGGACTTCTAAAAGACCACCACCTACCGCATAGATCATTACAGCAATCAAAATTCCAATAAAGGAAACTGGTAAAATCTCTGGTAAAACTGTAAGAAGGAATAATCCTGCCGCTGCTAGAACATGAGCTATAATCATTGACATCCGATATCCTATTTTATCAACAAATCTGACAGAAAGAAAATCAACCAGTAGTTGTATCCCAAAATTAAAAGTCACTAACAATGTAATTTGGGAAATTGGAATATGATAGCATTTCTGAAAAAACAAAAAAAGCAGTGGTGTAAAATTATTAACGATAGCTTGTACAATATAACCTACAAAACAGGCTGTAATTGTCTTATTATATTGGCTTTTCATTTTATCCTCCTCTAATAAATGTGATTATATCGTAAACTTTATATCTAGTCATTGTATAAAATCATATATTTATGGTACAATATAACAAATTTTATTATTTATGAGGAAATATAACATGGAAACTTTTAAGATAACTACAGATGAAACACTACGAGAAACCATCCAGCATGGCAACAATCGTTATCCATTTGCATACTATCCTGATAATATTTGGAAATTTGACTTCCATCGCATTGACTGGCATTGGCATCATGAATTAGAATTTCTTTATACTGCTGAAGGTACTGCGCTCTGCCTTATAGGTACAAGTAAAATAGAACTACATAAAGGTTGCGGCATATTTATCAATAGCGGTGTCCTGCATCGTTTTGAAGCACAAAGCAGTACATTTGCACCTAATATTGTTTTTTCGCCAACCCTATTAGCACCCGAAAACAGCCTCATTTACGAAAAATATATTCTTCCTGTGATAAACTCGTCTGTTCCATATCAAGTTTTCAGTCCATCCGACACATTTGGAAAACAGGTGCTACAACTTTTGTCGCAAATTTGTACTATTCAGGAAACTAAGCCGGATAATGAATTATGTACTATACAACTTTTATTTCAGCTTTGGAACATATTGCAAAAAAATATGGACTGGACTTCTGATTCTAACAGTATTCATCGATTAAATCACAAACAAGCAAGATTACAAGCTATGATGCAGTATATTCATGATCACTACATGGAAGAGATTACATTGGAGACGATTGCGGCATCGGCATCTATCAGCAAAAGTGGAGCTTTACACATTTTTCAAACTGGCATCCACTGTTCTCCGGTAGCATATCTGATTCAATACAGACTAGCACAGGCTGCTGAACAACTTTATATCACTCAAAAATCGGTTTCTTCCATTGCAGAAGAGACCGGATTTACAAGTTCCGGCTATTTCTGCCGGAAGTTTAGACAATATTATCACATGAGTCCAAATGAATACAGAAAGAAGAAAACAGAGGGAATTTCTTAATTTCTACTTTCTGTAATCATACAATATTTGGAGAGGATGTTGTTATCTTTGACGGCAGGCTTTTACTACTTTTTCAACATCTTCTTGTTCCTCGTTAGTTTTTTACTACAAACAGGATATGGATATTTCTGTGTATACGCACAACAGACGAGAGCACAGTATTCCTTAACTTGCTTGAAGTATGCAATCAAATCCAATAACTCGTTTTCCGCAATGTTCGGGAAATCATTCTGTAGCTTTTCTAACGGAGTTTCTCCATTTTTGCTGTTCCCGGTATGATTGAAAGAAGCAAACAGATCAAGTATTATTTCAGCATAGCACGGAGGTTCTATAATTATCCTATCGTCACAATATGCAAGCAATTTTCCGGTTGCGAGTATCTTCTCTTCTTCATTGGTCAACTTATCTAAGTCCATGTTTTATCATCCCTTATATATTTATATTACCTGTTTCATCAATATATTATAGCCGATAATTTATGAAGGTGCCGTTAAATTCAATCCTCCACTGGCTTACAGATTGGTAATCCCCGTATGCATACGCCGATCTTATACTTTCTTAAACTTCTATTCTTTTCCCAGAAAACAACTGTATAGCTAAACTCCGGACCATCATTTGTGAGCAACTCTCGAAGATAGCCAAGCCCCTTGCTTCCTGATTCTATGGAGATTAGGCTATCTTTTTCCATTTCAAGTAAGTTCTCATATATAGAATTATACAATCTATAATATCTGTCGCGGCTAGTATAATTCGCACGTATATCTATCCTGTTCAGTTGTTCTATTTCTTTCTCGAGAGTATTAAAATCCATTTTTCTTCTTTTCTTTCTTATATCGCGTCTCCGCATTCTATCAGAGGTACTATAGCCGTTAAAGTTTATATTGCATGAAGTTACCATTATGTACAAAACCAAAATCCGCATATAATTTAACTCCCATATCAGACGCTGTAATCTGTATTGTTCCACAGCCATATTCTCTGGCGTCATCTATAACACGGGATAGCAGCTCCTTTGCAATACCTCTTCTTCTATATTCCGGATCAGTATACATACTGGACAACAATCCTATCTTTCCTCACTTCCCTGCCCATATAAGCAAAGCCAGTACCTAACTCCATAAGGAAATTATTAACTTTCTCTATAAGCGCATCCTTTAGTTCCTTTTCATCATACCTTTCACGCAAAGTCAAAAAATCAAAATTATATGGGTCCTTCGTAATTGCTTGTGCTAAATCGCTCTGTTCTATCGGAAGTGTATTAGAAAAGTTAGTTATTGCTTTGCCCTGGCGTTCATACAAATCCGTCCCTAGGAAGTTTCGTAAAACATCTCTTGACCAATTGTTTTCAATAGTCTTTCTAATATAAAACAATGCCTTTGCAGGATTTCCTTTGCATTTATCAAGTATTATTTTGTTATGTCCCCATGGAATTCTAAAAATGATTTGTAAATCATCCCCAACTTGGGGACGATTTGCATCTGCAATCAATTCGTCCTCAACCTGAGGACAAATCACTACGTCAGGATACATTTCATAAAAGTATCTCATATATTTCAAATTAGTTGGAGAAAATGATTTTATCAGCCTGTATAGGCATCATCTGCCGTGTTCTTGAAATTCTGCTTTTCCAGCCATTGCTTTTCTTCTTCGTTTTCCGGAATATCGATCCGCTCGATCTTGAAGATAACGGGGCGTGTGCCGTCATTACAGCAGGCGATCATCATTCTGTCGTCATTTGTCCACTTGCGCATAATGGAGCCGCCCTGCAACGCCGTATAAACATATCGGCTGATAGCGTCCCATGCCTCTCCACAGAATTTTCCATTCATCAGATGGTAAAAATCATCCTGTTCTGGAGTTCTTTTTAAGAGAAATGTGTCTCCCGCTTTGAAACAGGGACACGGACCGGATTTCGGATCAGCCAAATACTTTTCCTGTAATTCCGGGAACACCTTTGTCTCTAATACCGTTATTTTGCATTCGTAATTCATATAATTAGCTCCTTTACATCCCAAATTTACTATCTGTTAAATTCCGATTTACATAACCGATTTTCTATTATAATTTGTTACATCACCGCCAATTTTTTTGTATAATTCTCTAACACTAATCTGCTTATTCCGAATTGCTTTTAATTCATTATCAGTTACTCCAATAAACTCAACAAAACTTACTCTTCCATTTGACGTATTTATTTCATGAAATTTATCATCCGGTACTGTAATAAATCCAGTTATATTGGATTTTCCACTACAATCAATCCCCTCTGTCTGACCAGTGTATAAGTATTTATAATTATTAAAAATTTCACCTTTGGTAAAAGTAATTCTCGCAATGGATTGTAAAATTCCACATATACATTTTATTTCATTTTCTTCATTTTCATAATTATCTTTTTTTAGCTTAAAGGTAAATTCCATTCCGTAGCCACTTACATCCTTTATGTCAGATTCTTTTTCATATAATTCTGATAATCCATAAGTTATAAAATGCCAATAATCGCCACCATCATAAACGCTTATACCACGAAGAGGATCATTACCTCCCAATTCCCAACTTATTAAAGTGCCATAATGTTTGGGATTCTTTTGATCTGGATATATCTCATCACACAATTCAGTTATAGCATCCCATCCGTTTGCTTTATTATCATTGTTTTCATTCTTTACTACCCAGTCACTATCCACCTTATCTCTTGTTGCACAATATCCACACGGCATCTCTGCCACTTTTCCAATTGAAGGATCTAAGTCAAACACTTCTCCTAATGCAACTACTTTCGCATCTTCCATTCCATGTGATCCACCACATAAGAACTGCCACATGCCATCATCCCCATCGTGTGATACAAATAAAATCGGCTTTTCTCCATTCAAAATGTGATTACAAATAATACATGCTGTATCGCGTGTCTCCGCAAATGGGAACTTATTATTACCCCGAATTTTTCCCTGTAGCAATTGTTTCAAATTCATTACTTTTTTCCTCCCACAACTTCCGATTTTTCTCTCTGACCAACCATGTAACAAACTGGAATTTATCTCACTATCCCATTCCAATTATTTACAATAATATCTGCGTTCTTTTCAAGAGCAGCAGCTCCATCCAATTCAATTTTTACACACGACATATTTTTCATCCATTCTTTCTGTTCTCTCATATTCGGAGAACCATTTCCTTCATATCTTCGATTATCATTCAAAAATCTCATATGGGCTTCATACATATCTCCACCTTCAAGCACTCTTTCGCCAAATCGCTCTATTGCTCTTTTATGGACTCTTTCTATTCGAATATCCGGTGAAACATAAAGAAGTACCATCATTTCAAACATCTCATCAAATGCGTAATGGAACGAACTCATCGAACCAGCCATAACAAAATGTTCATATGGTGCAATATCATTGCTCAGTCTGCTAATCTTTTCATCTCGTGTATACATCTGTGTATATGGACTATCTGTATTCTGTTTCCATATATACTCGTCCACATCAAAATATGGATATCCCAATTTCTGTGCAACAATTTTTCCAAGTGTTGTCTTTCCGCTTCCGGATGGACCAATTATCATAATCCCAGTTGACATATTTATACCTCTTTAGTTAGCAATAACTTCCGATTTTTCTTTCTAACCAACTATATATAACAAACTGGGGGTATTATCCGCAATCGCAAAACGAACACAACTCATAGAAATATGATCTGCGTCCATCTTACAGCCAATCCCTTTCAGCCTCATTCAGCTTCTTCACCAGCATATCCTTAAGAGCATGAAAAGCTGGAATAAATCTGTCATGTATCAATGTAATCATTCCATCAACCTCATCTTCATTATATATATGAACGGAAGTATTGCGTTTCTTTAGCATAAGCAACCACACCTCGGAATCGTTAATAAATCCAATCTTATAAGCAAGCTGCAGCACTTCACGAGGCGATCCGGTAGAAGCGCCCTCCACACCATGCATTTTCATAATTTCCTGTAATGCTTTCCATGCAAGTTCAAAGGTAAGATTAAATTGTCCAATCATCCCTGTTCGATAGATATCATTTGTTTCGGCAAGCTTAAAATCGGCATCAGATAATATAGACAAACAATTTGCAAAATTATCGAGTTTTTTCATAAATTGTAACACCGTCCCTTTCTATTTCCTGTTTCAATTCATCTGAAATCTCCGCATCTACCTGTACAATATCAAACATCAGGAGCGAATGTATCTTTTCCTTGACATCCCAATAAAAGCAATCAAAATCTCCGCCATACACCGCAATATCAATATCACTTCTTTCTGTATTTGTACCTCGTGCCCGGGAACCAAACAAGATAATTTTTGTGATACCATACTTCTGTGCAAAATCAAAAAGCTCTCTCAACACACGATCTGGCAAATTATATTTCATATTCTGTAACGCCCCTTACTGATAGAATCCATACCTACATCTATATTTTTTAGCATAGCATATTCCTATTGCATTCACAAGTACATCGTTTTGCATACTTACTTATACATCTTAGGTTTTCGTCCTCCGGAACTTTTATCGAAAAAAACGATAGTTGGTTCATTTGAACACCCTTGAGAAATGGCACTTGCCGGCATAAAAGAAGGCAGGCAGTCTCTTTATAAGACCACCTGCCTGTCGATTATTCTTATACTATTTTCTGTATCTTGCCAGTTCGACAAACTGGAATTGATCTACATGCCGAATTTGCATAATAAGAACAGAATATACGTTTGACATAAAAGCGGTTGAATGCTAATATAATATCAAAAGGTGCTACCGATAGACGGTTAACCCTGATATTTAAGTGCAAAATAACCGCTCGGTCTAGTCAGGACAAGGGGCGGTTATTTTTGTGTCTTATTATTGCTCTTAGAACCAACGGTATAACCAAGAGCAAAGCAAGTAATACATAAACTGATTATGGCTATAAAAAGCTCCGTTGTAAGCATAAGCACAAACCTCCTTAGAGACCGTTTCAAACCTCTTCGTCTTCATCGTTTTCTCCATCCGGTTGAATTTCACAAACAAATTCGATATTCCTTTTGCCGAATACATCTGTCAGATAAGTAATCTCTTCTTCATTCATTGTAAAAAAATAAACATTATTTTCGTAGACAGTTATTTTCTCCTGCTCTGTTGTCGTTACCTCCAAAGTGATAATGCTCAAACTATCCTTCACTGTTTCGAACAGTCTTGCCATTTGTACCTTTGTCAAATCCAGTGCAGTCAACTTTCCACCATATACAGAGACAAGAAAGCTCTTTGTCAAATAAATTCTAAAATTGTTTAACCAGAGAGCTTCCGGCTGATTACATTCTTCGTCAATCTGCTCTGCCAGTGGATGTCTGTATTTTTTAATCGCACGCACCTGTATGAATACCATCGAAATTCCAATCAATATTAAGATGCCTCCGATATCCAGATTCACAAAATATCCTTCCTTGAGTATTTTTCCATAGGTAAGCTTCGTCATACGTATAGCAATAAATTTGTGATTGATATACGCACTTACGATTGTTTTTACGTTCTCATCAATCACAACTTTCGTCATGCCTTCCACTCTTGCCGTACCGTTCTCTTCCACTCTCTGCTTTAAATCTACGAACTGTTCCGGTTGCATCTCTACAATATAGCTTTCCTCAGCGGTTGTTACAAGATAATATCCTTCATATTTATTTTCCGCCAACTTCTCCGGTACCCGGATAATATCAATATATGCTGTCTGATTTGCAGGATTGGATTCTTCCTGTAATACCTGTTCAAATGGTCGGACATAATCCATCTTTCTCTTTGTCTGAATCAATCCAAATCCCACCAAAAATATCCCCATCAATAAAAGAATCATTCCAATTGTTCGCCATATTTGATTAAATTTGTATTCTTCTTTTATATGCTTATTCGTATATTTCATGTTATGTATCATCCTCCCACACTTGATTTTAACGCTATTCCTATTCTTGTTCATATTTTCCTGCTCATCTGCCAATAAGAGCAAATCAAGATATTATTTTTTATTTTCTGTGATCTCTATAATTTTCATCTTTTATCCGCATAAATTGGAAATTAGCAGTTACTCTGATTGTATGAATTAAACCACGCTCTTTCTTCAAATGTTTTCTTTGGGGGATGTATCGGATCGCTTTCTGCTATACCAATAGGCAAAAAGCAGACCAACTCATAGCCCTCAGGCACATTTAGTATCTGTGCCATTTTATTACAGATCTTGTCATCATCGGTAATATGTCCTTCATACCAACAGCTTTGATAACCAAGCTCCACAATTGCAAGCAGCATATTCTGAATCGCTGCTGAATAATCCTGCACAGCGAAACATTTATCCCGATAAGCATTGACTCTCTGTGTCAAAACGCAAATAGCAGCGGGAGCAGTTTCTCCAACAGGTGGTTCTATCACACTATGAAGTTGCTTCAATACATCCGGATTATCAACGGCAATCAATGATGTAGTCTGTTTGTTGCATCCGGACGGAGCATCAAGCCCCGCTTGCATGATTTTTATTAAATCTTCCTTTGGTACGGGAATATCTTTATATTTTCCCCTGTAACTATGTCTGTAATGAATAGCCTCTATAACATTCATAACGTTCCCTCCTAAATTCCGATTTGTCTGCAATACAATTAGTCTGGATTATTTTCGAGTTCGTCTCAGAATTTCAAATATCACCATTGAGAATCTCACCCCACCATTACTATACATCTATTAACATCTTTGGGGAAATAATATCTATCTTTATTCATTATACTTTCCTATACATTTGAAAACAAATAAGAATACTTCCGCATTTGTGCAAATATAATCATTGCCACCCGATGCCGTACCTCTTCTGGATACATCTCTGCATTTATAAGCAATTCTTTCACATCTTTTTTCGTAAACCAAAACTTTAGATTTATTTTATATAAAGCTTCAGAAACGTCTAATTGCTCATCAAATTCACTACATATCGTCTTTGACTGAACCTTATCTATAAGTGCGTAAGTATCTCCGGATAATGGATAATCCATAGTTGTATCTGCCAGCAGACCGGCTCCATTATCAAAGATCGGGCAATATGCATAATCACCTTTTCCGTTCATCAAAACAGCTATGTTATGCGTATGCCGGTCTTCATTCAAAAAAAGTGCGTCTATCGTCAGCAGCTTGTTCATATACACACCAAACTTCTGAAGTCCCGTCATTCGTTCCACCTGTTGCACTAAAAAACATAATCTTTCCTCATGTTCCGGTATTCTATACAGACTCTTATGCAGACTTTCTCCAAAAAAATTATAAAACAGTCGTTCTAAAGTTATAATCTGCCAGTCTTCACTTAAAAAATTTCTACTCTTTACACCGTTATATATCACTGTCCCATATTTAATTGTTTCCAGATCATAACATACAAATTCATCCGCATCTAACGTTGATTTTATCAGAAGATGCGATATCATGTACTCTGCCAATCCTTCATACCCTGTGTAATCAGCTTTATACCAAATCCCATTATTTTCCCATTTCAACTGATTTCCTTTGGAAGACTGACGCTCATTTGTCCTGATATTCTGCTCAAATAGTTCTATCATTCATTTACCTCTCTATGCGAATCCAAAAATCATCCTCTGCCATCCGACCTTCGGTCTTCTCTATAATCAGGATTGGATCATAAAATGGCAATTCCAGATCTTTCAGTATCAGCTTCATCTTATCTCTGCTTTCAGGAAAACATCTCGACTTCAGAAATTCCAGATATTGATCATAATCGGGATTTTCCACAATGCCAAACGCCCGGAACATAATTTTATCTGCATAATTTTTTACTTTTACTTTCCGTTCCTGCTCATTCACATCTATCAAAGTACATAC
>Ga0129313_1001067_pt1 | contig 18957 bp, 15 predicted proteins | sample O1105metagenome_FD_94436 | JGI IMG/M metagenome (GOLD analysis project Ga0129313, IMG submission 94436) | Orangutan group fecal microbial communities from fecal samples from Wisconsin, USA - O1105 metagenome | ecosystem: Host-associated > Mammals > Digestive system > Large intestine > Fecal...
ATGGTAATATAAATACCGGAATATACGATTTGTCTCGAAAAACGAAGGGGATTCAGGCGATTCAAAGGGGCCGATTTAATACTCCATCAGCTTTCCGTTGAAGATGCCGGTGCCCCGCAGCACCAGCTCGTCCCCCGCCCGCAGAGCGTTTTTCCCGGTGGTGACGGAGCGCAGAACGTAGAAGTCCGCCCCCTCGCTGATCACCTCAGCCTCCTTGAATACGGCCCGCCCGTTTACAATGGCGTATACGCCCAGGTGGTTCACCGTCTCGGTCTGGCTGGAGTCGGGATCTGTGACCTCCTCGCTCTCCATGCGCAGGCAGGCCTTGGGGACGCGGATGCCGTAGGAGCTGTCGAAGATCAGCTCCACCGTCTGTCGGCGGAGGAGGGTGGTGCTGGACAGATATTCATCGCTGGACAGGATTGCTGCCGCCCCTGTCTCATCGCTGACCACTCTGTCTACCTTCATGGTCACATCCTGCGTGAAGTCGCCGGTAAAGCGCACCAAGATCGAGCTGAGATGCTCGAACCGCAGGCCGGTTTCCGGGGAGAGGGGGACGGCCAGATACCAGCGGTCGCTGGTGATCAGCTTGCCGGAGCCGCCGGATTGGGGGGTGGGAGAGGCGGAGGCGATCAGCTCGGACAGCTGGCGGTGATCCATGGTCAGCAGCTGCTGGGGCGTCATATCCTCGCAGCCGTCTGTCTGGGCGGAAAATACGCCGGAGACAGGGGCGACAATGCGGGTTGTGGCGCTGCCGGACTGCTGCTTCAGGGCGGACAGCTGGAGCTTCAGCGCCTGAAGGTGGGTGGTCAGGTCGGACGAGGTGATCCCCGTGCCGTAAGTCAGGTCCCGCTTGAGCACCGCGCTCTTCAGCTGGATCACCTGGTCCTCCAGGTGGGAGTAGTTGTCCAGGGCGGTGGCGGAGCGCAGGGAGACCAGAGACTGCAAAATGTTCTCATCCAGCCGGGCCGTAGAGGATACGTCGCCGCCGGACTGGATGGCGTATTCCAAAACCTCGATGTCCCGGGTCAGCTCCTCCTGCTGATTTTGGGCGGATTGGGCGGCTCCGTCCCGATAGACCAGGGCCACCGTCTTGCCTGCGGCCACCTTTTCTCCCTCGCTGCGGGCCAGATCCACGATGCCGCTGTGGCTGGGCAGGACCTGCTCCTGCCGCACCAGAAGGCCGTCGGCCTCTACGCTGTCGTTATTGGTGTAAGCGTAGGCCACGGTGGTGGTGTAAGAGACGTTGAAGGTGTTCCACGCATAGAAGCCCAGATAGGCCGTCAGCGCGGCGGCCAGCAGGATCATGACCAGGGTGATCACGGAGTTGCCTTGTTTCATGGATGATCTCTCTTTCTGACAGCAATGCCATTAAGTTAAGGGCTTTGTCATTGCGAGCCAGTCCGCAGACTGGCGCGGCAATCCGTTTGCTCTGACGTTTTAAATACGGATTCCCACGGCAGTGACATCGGTCACTGCCTCGGAATGACAGGTTTCTCTTAACAGAATGACATTGCTTTCTAACAGGCGGTGATTTTAAGGAGTGCCATAGGTTTGTAGGGCAAGGGAGGTCCCTTGCCCTACAATGGAAGGTGGAAGAAGGGCTGGGACAGGGGCGGGATTTATCCGCCCAAGCCGTCTTCGGGCAGGGGGTCGTATAGGGGGAGGGGCCGCTCCGGGACGATGGTGGAGATGGCGTGCTTGTAAATGATCTGCTGCTTGCCGTCGGTGGTCAAAACCACCACAAAGGCGTCGAAGCCGGTGATCACGCCCCGCATCTGAAATCCATTCATCAGAAAAAGGGTAACTGTGCGGCGCTCCCGTCGGGCCTGGGCGAGGAAGATATCCTGTAGGTTGTTGGTTTTCTGCATAAGTAGCACTCCTTTTCTCTCTGCGTTCTCCGGCACAGAGACCGGGTGCTCTTATAGTAAACCAGTTTCTTCCAGAAAATCGGTCGAATTCCGGAGGGCGCGGGCAAAATCCGGCTCTTTTTCCCACAGGAGCCAGCGGCAGCCGGGGTTCCGGCGGAACCAGGTCAACTGCCGCTTGGCATACTGGCGGGAGCGGAGCTTGATCTCCTCGGCGGCGGCCTCCACACTGCCGCCGTTCAGCAGGGCGGCGGCCATCTCTTTATAGCCGATGGCCTGCATGGCGGTGCAGGACAGAGGGACGCCCCGGTCCAGCAGACTGCGCACCTCCCGGACCAGGCCCTGATCCATCATCTGATCCACCCTGCGGCTGATGCGGTCCCACATATCCTGCCGCTCCCGGAAGGCCAGGCCGATGGCGGCCGCCTCATACCGGGGAGGAATGGCCTGGGTGGCCGCGTTGTGCTGGGTGATGGTGGTCCCTGTGGAGTAATAGACCTCTAAGGCCCGGACAATGCGCTTGCCGTCGTTGGGGTGCAGGCGGGCGGCGGACTGGGGGTCGATCTGCTTCAGCTCCGCCAGCAGGACGGAGCCCCCCTGGGTCACATACCGCTGCTCCAGCCGTTTGCGCAGGGGACTGTCCGGGGAGAAGGCTGCAAATGTGCGGCCGGACAGAAGGGAATCGATGTACAGCCCTGTCCCACCGGCGATGATGGGCAGCTTTCCCCGGGCCAGAATGTCGTCCACGCAGGCGGCGGCCATTTCCACATAGCGGGCCACGGAGAAGTCCTCCTCCGGGTCGGCCACGTCCAGCATGTGGTGGGGCACATCCTCCATCTCCTCCGCCGTGGGCTTGGCGGTGCCGATGTCCATGGTGCGGTAGATCTGCATGGAGTCGGCAGAGACCACCTCGCCGTTGTGGGCCTTGGCCAGAGCCACGGCCAGAGCCGTTTTTCCGCTGGCCGTTGGGCCGCAGATCACAAGTACCTTCGGGGGCATTGCGCCACCGCCTTTCAAATAGATTGAATACCCTCCCAACCCACCTCGTCCTCACAAGCTTCATATGCCCCAGGGCAGCTTCTCTTGCCCCTGCGGGGCAATTCACCTTCTCTCTCGCTTCCGCCGGGACGGCGAAAGCTCGCTCATTCCGCTGTTCGTCCTCTCCCATTTGAACCCGCTGCGCTGGGCTTCAAATGGGTTCCCGGGGGCTTCGCGCCTATGCCCCACCGGCGGGCGCATAATATGCGCCCCTACGAGAAGTCAAGAACGCGGCGCGCCGAGTCGTCGCGCCCTACGGTGCTGCGTTGTCCGTAGGGCCCGATGCCCACATCGGGCCATGGGGGTCATAGGGGGCAGAGCCCCCTATACCAAAAACGGGTGGGTGGGCGGTATTAAAATTTCCCAGCAAGGGCTCTGCCCTTGCCGCTCTGCGAGTTACCGCCCGCTAATAACCCCGCTCCAGACTGCCAGGGCGTCCCCTGCCGCCGTCAGCAGATCAAGAAAGTTGTCCATGGCTTCGTCAAACTGTTTCTGGGCGGCGCGGAAGGGCGACTCACACTCGCCGGGCTCCATAAAGAGGTACTCCTCGCGGACGGCCTGTGTGGGCCAGGGGGAGCTTTCCATGCCGAGGGACTGGTCAAAGTTGCTGTGGTTCACTTCGACCAGATGCCAGCCCTCCCCCCGGGCGTCGGGACAGACCCGCAGCTGCTCGCCGGTCTGGCGGGCCAGGGCCTGGCGCAGCTCCGGATAGCTGAGGATCTGCTTGGTGAAGGGGCGGTCGCTGGCGGTGATGATCCGGCCCTTGGTGGCCTCGGGACAGCCGTAGTCCCGGCTCTGCCCGGCCAGAGCCATAATGGTCTGATAGCCGGAGCCGGTCAGCCCCTTGGGGCGGATGTCCAGGGTGTAGTCTCCGCTCAGGCGGACGCTGGTGCGGGCGGTCAGCTGGTTGCTGGCATACCGGCCGGACTGCACCTGACGCAGCAGCACCAGCAGGGGGGATTTCTCCCCGCGGTTCAGGATCAGCTGGCCGTCGAATCTGTCGTCGTTGCCGCCGAAGAAAAGCCCGTTGTGCTGCTGCCCGTATTGGGCCAGCAGCGTGGTCCAGGTCAACTGCATAAGGAACCTCCTTAATTTTAATTGCCCACACCACCCGCCCTTTTAGATGTATAGGGGGCTTTGCCCCCTATAACCCCTGGGCGGGGGCCCTACGAAATTCCGTAAACAATCACATCGTAGGGCAAGGGCTCTGCCCTTGCCGGATTGGCCCGATGGGGGCATCGGGCCCTACAGAATTGCAACAATGAACGTTACGCGTCATAGGGGCGGATGTCCTCATCCGCCCGGGGGTCATAGGGGGTTTACCACCTATACTCAAAATGGATGGGAGGGAGGGGTATTAAATTCTTTTGAATTGCCGCTCCAGCTCTTTTTTGGTCAGCTCGATGGCCACGGGGCGGCCGTGGGGGCAGTACTTCACCTGTCCGGACATGACGGCCTGAGCCACCCGCTCCAGCTCGGACACACTGGTCTTCCACCCGCCCTTGATGGCGGCCTTGCAGGCCATGGTGTGCAGCAGCTCGTCCCGGGCGGCGGCGGGGTCGGGCCGGCCGCCGGCCAGCAGCTTGCCCGCCAGCTCCGACAGGGTGCCGGGGATGTCCTCCACGTCCAGATAATCCGGGGCCTGACGGACGATCAGCGCGCCGTTGAGATCCTCCGCCTGAAAGCCGAACTCCTCCAGCAGGGGCAGCTGCTCCACCAGCGCGGCCTCCTCCCGGGGGTCCAGGCGGCACACGGCGGGGACCAGCAGGGTCTGGGACATGGGGGTGTAGCCCGACGCCTTCATGCGGTCAAAGTTCATCCGCTCGTGGGCGGCGTGCTTGTCGATGAAGAATACCCTGTCCCCCTGCTCCACGATGATATAGGTGTTCAGCACCTCGCCGGCCACCCGCCATGGGGCAGTCTCCGGCATAGAGGGTGCGGGCTCTGCGGGCGTGGGAATCGGGGAAGGGGCAGCCGCCGGCTCCGCCTTGATTTGCGGGACAGGCTGCGCCGGGGCGGGGGCGGGCGCCGCAACCTGCGGGATGGGCTTTAGCTGGGGAGCAGAGACCACGGGGGCGATGCTCGGACGCTGGACCGGCGCAGGCTCGGGTCTGGCCGGAGCGGTGTATCGGGGCGGCTCCGCCTTGGGGGCGGGGCGGTAGGTAGAATCATGGACCTGCACCACCGGCGGGTGTACAGCGGGGGCAGGGGGGATGAAGGCGGTCTGGTTTGAAGTCACCGTGTCGTGTCGGGCGGGCCTGTCCAGCACGGCGGCGGGACGGCTGCGGTCGGCCTCCAGGGCGGAGAGCACGGCGTGGTACACGGCGGAGAACACCTGCCGCTCGGCGCCGAACTTCACCTCGGTTTTGGCGGGGTGGACGTTCACGTCCACGGCGTTCAGCTTTGTCCGCAGGTGGAGGACACAGGCGGGGAACTTTCCCACCATTCTCTGGTTGGCGTAGGCCTCCTCCAGGGCGGCCATCATCAGCCGGGATTTGATAAACCGGCCGTTGACGAAGAAGAACTGCCAGTTCCGGCTGTTCCGGCAGCAGGCGGGCATGGACACGAAGCCGGAGACGGACATCTCCTCGCCGCTGGCCTGTACCGGACGCAGGCCAAGGGCCAGCTCCCGGCCCAGCACGGCGTAGACGGCGGACTCCAGCTTGCCGTCCCCGGGGGTCAGCAGCTCCTGCTTGCCGTCCCGGATGAACTGAAAGGACACCTCCGGGTGGGACAGGGCCAGCCGCTGGACGGCGGCGAACACCGCCGCCCCCTCCGCCACGTCCTTCTTCATAAACTTCAGCCGGGCGGGGGTGTTGTAAAACAGGTCACGCACCACCATGGTGGTGCCCAGGGGACAGCCGGCCTCCTCCACCTGCCCGGGGATGCCCCCCTCCAGCGCCAGAGAAGCCCCCATGGGGGTCTGCTCTGTGCGGGACAGGACCTGCATCCGGGACACGGCGGAGATGGCGGCCAGCGCCTCCCCCCGGAAGCCCAGGGTGCCGATGGCCTCCAGGTCATACTCCGTGCGCAGCTTGCTGGTGGCGTGGCGCAGGAAGGCCCGGGGCAGCTGGTCGGCGGGGATGCCCCGGCCGTTGTCGGTGACCCGGAGGAAGGTCATGCCCCCGTGGCTCACCTCCACCACCACCTTGGACGCGCCGGCGTCCACTGCGTTCTCCACCAGCTCCTTCACGGCGCTGGCGGGGCGCTCCACCACCTCGCCCGCGGCGATCAGGTCGGCCACATGGGAGGGAAGAATTTGAATTTCCGGCATAAGATACCTCTACGATCTGTTATATATATGGGTTGATATACGAATTGGAAATGAAAATAGGGATTTTGAACGGCCGCATGGGCCGGCGTCAAGCCTTCCTCCCTGAGTGAGAAAGCCTATATAAGCGCCTATGTAAGCCTTCCCCCCACAGGGGGGAAGGTGGCCCGCAGGGCCGGATGAGGGGGCGCTGTTGTAATGACGAGGCGCGCCGAGTCGTCGCGCCCTACGGGATACGATAAACGGTTGTTGTGTATTGTAGGGGCGGCCTGTGGCCGCTTGCGGGCCGGTGAGGACACCGGCCCCTACGGAGGGTATCATTCGTTGGCGGCATCACCGTAGGGGCGGATGTCCTCAGCCGCCCGGGGTTTTTACGGCGCGCCGAGTCGTCGCGCCCTACGGGATGCGATGAACGGATGTTGTGCATTGTAGGGACGGCCACATGGGGCCGCCCGGGATTACCCCCGCAGGTCCTCCTTCAACTCTGCCAACAGGTTCAGGGCCTCGATGGGGGACAGGACGTTCACGTCGGTCATCTCCAGCTTTTTCAGCACGGTCTGGCCCCCCAGATCCAGCAGGGAGATCTGCCCCTGGGCCGGGGCTGCGGCGGGGGCGGCGGGCTGGTCCGCCTCCAGCTCCTCTAAGATCTGGTGGGCCCGGCGGATCACCCGGTCGGGCACCCCGGCCAGCTTGGCCACCTCGATGCCGTAGCTCTGGTCGGCGCCCCCACGGACGATCTTCCGCAGGAAGATCACGTCGCCGCCCTTCTTTTTGGCGGCAATGTTGTAGTTTTTCACCCCGGGGATCTCCCCTTCCAGAACGGTGAGCTCGTGGTAGTGGGTGGCGAACAGGGTCTTGCAGCCCAGGCGCTTCTTGTCCGCGCAGTACTCCAGCACCGCCCGGGCGATGGCCATGCCGTCGTAAGTGCTGGTGCCCCGGCCGATCTCGTCCAGAATGAGCAGGGAGGCGGGGGTGGCGTTTTTCAGCAGGGCGGCCACCTCGGTCATCTCCACCATGAAGGTGGACTTGCCGGAGGACAGGTCGTCGCTGGCGCCGATGCGGGTGAAGATGCGGTCCACCACCCCGATGTGGGCGGAGCGGGCGGGGACGAAGGAGCCCATCTGGGCCATAAGGACGATGAGGGCCACCTGCCGCATATAGGTGGACTTGCCCGCCATGTTGGGGCCGGTGAGGATGGCGCACAGGTCGTCTCCCCCGTCCATATGGGTGTCGTTGGGGACAAACAGCCCCCCCTTGAGCACCTTTTCCACCACGGGGTGACGGCCCTCGGTGATCTGAATGACGTTGGAATTGTCCACCAGGGGCATACAGTAATTGTTGGCCGCGGCCACTGCGGCCAGGGAGTTGAGCACGTCCACCTGGGCAGCCGCCGCGGCAGAGCGCTGGATGGCGGCCACCTGAGCGCACACCTGCTCCCGGATCTGGCTGAACAGCTGATACTCCAGAGCCACCACCTTGTCCTGAGCGGAGAGGATGGTGTGCTCCAGCTCCTTCAGCTCCTGGGAGATGTACCGCTCGGCATTTACCGTGGTCTGCTTCCGGGTCCAGCCGTCGGGCACCAGGTCGATCTGAGACTTGGCCACCTCGATATAGTAGCCGAACACCTTGTTGAAGCGGATGCGCATATTTTTGATGCCCGTCTCCGCCTTCACCCGGGCCTCCATCTCCGCCAGCACGTCGGTGCTGTTTTCGATGAGATTCCACAGGCGGTCCACTTCCTCGTTGTAGCCCCGGCGGATGAACTTGCCCTCCCGCACAGAGAAGGGGGGCGCGTCCACAAAGGCGGACTGGATCAGCCCGGTCAGCTCCGGCAGGTCGTCCAGCTGCTCGGCCAGGGTGCGCAGCAGGGCGGAGGAGCAGGGGGAAATCAGCTGGCGGATGCGGGGCAGGCGGCTGAGTCCCCCGGCCAGGGCCACCAGGTCCCGGCCTCCGGCGGTGCCGTACACCACCCGGCCCATAAGTCGCTCCAGGTCGGTGACCTCCTTCAGCACCAGGGTGAGCTCCTCCCGGGTGATGATGTCCTCCACCAGGTCGGCCACCGCCTGCTGCCGCCGGGCGATCTGCACCGGGGAGAGGAGGGGCCGCTCCATCCAGCCCCGCAGCAGGCGGCCGCCCATGGCGGTGCGGGTCTTGTCCAGCACCCACAGCAGAGAGCCCTTTTTCTCCTGACCGCGCATGGTGGCGGTCAGCTCCAGGGTCTGCCGGGCGGTGAGGTCCAGCTCCATAAAGTGTCCGGCGGTGTAATAGGAAAACACGGAGATGTGGGACAGGTCGGTTTTCTGGGTCTCGTACAGATAGGACAGCAGACCGCCGGCGGCCTGCACCGCCGCTGTGTCCCCCTCCGGCAGGGTGTCCAGACCGGCGGTGAACTGCTTTTTCACCGCCGACAGGCTTACGTCGTAGCGGAAGCGGGCCTCGCCCCCGTTTTCACACAGGCAGTCCAGCCGCTCCCGCAGAAAATCCACCAGCCCGTCCAGCTGCCAGGCCCCGTCGGAGAGGATGACCTCGGTGGGGTGGAAGCGGCCCAGCTCGTTTTTCAGGTGGTCCATGGCGTCCTCCGCCGCGGACAAAGAGGTGGCGAACACCTCGCCGGTGGAGATGTCGCACAGGCACAGGCCGTAGGCGGCGGAGTCGGCATAGATGGCACACAGGAAGTTGTTCTTCCCCTCCTCCAGCATGGAGGCGGCGATCACCGTGCCCGGGGTAATGATCCGGGTGATGTCCCGTTCCACCAGGCCCTTGGCCAGGGCGGGGTCCTCCATCTGCTCGCAGATGGCCACCTTATAGCCCTTGGCGATGAGCCGGGCGATATAGCTGTCGCAGGAGTGGTAGGGCACGCCGCACATGGGGGTGCGCTCCTCCTCCGGCTTGTTGCGGTCCCGTGTGGTCAGAGTGAGGTCCAGCTCCTTGGATGCCAGCTTGGCGTCCTCGTTGAACATTTCGTAAAAGTCGCCCAGGCGGAAGAAGAGGATGGAGTCGGGGTGCTTCTCCTTCATCTCCAGATACTGCCGCATCATGGGGGTCATCTCTGCCATGGGATCACCTGCTTTCTGGTTAGATTAAAACCCACCCAACCCACCTCGTCGTCGCAAAGTGCGCTTCGTTCGGGACGCCCAGGCATGGGCATCCCTCGCTGCGCTCCCTTGCTCCGACTCTCCCAATTGCAACCACTCCGTTGGGTTGCAATTGGGTTCCCGGGGGCTCCGCCCCCTATGACCCCCGGATGGCCGCAGGCTATCCAGCGGGATGATGGGAAATGGGGGGTGATTGTTGTGTAGGGGCGGATGTCCTCGTCCGCCCACAGGGTATGTTATTGGGTAAAATATTTATCCTCTGCCCAGCGGGATGGATTGTTGTCAATGTATTGCCAGATACGGAGGTAATCGGCCTCATTGCGTACCACGTGGTCGTGGTAGCCCCGCTGCCACAGCGGCACGCCGCAGACCCGGTTGGTCATGCGCTTCAGGGCGGAGACAAAGGCGGGGATGGTCTGGTTGGCGCAGTCCCTTTCCGCAGGGGCCGGCGTCCTCGACGGCCCGTCCGTCACCTGGAGCAGAATATGGACGTGATTGGGCATGATCACATATTTGAGCAAGGCGACATACCCATAAACCCGGTCCATCTCTTCCAGCCGCTCTTTGACCGCCATGCCGTATTTGGTCAATATCACCCGTGGGGCGTCGGGGACGCCGCCCCCTGCGCGCACCTGAGCGAACAGGCATCGGCGCTCCGCTGCGCATAGGGTGAGAAAATATACCCCTGCCTGTCCATAATCATAGCCCTGCAGACGGGGATGTTTTCGGTTTTGATAGTAGCTCAAACGATCTCCCCGAACAGCGACCACTTATTGGCCCCGGTGATCTTCACCTGACAGAACTGTCCGATCACATCGGCGCTCCCCTTGGCCCGCACCAGCCGGTTGCCCGGGGTGCGCCCGGAGATGGGGAAGGTCTCGTCCCCGCTCTCGCCGTCCATGAGGCAGCGCAGGGTCTTGCCGATATAGGCGGCGTGCTTCTCGGCGGAGATCTGGTCCTGCAGGGCGGTGAGGCGGTTGAAGTTGGCCAGCTTCTCCTCCCGGCTCATGGGGTCGGGCAGCTTGGCCGCCGGAGTGCCCACCCGGGGGGAGTAGATAAAGGTGAACAGGGCGTCGAACCGCACGTCCTCCAGCACCTTCAGGGTGTCCTCAAACTCCTCCGTCGTCTCTCCAGGGAAGCCCACGATGATGTCGGAGGTGAGGACGATGCCGGGAATCAGGGCCTTCAGGGCGGCGATCTTGGCCATATACTGCTCCCGGGTGTGGCGGCGGTTCATGGCCTTCAGGATGCGGTCGTTCCCCGCCTGGAAGGGCAGATGGAGCACCGGCGCCACCTTTTCGCACCGGGCCATGGTCTCGAACAGCTTCTGGGTGGCGTCCTTGGGGTGGGAGGTCATAAAGCGGATGAGGAAGTCCCCGGGGATGGCGTTTACCAGCTCCAGCAGGTCGGCGAAGTCCATGGGCTCGGCCAGGTCTTTGCCGTAGGAGTTTACGTTTTGCCCCAGAAGGTTGATGTCTTTATAGCCCGCGGCCACCAGCTGGCGCACCTCCGCCAGAATGTCCTCCGGCTTGCGGGAGCGCTCCCGGCCCCGGACGTAGGGGACGATGCAGTAGGTGCAGAAGTTGTTGCAGCCGTACATGATGGACACCCAGGCCTTCACCTTGTCCTGGCGCACCAGAGGGATCCCCTCGGCGATGGAGCCGGGCTGGTCGGCGATCTGGAAAATGCGGCCCTTCTGGGTCATCAGGGTGTGGATGAACTCCGGGAAGCGCCACAGCTCGTGAGGGCCGAAGACCAGGTCCACATGGCGGTAGGACTGGCGGATCTTGTCCGCCACGTGGGGCTCTTGGGCCATACAGCCGCACAGGCAGATGATCTGCTCCGGGTGGCGGCGCTTGGTGTGCACCAGGGCGCCCAGGTTGCCGAACACCCGCTGCTCGGCGTGTTCCCGGATGGCGCAGGTGTTGATGACGATGACCCGGGCCTGCTCCTCGTCGTTGGTAAAGCCGAAGCCCATCTGGGCCAGATAGCCCCGGATGCGCTCGGAGTCCGCCTCGTTTTGCTGACAGCCATAGGTGTCTACAAAGGCGAGGGGGGGCGTGGGCAGCTGGGCGGTGACGGCAGCGGCCTGACGGCAGAAGTCCAGCTGACGGTCGATGTCAGCCTGAGAAATCACGGTAGTGGTACGTTCCATTTCGGGTCCTCCAGATAAAAAGCGGGGCAGCCCCGCATGATTTTCAGAATAAAACATCATACCATTTTTTTCGAAAAAGGGCAAGAAGCCGGGGCGAAAAAAGGGGTCAAATCGGGCGGAGGGGGAAAACAAACCCCCGGACACAGGTGACCTGTGTCCGGGGGAGAGATTATCCGATCATCAGCAGTGTGCCCGCCGTGATCAGGGCGGCACCCAGGATAGCCTTGGGAGTGGCCGGCTCTTTCAACAGAAGAAAGGCGAAAAGCAGGGTGATGACGATGCTCAGCTTGTCGATGGGGGCCACCTGAGAGACTTTGCCCAGCTGCAAAGCCCGGTAGTAGCACAGCCAGCTTGCGCCGGTGGCCAGACCGGAAAGGATCAGGAACAGCCAGCTGCGGCGGCTGATCCCGACGATGCCGCCCTGGACCTTGGTGAGAAAGACCATGCCCCAGGACATGAGGAGCACCACGCTGGTGCGGATGGCGGTGGCCAGGGTGGAATTCACCCCGTCGATGCCGATTTTAGCCAAGATCGAAGTGGCGGCAGCAAATACGGAAGAGAAAAGGGCCAAGATAAACCACATAACAGTACCTCCTGGGGCGGTGCGGCAGAGGTCCATTCCTTCATGTACCCTGGAAAGCGCCCTGTTGATTACGCCCGGTATGTCCGGACCGTACAATAGCATAGTACAAACAGGGGTGCAAAACAAGAAGGATGTGGATAAATTTGTGGAAAATGTGGATAAGTGAAATAAATTTATACGCATCGTTATAGATGCGCCCCGTCAGAACACCAGGATGCGCAGGGTGAAGGTGAGGGTCATCAGCAGCACGCCGATGCTGGCCAGACTGTCCAGGGACAGACGGGGGAGGGAGCGGGCCTTTTTGGGGGACTCCGCCGGAGCGTTTTCTACCAGATGGGGGAAGGGGCGGACCGCAGGCGCCTGGGCGTGCCGGGGGGCGGGAGCCAGACTGCCCTCGGCCTGAGCCAGCTTCCGGCGGTATTCGGCCAGATCCACTACATTTCCGGTGGAACGGATAAAATTGCGGGTGGTATAGTAAACAGTCTGCATGAGGGACCCTCCTTTAAAAGCTTTGATCTGAGCATACCGGATGATGGGTACCATAAACCGGACTATCCCCTTTGACGAAGAAAAGAAACGTTTGTTCCATACATAAAATACAACATCTGTTCTAATTCGTCAAGAGATAAATGGAACATTTTTTCGATTTCTTGATAAGGTTGTCATTTCGAGGGGGGGTTGTGTGAAAAATTTGAAGCACAACGCTGTTTTTGCGAAAAGCCGTTGCCTTTTCTAAAAAATCGGGGTATAATTTTTCGTCAGACAACTTTTGAATCAGCTTCTCCCGCTGGGGATATGCTCCTAGTCCTCGCAAGCTGCGTATGCCCCAGGGCAGCCTCTCTTGCCCCTGCGGGGCAATTCACCTTCTCGTTCGCCATGGTATAAATGCCATGGCTCATTCACTCCGCTGCTCGTCCTTTCCCATTTGCAGCCGCTGCGCTGGGCTGCAAATGGGCGGCGCATCTCTCCTATGTGGCAGCAAAGGACATCGTGTCGCGGGTCCTGTTTTTAATTTTTATCGTGGTTTTTCCACGCAAAGGAGATAAGGTAATATGAAAAATGAAAAACTGCGCAACGTAGCCATTATTGCTCACGTTGACCACGGAAAAACCACGCTGGTGGACGAGATGCTCAAGCAGTCCGGCGTCTACCGCGAGAATCAGACCGTGGTGGACCGGGTGATGGACTCCAACGATCTGGAGCGGGAGCGGGGCATCACCATCCTGGCCAAGAACACCGCCATTCAGTACGGCGACGTGAAGATCAACATTGTGGACACCCCGGGCCACGCCGACTTCGGCGGCGAGGTGGAGCGTATCCTGAAGATGGTCAACGGCGTTATCCTGCTGGTAGACGCCGCCGAGGGCCCCATGCCCCAGACCCGCTTCGTCCTGTCCAAGGCCCTGGAGCTGGGCCACAAGGTCATTGTGGTGGTGAACAAGATCGACCGCCCCGACCAGCGGATCCACGAGGTGATGGACGAGGTGCTGGAACTGCTGCTGGATCTGAACGCCACCGACGAGCAGTTCGAGTCCCCCACCCTGTTCTGCTCCGGCCGGCAGGGCACCGCCTCTTACTCCCCCGACGTGCCCGGCACCGATCTGAAGCCCCTGTTTGATACCATCGTGGACTATATTCCCGCCCCCGAGGCCGATGTGGACCAGCCCTTCCAGATGCTGGTGTCCTCCATCGACTACAATGAGTTCGTGGGCCGCATCGCCATCGGCCGCATCGAGCGGGGCACCATCAAGCAGAACCAGGAGATCGCCGTGTGCAACTACCACGACCCCGACAGCGCCCCCAAGAAGGCCAAGGCCACGGCGCTGTATGAGTTCGACGGTCTGGCCAAGGTGCCCGTGCAGCAGTCCACCGCCGGCAATATCATTGCCATGAGCGGCATCGGTGATATCACCATCGGCGACACCATCTGCGCCACCGACTGTGTGGAGCCCATCGAGTTCGTGAAGATCTCCGCCCCCACCATCGAGATGACCTTCTCCGTGAACGACTCCCCCTTCGCCGGGCGGGAGGGCAAGTTCGTCACCAGCCGTCAGCTGCGTGACCGCCTGTTCCGGGAGACCATGAAGGATGTGTCTCTGCGGGTGACCGAGGTGGAGAACTCCACCGACTCCTTCAATGTGGCCGGCCGGGGCGAGATGTCTCTGTCCATCCTGATCGAGACCATGCGCCGGGAGGGCTATGAGCTTCAGGTCTCTCCCCCCCGTGTGCTGTATCAGATGATCGACGGCGTGAAGTGCGAGCCCATCGAGCGTCTGGTTACCGACGTCCCCGCCGACTGCGTGGGCGCGGTGATGGAGAAGATCGGCAGCCGTAAGGGCGACCTGCTGGAGATGAACCCCGCGGGCAACCGCATGAAGCTGGAGTTCCTGGTGCCCTCCCGCGGTCTGTTCGGTTACCGCAACGAGTTTTTGACTGACACCAAGGGCGAGGGCATCATGGCCTCCGTCTTTGAGAAGTACGCCCCCATGAAGGGCGAGATCAGCCGCCGTTCCACCGGCTCTCTGGTGGCCTTCGAGACCGGCGAGGCCGTGACCTACGGCCTGTACAACGCCCAGGAGCGGGGCACCCTGTTTATCGGCGCCGGCGTCCCGGTATACGCCGGTATGATCGTGGGCGAGTGCCCCAAGCAGGAGGATATCTCCGTTAACGTCTGCAAGAAGAAGCAGCTGACCAATATGCGCGCCTCCGGCTCTGACGACGCCCTGCGCCTGACCAGCCCCAAGCAGATGAGCCTGGAGCAGTGCCTGGAGTTCCTGGCTGATGACGAGCTGCTGGAGTGCACCCCCGAGAATCTGCGCCTGCGCAAGCGGATCCTGGACCACGGGGACCGGATGCGCGAGGCGTCCAAGAAGAAGGGGTAATTGAATACCCTCCCAACCCACCCTTTTTAGATGAGTGGGGGTTACACCCCCACACCCCCATAGGGGGCTCCGCCCCCTATGGCCCCCGGGCGGCCTGCGGCCGCTTGCGGGCCGGTGAGGACACCGGCCCCTACGGAGGGTATCATTCGTTGGCGGCATCACCGTAGGGGCGGATGTCCTCAGCCGCCCGGGGTTTTTACGGCGCGCCGAGTTGTCGCGCCCTACGCTCCCCGGCCCGCCACACGGGGCGGCCCCTACCAAATAGATCCGGAAAGGCAAGGCATATGAGAGGCGCGATGTGTGAAAAGAAAGACCACCTGATTTGACCGGCACGAGCGGCAGCGGGCGGAGAACGGAACGGCCCCAAGTTCATGCCCGCGCCGAACATATTCAGGACGCTTTCCAAACGTGCGCCCTGGGTCCGGGTCCGCAGACCCGGGGATCTTTGGGTACTTTCCATCCATGGAAAGTACCTCGCCCGGGGGCGAAATATCCCCCGCCGATCCCTTACACCATACAACCCACCCCCGCCATCCCGTTAACACGGGGCGGCGGGGGATTTTTTATGCGGTTCAGGAAATGAAAGAAGGGGGGTTGACGTAATACCGGGAACATGGTAGTATATTTGTAACCATTTTGTAATCTTTTCGCTGCCTGCCCTGTGCAGGCGGGTTTGAGGTATTTGCCCTATGAATGAAGCGATCAAAAACAGCGATCTGACCTACCGTCTGGCGCAGGCCAGGGAGTGGATCAGAATTCACGGCCGCCGTCTGATCCACGGCATCCACCGGGGCGCGGCCGGGCTGCGGCTGGCCGGTCCCGTGTCCTATCTGTGTGTGGCCGGTGCGGTTGGCGTGGCCATGACGGTCACCAGTCTGTATACCGCCAGTTACGACGTCTATGTGGACGGGCAAGAGATCGGCATCGTCACGGAACAGGCGGTGGTGGAGCGGGCCCGGCAGCAGGTGGAGCGGGAGGGCTCTGCCATTCTGGGGTATGATTACCACACCGAGGGGGAGGTCCGGTATGAGTTTGGACTGTCCCTGAAATCGAATGTGGCGGAAAGCCAGACCATTAAGAACTATTTTTACGACCAGTTGAATACAGTATGCGATGACCTGCGGAAGTATCAGCTGGTGCTGAACGGCACCGCCGTGGGCGTGGTGGGCAGCGAGAGCGAGCTGGAGCAGGCTTTGCAGACCCTGAAGGACAAGTACACCACAGAAGACACCGTGAGCGTGGAATTTGTAGAGAGCGTGGAGGTAAAGGATGTCTACTCCGCGGACGAGGTGCTGAGCAGCGAGGAGCTCTATCAGCGCCTGCTGGAGAACACCACGGGGGAGACCACCTATACGGTGCAGAAGGGGGATACCTTCAACGGCATCGCCTATAAAAACGATATGTCGGTGAACGAACTGAAGGCCCTGAACCCCAGCGTGAACATCAACCGGCTGATGATCGGCGATGTGCTGAACGTGAAGGAGCAGGTGCCCATGCTGTCTGTGCGCACGGTGAGCGACGAGACCTATACCCAATCCATTCCCTGCCCGGTGGAGGAGGTCAAGGACAGCAGCCTCTATATAGGCACCTCCAAGATCGTGAAGAAGGGGACCGAGGGCGAGGCCCTGGTCAACGCCACAGTGACGTATCTGAACGGACATGAGCAGGAGCGGGTGGTAAATTCCACCCAGACCCTGCGGGAGCCCACCACCACCACCAAGGCCGTGGGCACCAAGGAGAAGCCCAAGACGGCCTCCAGCGGCAAGTACAGCTGGCCCATCCGGGGGCGCATCAACTCCTATTTCGGCGGCCGCTATATCTTCGGCAGCTACAGCTACCACTCCGGCATCGACATCCGGGCCAGCTACGGCGCGGCCATCAAGGCGGCGGACGGCGGCACGGTGACCTTTGCGGGCTATAAGGGCAGCTACGGCAAGCTGGTCATCATCACCCACGACAACGGCACCCAGACCTATTACGGCCACAACTCATCTCTGCTGGTATCCAGCGGACAGAAGGTGTACAAGGGCCAGCAGATCGCCAAGGCGGGCAGCACCGGCCGCTCCACCGGCACCCACTGCCACTTCGAGATCCGGGTAAACGGAAAGGCCGTCAATCCCCTGAACTATCTGCCGTAAATGGAAGGAGGAAAAGCCCATGTTTTCCTATCCGCTCGGGACGTGGACCTTGGAATTTCCCACGGAATACAGGGTCGTCAAGGATGATACCATGGCCGTTGTTCTGGACGAGGAGAGAAACGCGCTGGTGCTGGTCAGCCTGAAACCCAACGGGAACATCTGCATCGAGAGGACCTATTACGCCATGATCTGCGAGATCGACGGGGCGGAACACAAGGTCACGTTTCATGTGACAGACGAAATCGGGTAATCATCATACAAAAAATCCCGCATCCTATGGATGCGGGATTTTTTTATGGGTTCAGAGGCTCGACGGTGACGATCTGATCTGCCCCGCGGGCCTCCTCCGGGTCGTGGGTCACCAGGACCAGCAGACCGTTTCGGGTCTCCTCCCGGATGAGGGAAAGAACGGCCTGTTTGGTGTCCCGGTCCAGCCCCTTCAGGGGCTCGTCCATCAGGTAGACCCCGGCGGGGGCGGCCAGGGCCCGGGCGATGGCCACCCGGCGGCGCATCCCGCCGGACAGGGCGGCGGGCCGCCGGAACAGCCACTCCGCCAGCCCCAGCCGCACCAGAAGTTTTTTGGCCCGCTGGGGGTCGGCGGCTAAGGCTGCATTTTCCAGAACGGTGTCGTGGGCCAGCAGGCGGTCCTCCTGAAACACCATGCTGACAGGGGCGGAGACCGTTACCGTGCCGCTGTCCGGCTGCTCCAGCCCGGCCATCAGCCGCAGCAGAGTGGTCTTGCCCGCGCCGGAGGGGCCGAGAATACAGCAGAAGCCCCGGTCGGGCAGCTCCAGGGAGAAATCCCGCAGTACCGTCCGGCCTTGATAGCTCTTGCTCACATGGTCAAGCTTCATGGCAGCACCTCCCGATCAGCCACACCAGCCCCTTTTCCAGGACGACGCTGATGCAGACGATGACGGCGGTCCAGGCGAACAGGTCCGCCGTCTCCAGATATACCTTCGCTTCATACAGGGCGCGGCCGATGCCCAGCCGGGGGGCGGCCAGCACCTCGGCGGCGACCCCCGCCTTCCAGGCCAGACCCATGCCCGTCCGGGCGGCGGCCAGGAAAAAAGGGGCCACCTGGGGCAGCCAGATGTGTCTGAGCACCTTCCGGCGGGACAGGCGGAACACCTGGGCCATCTCCAGCAGCTGGATGTCGGTGCTGCGCACGCCCTGATCCACATTGGACCACACCACGGGCAGCACCATAAGGAAGCTGGTGACGGTGGGGATGTACTCCTTGCTCATCAGTACGAACAGCAGGATGATAAAAGAGGCCACGGGGATGGCCCGCACGGTGCGCAGGGCGGGGGAGAGCAGGGTGTCGGCCAGGGCCGACCGGGCGGTGAGCGCCCCGAAGACAGCCCCCAGCACCAGGGCCAGGGCGAAGCCGGTGAGGATACGCAGAAGGGACAGGCCCACCTGCTGCCAGAAGGGCAGGGTGCAGATCAGCTGCCCCAGCCGGAGAAGCACGGCGGCGGGGGAGGGGATCAGTACGTCCTTCCCCACGGTCAGCCAGCACAGCAGCCATATCAGCAGCCACACCGCTCCGGCGGCTATTTTTTTGGCAAAATCCTTTCCCATCTGTATCCTCCGGAACAAATATTGCGATTTGTAATTGAATTTTGGGATTAAATACCCGCCCACCCACCCGTTTTAGATGAGCGGGGGTTACACCCCCGCACCCCCGTAGGGGCGGGTATGATACGCCGAGAGTTTTCACATCTGCCCCCTCATCCGCTCGTCCTCGCAAGCTCCGCATGCCCCAGGGCAGTCTCTCTTGCCCCTGCGGGGCAATTCACCTTCTCATTCATTTCCGCCGAAACGGCAGAAACTCACTCGCTCCGCTGCTCGTCCTCTCCCCAACGTGACCGCTGGCGCTGGGTCACGTTGGGGACCCCGAATGGCCACCTTCCCCCTTGGGTGG
>Ga0129313_1001069_pt1 | contig 18909 bp, 18 predicted proteins | sample O1105metagenome_FD_94436 | JGI IMG/M metagenome (GOLD analysis project Ga0129313, IMG submission 94436) | Orangutan group fecal microbial communities from fecal samples from Wisconsin, USA - O1105 metagenome | ecosystem: Host-associated > Mammals > Digestive system > Large intestine > Fecal...
ACGAGATTTACATAAAAAATTCAGCGAATGCCGAAATTTTGGGGTAATCCGAGACAAGATTTACATAAAAATTCAGCGAATGCCGAAATTTTGGGGTAATCCGAGACAAGATTTACATAAAAATCCGGCGAAAGCAGATATTTTGGGGTAATCCGAGACGAGATTTACACAAAAATCCGGCTAAAGCCGAAATTTTGGGGTAAAAGAAAGGTGATACACTATGCAGGACTTTTTACAGTCAAATATGGATGAATTTTTACCTCTGCGGGATGTTGTTTTCAACACACTGCGTCAGGCAATCCTCACCGGCGAATTGAAGCCCGGAGAGCGGCTCATGGAAATTCACCTGGCCGACAGGCTCGGTGTCAGCCGCACTCCCATCCGGGAGGCCATCCGCAAGCTGGAACTGGAGGGACTTGTGACCATGATTCCCCGCCGGGGAGCCGAGGTAGCTCAGATTACCGAAAAGAGCATGAAGGATGTACTGGAGGTTCGCAGAGCATTGGACGCTCTCTGCGTTGAGCTGGCATGCGACCGCATCACGGACGGGGAACTGGAAAACTTACGTCAGGCATGCGACACCTTTGAGGGAGCGGTTAAGACGAAAGATGCCAAAAAGATTGCCCAGGCAGATGTTGCACTCCATGATATCATTGTCCGTGCAACAGGCAATCAGAGGCTGATTCAGCTCGTGAATAATCTATCGGAACAAATGTACCGCTATCGTTTTGAGTACATAAAAGATTCCAGCCAGCATCAAAACCTGATTGAGGAGCATAGAATAATCTATCAGAGCATTGTGAGCAAGGACAAGGAGACAGCCGCCGCTGCCGCCAGAACCCACATAGACAATCAGGAAAAAGCAATTATGCACCAGATTCGTCTTGACAGAGAGAATAACAGAAAGTAAATTTGTATAGATGATAAATCTCCGGCAATAATCTATCTTGAAAGCGAGGTTATTGCATGAGAAAAAGAAAAATCAGCATACGCATTACAGCAACATTGTGTGCGGCACTGGGCTGGTGGGGTCTGCTCTATCCCGAGCTCACCCTGACTCCCGACACAGTCCGTGTTATCTGCGAGGAAGACGGGAAGGAATACTTCACGGACAAAGAATGGAGTTTCGACGACAGTCTCTATCTGGAGCTTCTCGGAACCGACCGTGACAACATCCGCTTCCGCAGCCGCCTGCTCACCCAGCTGAATGCTTTTTGGGAGGCTTTTTCATGGGACAAATCAACCGAGAACTGATGCATAAGGACGCCCCTATCGGTGTCTTTGATTCCGGTGTGGGCGGACTTACCGTGGCCCGCGAAATCATGCGTCAGATTCCTAACGAAAAAATCATATATTTCGGGGATACTGCCCGTGTTCCTTACGGCAGTAAATCCCAGGAGACCGTTACAAGATATTCCGAACAGATTGTCAGATTCCTGCGCACATTTCAGGTAAAAACCATTGTGGTGGCCTGCAACACCGCCAGCGCTTATGCTCTGGATGCGCTGGAGCAGGATATCGACATTCCCATCATCGGCGTGGTAAAACCCGGTGCAAAGACAGCAACGGAAGTAACCCGAAACGGTAAAATCGGCGTTATCGCCACCGAGGCTACCATCGGCAGCCAGATGTACACGAAATACATACAAAACCTGAACAAAGACGTAACGATTTACGGGAAAGCCTGCCCTCTTTTCGTTCCCCTTGTGGAGGAGGGACTGTGGGAAGATCCTGTCACGGATGAAATCGCCCGGCGTTATCTGACGGAGCTGATAGATATTGACATTGATACCCTGATTCTGGGATGTACCCATTATCCCCTGATCCGCTCCACCCTGGGCAGAATCATGGGGGACAGAGTAACCCTGGTAAATCCGGCATATGAAACTGCCATCGAGTTGAAACAGATGCTGTCCGGGATGGATATGCTCAATGATGAAACACCGGGACTGGGTAGCAACAAATATCAGTTTTATGTCAGCGACAAGGCCGAAAAATTTGTGCGCTTTGCCAACTCCATTATCAAGTATGGCATTCTCTCCGCCAAGGCGGTGAACATTGAGGAATACTGACGTGACAAAAGATGTGCATATTACCGTCACCGGAACTCAGTTTGACGAGGATGGTCACAGAACCGTCACAGAGCAGAAGGTACAGGGACAATATTTTGAGAGAGACGGCAGCCGTTACCTTCTGTACGAAGAAAGAGACTCAGACACGGGAACCGTCACCAAGAACACCATAAAAATAAAAGAATCCACAGTGGAGCTTTCCAGAAACGGATATATCAGCTCCCGCATGGTTTTCTGCCCCGGGGAAACCCACCGGACAAGCCATGTAACTCCCTATGGTATTTTGACACTGGACATATACACGGAGAGCCTGAAAAGCGTTTGGGCAGAAAAAAACGGTACCCTTCAGGTGGCTTATCGAATGTACGCTGAAGAAAATCTGCTCTCCGAAAATAAACTTTCCGTTAAAGTGACAGACTGGACAAAAGCCCGGTAAGTTTTTCGGAGAAAGCCTAATTTTTACATAACTTTTGCCGAAATATATATTACCAAATCAAGGATGATGCGTCCCAAAGCGGACAGAAACGACGTGATACGTCAGAAAGAGGGATAAAATGAGTGTAAACGGAGTTACATCTGCAACCCAGGCTGCGGCTGCCTACAACTATTCTTCCACGGAAAATGCTAAAGCCGTCGAGACAAAAGAGACAAAGGCAGACAGCACTTCAACTGCTGCCGAAACGGGTGTTGTTTATGAGCCTTCCAAGGAAACAGCTTCAGCATCCGCCAAGAAGACCTATAAACCCGACACAAACCTGATTAACAAGCTGAAGGCTGACGCCGATGCCCGCACCGAACAGCTGCGCAGTCTGGTAGAAAAAATGATGTCCGGTCAGGCCAACGCTTACGGCAAGGCAAACGATATTTGGTCCTTCCTGAGAGAAGGTAACTTTACCGTTGACCCTGCTACAAAGCTTCAGGCTCAGGCCGATATCGCCGAAGACGGCTATTGGGGTGTTGAGCAGACTTCAAACAGGATTCTGGATTTCGCCAATGCACTGACCGGAGGTGACCCGAGCAAAATCGAGGAGATGCGTGACGCTTTCAAGAAAGGCTACGAACAGGCTGAGAAAACCTGGGGCGGCAAACTTCCCGATATTTCCCGGCGCACCTACGATGCAGTCATGAAGGGCTTTGATGACATGGCTGCTGCCGCTGATAAAACTGTAACAGAATAGGAACTACTGAACAAGGACTCCCGGCTTTCTCTTTTTCGAAGGTCGGGGGTCCTTTCCATTTGCCGCATCAGCTTCCCTTTACAATCAAAAGCTTCTGTCCTGTTTTCAGTTCATCACTTTCCAGTCCGTTTAGCCTCCGCAGGGAATCCACCGGTGCATAATATTTTTTGCCAATATTCCACAAATTATCTCCATCCTTCACCATATATACCACCATGCCCGGCAGATTGCTCATTTTCCCCGTATCCAGAGGTGCCACCGATACCTGGCTGATTAACTCTACAGGCATAGACTTGAAAACTACTGTGGAAAAGCTCAGCACTGCCTTTACATCCATCTCTTCTCCGTCCAGCATTGTCACCTGCAGCTGTTCCACCTCCGCATGTACAGCATCGGTATCCTCCGGTGAAATATCCGGTACTTCCAGAGTATATTTGTAGGGAATCTGAGCCTGTGCACAACCGTACGGAGCTTCGTCCTCCCCTGTGATATACATGATTTTCACCGTGAGATTACCCTGAAGCAGAATACCGTTTTCTACCGTTGCCTGCTGCTCCTGTGCCACCATTCCCTCGCTGTGTAACAGTTGCAGTACATTTCCCGCTTTTACATGAACATGATCCGTCACTTTCGTCTTTCCCGTCACCCTGGAGAGCAACCGGCGCAAATCAGCCCTATGCGTTACAGTGGTAATCTCATTGGACACGCCGTAAATATCCGATATGATTTCCAGCTTTTCCTCCTCATAGATGCGAATCATGAAATCCAGCACCATCTCCAGGCCGATGCACCGCTCCTCACCGTCAAAGTCAGGGCGGACCGCCAGTTCCTTTTGTCCCAGACGATATCGGATATCCGGCAACATTCCCTCTCTGCAGCCGTGACATTCCAACATTCCGCTAAAGGGGATGGTAGTCTCAAAAGAACGGATAGGATGGTCTTCTCCCTCCCCCTCGTACAGCAGGAACACATGTACATCCCCGGACAGGGTAATTTTCTCCTCCGTCACCTTGAACTCCACATCCCCCAGCGTTACATTGTCCCAGAGAAGCTGAAAAATGTTGGGGTAATTGGATGGAAGGGTAATTTCCTCCTTGAGCCTGAAAATATCATTCTTGCAGATGGCAATCTGTGCCAGTTCCAAAGGCATGCGCCTGTATTCTGCCTTTTCCTCTCCATGTACCGCAATGGGGGCTTCCTCATCGTACAGTTCTTCCACCCTTGCTGTCATGGTTATCAGAGACTGAATGTTCAGCTTTCTGGAATTAATCATTCCCACAGTCAAATCCTCCACCTCGCCGTCCACAGCGACGCTGTCCGCGGGCACCACTCCCCTCAGATTGACCTTCTCGTCAAAGGGCAGCTTTCCCTCCAGGACCACCAGACTGCTCCCCTCCTCCAGCGTGTGATAGAGTACCACATAGTCCAGATATCCCCGGACATTCACGGAATCGTTGCCGGGCTTAATCTCTTCAATAACCAGTTCCCCTTTCTCCAGATTCAGGGTGTTTACGTCCGGCTTGCTGTCCGGAATATTGACGTCATCCTCAAGCGTAAACTGCGTGACCGCCTCTGTTTTGATGCGGTCCATATGTATATTTCTCTTTATCAGCTCCACAAAAATACCTCCACATATATACTGGTATAAGTATATATATGAAGGTATCTCTTCCGTTATTCTTCCACTGCTCCGATTAAGTCGGTCACATTCTCTACATGATATTTCCTCATGTAAGCCTCAATGCCCTCCGCTACCTCTACCGTGGTATAGGGATTCACAAAGTTCATGGCGCCTACACTGACTGCACTCGCTCCTGCCAGCAGAAACTCGATGGCGTCATCGGCAGTGGCAATTCCACCCATGCCGATAATGGGAATTTTTACAGCGTGAGCCGCCTGATACACCATGCGCACCGCTATGGGCTTGATGGCAGGGCCGCTCATGCCGCCTGTCTTGTTGGCGATGGCAAATTTGCGGCGGTTGATATCAATCTTCATGCCTGTGATAGTGTTAATCAGGGACAGCGCATCCGCTCCCGCCGCTTCGGCAGCCTTTGCCATCTCCGTGATATCCGTCACATTTGGGCTGAGTTTCATGATGACGGGCTGTTTTGCGTGCTTTTTGATTTCCTGCGTGATATTGTACAGGGCATCCGCCTTCTGTCCGAAAGCGATAGCCCCCTCCTTCACGTTGGGGCAGGAGACATTGATTTCCAACATGGAAACCGCAGGCTCCTCACCAAGCCGCTCCACAACCTCCACATAATCCTCCACGGTCTTGCCGCAGACATTAACAATGATTTTCGTGTCATACTGCTTCAGGAAGGGAATATCCCGCTCCAGAAAAACATCAATTCCCGGGTTCTGCAGGCCGATGGCGTTCAGCATACCGCCGTAAACCTCCGCCACCCTGGGAGTGGGATTGCCGGGCCAGGGCACATTTGCCACACCCTTAGTCACTACGGCGCCCAGCTTGTTCAAATCAACAAATTCCGAGTATTCCATGCCTGAGCCAAAGGTCCCGGAGGCTGTCATAACAGGATTTTTAAAAGTTACTCCCGCAAGCGTTACCTGTGTGTTCATCTCTTTTCCTCCCCTCCCTATATTTCTACCGTATCTGCGTCAAACACAGGACCGTCGGTACAGATACGCGCATTGTGTACATGTGAGTGGTGATCGATTTCCTTTGTCTTCACCACACAGCCCAGACAGGCTCCCACGCCGCAGGCCATATGCTCCTCCAGCGAGATGTACGCTTTTATGTGATGCTCTGCCGCATAGGTCTTGATAGCCCGAAGCATAGGCATGGGACCGCAGGCATAAATCATATCTGCCTCCAGACCGTTCTCCCCGATGACATTCATCACATTTCCCTTCGTCCCCACGCTGCCGTCCTCGGTGGCAATATAGACCCTACCGTATTTCTCAAAGTCTTCCCTCAAAAAGGTCCGGCTGTCCCGATAGCCCATGATAATCTGCTTGTCCGCATCCATCTGCTTCGCCAGCTCAAGAATGGGAGGTACGCCGATTCCCCCGCCCATGAGAAAAACCTTTTTGCCCTTTGCCTCCTCCATCGGGAAGCCATTGCCCAGAGTTCCAAGAACAGCAATGCTCTCTCCCGCCCTGTATCCGGAAAATTCTCTTGTTCCCGCTCCGGCAATACGGTACACGATGCGCAGCGCATTCTCCTGTTCGTTTACCTCGCAGATGCTGATAGGTCTGGGAAGCAGCGTGCTTCTGTCCTTCGGATAAATGCAGAGAAACTGCCCGGGCTTTGCCTGCTTCGCCAGAGTAGTTTCAATCCACATATCATAGATTGCGGGCACAATTTCCCTCTGGGAAATCACGGTTGCATTTTGTTTTTGCTTCATAGTCTGTTTCCTTTCCGATGTATTTTTTACGTCAGCGGTTATCCCTCATATACAATTTTTCCGCCGCAGATAGTCTTTATCACCTTGCCCTTCAGTTTACGTCCCGTAAAAGGAGTATTACTTGCCTTGGAGGCATACTCCGTGGGCGTCCAGTCCGCAGTGGTGTCGATGAGAATAATGTCCGCGGGTCCTCCCTCCGCCAGGTAACCCGCATCAAGGTGATACAGGTTTGCAGGATTGGTGCTCATCAGAGCCAGCAACTGCCCCATGGTAAGATACCCGCCGTCCACCAGCTCCGTAATCCCCAGAGACAGCGCCGTCTCAAGGCCGATGATTCCGCTGGGCGCTTCGGTGATGGACTTTGCCTTCTCCTCCGTTGTGTGGGGAGCATGGTCAGTAGCAATCATGTCGATGGTGCCGTCCACAAGCCCCCGGATAATCTCCTGTCTGTCTGCCTCCTCCCGGAGAGGGGGATTCATCTTGGCGAGAGTGCCGTACTGAATAGCCGCCTCCTCCGTCAGGGTAAAGTGATGCGGAGTTGCCTCGGCATGAATATTGTGACCCTTCTCCTTAGCTTTGCGTACCAGTTCCACGGACTCCTTTGCACTGATGTGCTGGATATCGATGCTCGCCCCAGTCTCCAGCGCCAGCTGCAAATCCCGCTCCACCATGGTAATTTCAGCCTCTCTGGGAGAACCGCCGATACCGAAATATTCGCTGGCTCTTCCCCGGTTGATACCATTATTCTCAATCAGCGCCGGATTCTCCTCATGGAAGCTGATAGGCATATCCAAGGCTGCCGCGTTTCTCATAGCCTCTCTCACAATTTTTTCATCCATCAGGGGAATACCGTCATCGGTGAAGCCCACAGCCCCCGCCTCCGCCAAACGGCGCATAGGAGTCAGCTCCTGCCCCTTCATCCCCATAGTGACGTTGGCACAGGTATGCACATGAATGTCCGTCTCCTGTCCTCTCTTTATGACGTACTCCAAAGTCTCCGTATTGTCCACAACAGGCTTTGTATTTGCCATGAGCACCACCGTGGTAAAGCCGCCTTTCGCAGCAGCAGCCGCTCCGGTAGTGATGTCTTCCTTCTGTGTAAAGCCCGGCTCCCTGAAATGCACATGGACATCCACCAGCCCCGGAGCCACCAAAAGCCCCTCCGCATCCAGCACCCTGCACTTGCCCTTGGGTACTTCCAGTCTCTTTCCGATTTTGACAATTCTGTCCTTTTCAACCAAAATATCATAATTTCCGTCCCACCCCGTCTTGGGGTCAAGCATATATCCGTTTTTGATTAACAGCATGGCAGCCTCCCATCTTATATCCCTGTTGAACAATGTATCAACAGTTTATCACGGATTGAGGGAAAAGGGAAGTCACACATCCCGGATAAACTCTTTATTCAAATATAACCGTCTGTTCCAGATATTCCGTTTTCAACACAATAAAGGGATGGGAGGGCGTTCTATTGCTTTTCTCCGATGCCTCCGGCCCAAGCAACGTGGTGTCCACGCAGATATTCGTATCCGTCAGATAAAGTTCCTCCACGGCGATACTGTAGCCTCCCGTCTCCTGCTGCCCGTAGCCCACACATATGTACAGATTTTCATTGTCCGTATAAGTAATCTGAAAAGGTTCACTTTTCTTTTCTTCTATGATTGTCATTAATTCCGCGGGTATTTTCTCCTCACTCAAAACCGTAAACTCCAAATCTCTCAGCTTGATTTTTTCCTCGCTCAGCAACGTACACCCCGACAACATCAACGCCGCCATCGCAAGCAACACACCCAGAATTTTCACCGCTATCCTCTTTTTCTTCATATTACACCCCAGCACACATTCCGTAGCATTTCAGTTCTACTCCGAACAGTCAGGGCGAAACATACCATTTGTTCTTGTGAGACTGTACGAGACACCGATACTTAGGCTGCGTACTGTGTAGCCTTATGTACCGCTGTGCCGAGTCCCAAGCGAGAGCGTGTCGAGCAAGAACTGTGGCATGTTAACGCCCATAATATTATGGAATAGGTTGAACTGTCACCTTTTCTTTTGCTGTATTCTATGTACAGGAAAATAGATTTATGCTAAACTTAAAAGTAGCATCGTTACACAGATAAAAATCCGTGTTCCGACGCTGCCTATAACAGATTATGTGAGGTTCGCATATGATTCGTTTTATTCTGATAGTAATCTATCTGGTTTTATACTTAATTCTGTCCCTGCCCGTGCTTCTTGCGGAGTGGATTATCGGCAAGTTCAACCCGAAATTAAAAGCGAAAAGTTCCAAGGCTCTGGTAGGCTGGGGCTTCCGCTGCATCGGACATCTTGCAGGGACAAAGCTTATTGTTCTGGGTCGTGAAAACATTCCCACGGATACCGCCGTGCTCTATGTGGGCAACCACCGCAGCTTTTTTGACATTGTCCTGACCCTCTCCTGCTTTCCCGGAATTACCGGATATGTGGCCAAGAAAGAGATGAATAAGGCGCCAATCCTCCGGCTCTGGATGCGAAATATCCACTGCCTGTTCCTGGACAGAGAAAATATCAAGGAAGGGCTGAAAACCATCCTCAAGGGAGTGGAGGAAGTGAAAAACGGCTATTCGCTCTGTATCTTCCCCGAAGGCACAAGAAACAAGGTAAACGACAGCTTTCTGCCCTTCCATGAGGGCAGCTTCAAAATTGCGGAAAAGGGCGGTGTTCCCATTATCCCCATGACTATTGTGAACAGTGCCGCCGTATTTGAAGACCATTTTCCCAAGGTAAAAAAAGCAACCGTAGTCATTGATTTCGGAACACCCGTCTATCCTGACAAGCTTGACAAGGACACCCGAAAAGTTCTGGGAACATATGTATTCAACCATATCAAAGAGCGATATTTTGCGCTGAAGGAAGAATATTTTCACTGACAGCTCAATCATTTCATTGCGCTCTTTTGTATAACACGGGTCAAACACTATCCTGCCAAAGGCAGTTCTACGATGAAGCTTGTCACCTCGTTTTCACTGTCCGCCGCAATGGTGCCGTCATGCAGGGTAACGATTTCTTTGGCGATGGCAAGACCCAGTCCCGCCCCTCCGCTGTTGGTGCTGCGGGCATCATCCAGCCGATAAAATTTCTCGAAGATATTGTCCAGCTTCTGCCTTGGTATTGTCTTGCCCCTGTTTCGGAAAAGAATACGGGCTTTACTTTCCGTAAGTTCACATTTCACCAGTATCTCCGTGTCGGGATAGCTGTATGCCACCGCGTTTTTCAATATATTGTTAAACACTCTGGCCAGCTTCTCCCCGTCAGCGTAAACCGTCAGTTTTTCTTCCGGCATCTCTACCTGAATCGTGTTTTTGTGTTCACTTAAAATCGGGTAGAACTCGTCCGCCATCTGAACCAGCATAAATGCCAAGTCCACAGTCTCCTTCTCCAAAACAATCCGTTGCAGATTATATCTTGTAATCTCAAAAAATTCGTTAATCAGCTTTTCCAGACGCAGCGCCTTGTCCAGTGTGATATGTACATACTTTGCCCTCTGCTCTGCCGGCATATCCGGTGCCTCCTCCAGCAGACTTAGGTATCCCACAACAGAGGTCAGAGGCGTTTTCAAGTCATGGGCCAGATAGGTGATTAAGTCGTTCTTGCGCGCAACTTCCTCCTTCATAGTCTGTTCATGCCGCTGTATACTCGCCTTGATTTCCGCCATCTGCACGGAAATTTCCGCATATTCCGCAGGGAAAACCTCCGCTGCTTCCCGGTCATGCTTCATATAGTCCCCAATCAGCCTTCCCGCTTTGGCAATTACCTTCTTTTCCCGCTTTGCGGTATACAGCAGCGTAACCAAACGGATAATCAGCACCGAGAAAAGTACCAGAAACAGAAATCCCCAAAACAGGTATTGCTTTACCCGCCACCACCGAATTTCTGCGGTATAATACCCGTTTCCCTCCTGATCCAACTCTATCCAGTCGTAATACACAAATTCATCCTGCAGCCAATCCAGCAGTACGCCGTTCAGCAGTTCATCAAACAGACGATAAACTCCCATACACAGGAAAATGCCTCCCACTAATATCAATATGGTTATAATCGTTCTCTTGATTTTATCCTTCAATTTTGTAACCGCACCCCCAGACTGTCTTTATGTATTTGGGATTTTCAAAGGAATCCCCCATCTTCTCTCTCAAATGCCGTATATGTACCGTGATGGTGTTGTTGTTCTTTGTATAATATTCATCTGCCCAAATCTGATGGAACAACTCCTCCGCACTGACAACCTGCCCCTTCCTCTGGCAGAGAATACGAAGAATGGAAAATTCCGTGGGCGTTAAGTTCAATTCCTTTTCATTGAGCATACACCGGTGTGTCCTGACATTCAGCATAAGCCCCGAGACGGTCATTACCTCCTCGTCCTTTTCCTCCGCTGTATTGTATCGCTTATAGCGGCGCAGTTGAGCTTTCACTCTGGCTACCAGCTCCAGAGGCAGAAATGGCTTCGTCATATAATCATCGGCTCCAAGGGTAAGTCCCGTTATTTTGTCCGTCTCCTCCCCTTTTGCCGTCAGCATGATAACCGGGTAGGTGTACTGTTCCCGGATTCTGCGGCAGATTTCCAGTCCGCTCACCTCCGGCAACATAATATCCAGAATCGCCAAATCAAATTTTTCTGCCCGGATGCACTGCAGTGCCTCCCCGCCGTCATAGCATTTCACCACGTGGAAGCCCTCATTCTCCAGGTATAGCGCTACCAGGTCCGCTATCTCCTTCTCGTCGTCTACGATCAATACGTTTTCTTCCATTCCGCCTCCCTCATTTTCCCCTTTGTTGCAAAAAAAATCTCAATCCTATTCTGCCATACACGATTCAAAAAAGGATTAAGATTTTCATAAGATTATTTATTTTGTGCCACAGGCTTTTAAAAACTCCAAAATTTTGCCAAATTCCATCCCGTGGGAAGCCTTAATCAGCACTGTACATCCCTCCGGAATATACTCCTCTCTCTCCTTCTCCAGCGCCTGAAGCAGGGCATCTCTGGTAGGGAAATGAGCAATATGCTTTGTTTCCTCGGCTCTATCCACAGCAGCATCAAACATATGAATCGCATTTTCTCCCACACACAGTATTGTGTCAATGCCTGCAGCGGCGGCATATTCGCCCACTCCGGCATGAAGTGCATCGGAATTTTCGCCTAATTCAAACATATCTCCAAGTATAGCTACCTTCCCGGTATCCGCCATGGCAAGCAAGTCGATAGCCGCTCTCATGGAAGCAGGATTTGCATTATAACAGTCGTCAATCAAAGTATACTTTTCCAGACGAATCAGGTTGTTCCTCCCGCTGACAGGCTGAATCTTTTCGATACCGGCGGCAATCTCCTCCGCCGACAGGCCAAAGAGCCTCGCCACACAGGCCGCAGCAGCAGCATTTAACACCATGTGCGCTCCGGGGAGCGGAACATGAATTTTCATCTGCTCGGCCATAATACCCTCCGCTTTTGCCGAATCATCGCCCATCCGTTCTGCGATTTTCGTTTCTCCCGGTGTACAAATGCTGCCCAACTCCAGTACTGCATCACTTCCCCAAAGTCCGTGGCTCCGAATCTGTCCTGCCCGCACTTCCTCCGCCGGATTCCCCCCAAGGCCAAAGAAATGGGGTTTGCGTCCCTTCACCTCGGTAATGCTGCCCAGCTTGTCATCTTCTCCGTTTAAACAGATTTCTCCGTCCTCCGCCATGAAGTCAAAGATTTCGGACTTTGCCTTCAAAATGCCGTCTCTGGTCTTTAAGTTCTCCAGATGACATTGCCCGATATTGGTCATGACGCAGACATTGGGCCGTACCATTTTACTCAGGCGGTGCATCTCTCCGAAGTCGCTGATACCCATCTCCACCACTGCGGCTTCATGCTCCGGTCGAATGCGTAGCAACGTCAGGGGAACACCGATTTCATTGTTAAAGTTGCCCTCTGTCTTCAGCACATTAAATTTTTCTGCCAACACACCGGCAATAAATTCCTTGGTGCTGGTCTTGCCTACGCTTCCCGTGATGCCTACAATGGGAATCCCCACCTTCCGGCGATAGGCTTCCGCAATGTCCTTCAATGCCTGTAAGGTGTCTTCCACCAGCACATAGCTTCCCCAGCCGGTACAGTCCACACCTGTCTCTCTCTGCACCTGCTCCGGTGTCTTCTGCGTTACCGCAAGTACGGCTCCCGTCCCATACACCTGACTGATAAACCTGTGTCCGTCCACTTTCTCTCCCACGGTGGCGAGAAAAACTCCTCCCGGTTCCACCTTGCGGGAATCGATAACCACAGATGCGACACATGTGTCATGTTTCTTCCCATTCTCTAAAAACAGCTTTCCGCCACACGCATCAGCAATCTCTTTCAGGGTAAATTCCATCCTATAACACCTTTCCCCTATCCTGCCGCTTATCCGCGAAACGCACAGGCAAGAATCCTTTCGCAAAGTTCCTCAAAATCAATCCCCAACACTGCTGCCTCCTGGGGCAACAGTGAGGTTGGTGTCATGCCCGGCAGCGTGTTTGCCTCAAGACAGAACACCTCTCCCTCACGGCTCATCCTGAAATCCATCCTTGCGTAATTTTTCAGTCTCAGGGCACGGAACACCCTCTCGGAAATGTCCTGCAGTTCTTTCGTCTTTTCCTCGGAAAGTTCCGCAGGGCAGGTCTCCACCGTGCTTCCCGCCTGATATTTGTTTTTGTAGTCATAAAAGCCCACCTTAGGTGCTATCTCGATAACAGGCAGTGCTTTTCCGTCCATGACACCTACGGAGAACTCTCTCCCCTCTATGTACTGCTCAATCACAGCTTCGCTGTCATAGCGGAATGCCTCTTCCTTGGCTGCCTCATACTCCTTCTCATTCCTTGCGATACACACACCGACGCTGGAACCGCCGCAACAGGCCTTTACGATACAGGGGAAGGGAACCCTTTCACGCTCCGTCTCTCCCTTTTTCAGGCGGATGCCCGCAGGGGTTGGAATGTTGTATGCCTTGAAAATATCCTTCGTGATTCCCTTGTCCATTGCCATGGCGGAACTGACAAAATCCGTGCCCGTGTAAGGGATACCCAACAGTTCAAAGCAGGCCTGAATCTTTCCGTCCTCACCGTTTGCACCGTGGAGTGCCATGAATACGCAGTCCGCGCTCTGACAGATTGCCAGCACATTTGGTCCGAAGAAGCTCTTTCCCCCGTCCTTCCGCAATGCTTTAATGTTCTCCAAATCAGGATTTTGTTCGCTGATACTGCCAATCTGCGCCGCCCAGTCCAGCTTCTTTTCAAAAATTCCCTGAGGATTTCCTTCATATCCCAGATAGACATCCAACAGAATTGCCTGATGTCCTCTCTTCTTCAGCGCCCTGTAAATCATACTTCCCGAGCTCAGGGAGACATCTCTCTCCGTGCTGGTTCCTCCTGCCAAAACAACAATTTTCATATTCTCATTTCCTTCCTACTCTTTTTCCTCATGGTTCGCCGTCAGCTGCGCCAGCAAAAACATGTAGCCTACTCTGCTTTCATCGGACTCATAAAAGCTGACCGACTCCAGATTCTGCCCCATCAGGTAATGGAGAAATTCTTCCGTTATCCGCGTATATTGATAATTATTCATGATATAGTTGGCACATGACAGTTCCACCGCGCACTTCAACAAATCCTCCGAGCCGTTATTCTTCGCCGTCACCGGGTCAATCATATCCATGTACCGCTTGGAAATCTCCTCCGCTCTCTCCATCAGGTTTTCCATAAAGGCTGTGCAAAGCACCACATCCACCTTCTGCCTGGTAGCCATGTAGGTCATGGCGGCGTACAGATATGACTTTTCCTCCAGATAGCTGCTGTTGTTTTCAAAAAAGCTCTTGTAATCCTCTATCTGCTTTCGATAGGTGTAAAGGCCGGTAGCCCGATACAGCTCTGTCAGCGCAAAAAAAGAATCCGCATCCTTGCTGATGGAATTCTGCACCTGTCCATACACGGTGGAAGCACGCTTCAAACAGTCGGTAGCATATTCCAAGTCATATTTTTGATAGAGATAACTGAATTTTGCCAGCAGTGCGGCGTAGAGAGCTTCCTCCCCGGAATCCACACCGTTCTCCTCCGTGTACGCTACCCAGCCCCTCAGTTCCTTCAAGACATCGGGAACCTGATCTCTGTCCTCATCCGGGAAAACTGCGGTATACCACTCATATGCCTCCAGCAGAGCTGTTGCCTCCGAAAGGCTCAGCGACCTCTTCTGACAGCTCTCCATCAGTCGTTCGTAGTTCTCCAAAAACAGCCGTTCATACAGCTGCTCCTGAATCGCAAAGCGGCGGGACTGCCCCACGATATCACATTCCAGGTAATAGGTTCCTTCTTTGTCAAAATCAGTGAAATCTGCCACTCCCGAAAACTGCTCCGACTCCGCATGCCAGGTCACGTCTTCAATAAATCCGGTATATACCGTCTCACCGTTCGCCGCATCCACCACCCGAAATTCCTCCGGCAGATTCCTGCCTTTTACAGCCGCTGCCTTGTTATCTCCCACAGCGTAACCCCGGGTATCTACCAGAACATTCGGCAGAAGCCGGGGAACTACATAGTCCACCACAGGTGTTCCTTCCATGGATACTGCTGCCGCATATGGATTTTTCACACTCTCCGCCTCTTCCCCCGCACCGCAGCCGGAAACAGAACCGGCGGCAAGGCTCAGAATGAGAATAAGGCTGACTTTCCTGTAACTTTTCAAGGAATCCTCCTGTTTTCACAGACATTCTTTATTCACTGAACAGTTACCATTATAAACGCATTGCAAGCGGAACGCAATCTCATTTCCCCGATTCATAAACAATATTCCCATCGATAATGGTATACAGCGTCTCGGTAAAAATTTCCATGGGATTTCCCGTAAATATGGCTATATCTGCGTCTTTCCCAACCTCCAGACTTCCCACTCTGTCCGCCACACCACATATTTCTGCCGCATATCTCGTAATGGCCCGAAACCCCTCTTCCATGGGCAGACCCGCCTTTACCGCAAGTCCGGCACACAGAGGCAGGGATGCAATCAGGGACACGGGATGGTCGGTAGTGATGGCAGTTTTTATGCCTGCCTGATTCAGCACCCCCGCAGTTTTAAACGCCATATTCTGTACTTCTATCTTGCTTCGGCTGGCAAGATCCGGTCCCACAATGGCAGGAAATCCCTCTGCTGCCAATTCCTCCGCAATCAGATGTCCCTCCGAGCAATGGTCCAGCGTCATCCGCAGCCCGAATTCCTTTGCAATGCGGATAGCCGTAAAGATATCGTCTACTCTGTGGACATGTGCTTTCAGAGGAATCTCCCGGTTCAGTACCGGCAGCCAGCACTCCAGGGTAAAATCCTCCTCAAAATATTCTCCCTTCTCCTTTGCCTCCCTGCGCCTGTGAGCGTATTCATTCGCTCTGTGCAGTTCCTTTCTGAGCATGGCGGCAATTGCCATTCTGGTAGAAGGACTTTTCCCCTGTCCCGAGTAATTCACCTTGGGATTCTCGCCAAAGGCAATCTTCATGGCGGCAGGAGCCTTCACCACCAGGTCATCCGCCCGGCGCCCTTTTGTCTTTAAAAAAGCAAACTGTCCTCCCACCACGTTGGAGCTCCCCGGTCCTATCATGGCGCCGGTAATTCCTGCCCTCACCGCATCATCGAATGCCGCATCCATGGTATTGATGGCATCCACCGCACGCAGCCATGGTGTGACGGGTTCCACCGACTCATTGCAGTCGTCCCCCTCCATTCCTTTCTTTTCCTCCGTGATACCCATGTGGCAGTGTGCTTCTATGATGCCGGGCATGATCAGTCCCTGATTGATTTCCAATACCTTTTCGCAAGCAGCGGGATGAATTGTCACTTCATCCCGCCGGCCGATTTCCGCTATTTTCCCATTTACGATGTGAATATATCCCTCCGGGATGTCCTCACCCGCCATGGTTTTGATTGTTCCGCCTACAATATACATATGCCTGTAGCCCCCTAACGGAACAGTACTTCCGGATTTACCGGTATACCGTCCATGGTAAGCTTCAGGTATAGATTTGCACCTTCCACGCTGAAATACTTGGTAGGGGCAGCGACAACACCCACGGTCTCACCGGGATTTACATAACTGTCAAGGCTAACTTTGATTTCCTTCAGCTGTCCGTAGGTAATATGATAGCCGTCCCCCAGTTCCATGGTTACGGCGTGGCCGATTTCCGCATCGTCAAATATATCTACCACCTTACCTTCGGCACATGCCGATACCGTCATTCCTTCCTCTGCCACCAGCATCAGTGCCGGATTATACTTATATTGGTCCAACGTGGAGAAATATACGCTGCTGTCCATGCTGAAGGGAATCAATACCTCTCCCTCCAGGGGTCGGAGCAATCCGTCACTCTCCGCAAAATGCAGTTCCTTGGTCACCGTCACATTCTGACTGCCGGTTTCTTTTCCCTCACTGTTCTTCCCGGAATTAGGAGTTGCTGTCTCCCCGGGTTCTTCTGTTGCTTCGGGTTTCTCCGGCTTTTCATCCATCTCCTGTTCCCCGATGTCTTCGTTATCCAAACTCAGAATACCGGTCAGACCGGGAATCTCCACATTTCCGGAACCGGCTTCCATAGGCATATAATCCAGATCGTCCTCCGTATTGTCTATGACGGAAGTCCCCGTACCGTCTCCTTTCAACAGCTGTTCCGCGCTTTCACTGATATTGCTGTCGCCTGTATTGCCCCGTGCAATCTCCTGATATTTGTTTTCCGCATTTTCCTCAAGAGCGGTAAAATCCAGGGTATAACCGTTATCCTTGGATTCCTTGTTTTTGTTTTGCATATAGATGCCTGTCATGGTCAGTGCAGTCAGCACAAATGCCGATGATGCAAGCATGATAACTCTTTCTTTTTTAGTATTGTTTTTTCTGTTTCTTCTCATGGCTGCTTTCCTTCCTTTCACCATCATTTTTCCCGAAATGAAGGAAAGTATTCAGCCATTTACTTCTAAATGACTCTCTTCTGCAGCCACCTGCCGCTCCGAAACCGGCAGAAGAACACAATGCCTCTCACAGCCCAATCCGTAAACATACCGTACCACACCGCCATCGGTCCCATGTGATAGGTTTTAACCAGGAAAATGCACAGTGCCACTCTCAGGCACCACATGGTAAGTGTGGAGGTAAGCATGGAAAACCGTACATCTCCCGCTGCCCGCATACCGTAGGCGGGAATAAAGGAAAACGCCCAAAACAGAGGCTTAGCCACGGTAATTGCAGCGACCATCTCAAGGCACAGCCGGGCACTGACCGGCTCCATTCCCGCAAGCCATATGATAGGCTTCGCCAACCCAAAAACAGCCAGACAGGAAACCAGAATCCCCGCAAGACCGATTTTCGTGCATTTGACAATATAATATTTTGCCTCCTCCTGTCTTCCTGCTCCCAATGCCTGACCCACCATAGTCATCAGTCCGATGCCCACACCTACGCCGAAGATACCGTTTACCATCTCCATGATATTTGTCATGGCCTGGGCGGCGATTGCATCGGTTCCCATGGTGGAAACCGTAGACTGGATGGCAAGTTTTCCGAACTGAAACATACCGTTCTCCACACCGGAGGGAATACCGATTGCCAGAATCTTCATAATCAGCGGGAGATCAGGGCGTATTTTCGCATAGTCCCGCAACACGATATCCTGCCTGTCCTTCCGCAGATAAGTCAAAATGACCACAGCGCAAAAGGCTCTGGAAGCAAGTGTTGACAGCGCCGCTCCCACAACTCCCATCCCAAATCCGAAGATGAGTACTGCGTTTCCTACTATGTTTAATACATTGGAAATGACGGATACTTTCATGGGAAAGCGGGAATTCCCTCCTGCCCGGAAGAAAGCTGCCCCCGCATTAAAAAGAGCCAAAAACGGATAAGATAAAACTGTCACCAGAAAATAGCTCATGGCTTTATCCATGACTCCCGGTTCGATTTGACCGAAAACAAACCGCAGCATGGGTTTTCTGAAAATCAAGCCGAAGGCTGTCAGGGATACTGAGATGACAAACACGGTCAGGACAACCTGTCGCGCCGCTCTGTTGCTTCCATCCCTGTCACGATGTCCCAGATACTGGGAGCAGATGATGGCAGCACCGGATGCCATGGCTGCAAACACCTGAATTACCAGATTGTTCACCGAGTCCACCAGAGACACTGCGGAGATGGCTTCGCCTCCAACGTTGCTGACCATCATGGTATCCACCATACCCATGAAGGAATTTAAAAGCTGTTCAATGACGATGGGAAT
>Ga0129313_1001072_pt1 | contig 18872 bp, 9 predicted proteins | sample O1105metagenome_FD_94436 | JGI IMG/M metagenome (GOLD analysis project Ga0129313, IMG submission 94436) | Orangutan group fecal microbial communities from fecal samples from Wisconsin, USA - O1105 metagenome | ecosystem: Host-associated > Mammals > Digestive system > Large intestine > Fecal...
ATCGCCGCTACCTTTGAGTATTACTGGAATGACCGCGAATTTGAATACTACGCAGAGGATCAAAAAGAGCGCTTGGCACGGGCATTGAAGGCGGAAAAATATTTCGACACCAACAATGCTGACGTCTACACCATGGACATCAACCCCTATTCCTACCAGCAGGAGATTTTGGATAAGCTGGAGGCAGAGCGCACTGTTCGTGGCTATACGCGCAATCTGGTGGTGGCGGCCACCGGTACCGGCAAGACGGTCATCTCTGCGCTGGATTACAAGCGCTTCCGCAAGCAGAATCCGGATCGCCCCTGCCGCCTGCTGTTTGTGGCGCACCGGGAGGAAATCCTCAAGCAGAGCTTGTACACCTTCCGCGCTGTGCTCAAGGACGCAAACTTTGGTGAGCTGTTTGTAGGCAACTATAAGCCGGAGAGCATCGACAACCTGTTTCTGTCCATTCAGACCTTCAACTCACAGAGCTTCACGGAAAAGACGAGTCCCGATTTTTACGATTACATCATCGTGGATGAATTCCACCATGCCGCCGCACCGACTTACCAGAAGCTCTTGTCCTACTATCAACCACGCATTCTGCTGGGCTTGACCGCTACTCCGGAGCGTATGGACGGCAAGAACATCCTGCCCTACTTCAACAATCGTATCGCCGCTGAGATCCGTCTGCCGGAAGCCATTGACCGAAAGCTCCTGTGCCCGTTCCAGTATTTTGGCGTTACCGATACGGTGGATCTGGATGCGCTCAAATGGTCTGCCGGTGGCTACCAAAAGAGCGAGCTGGAGCACATCTATACGTTCAGTGGGGCGGTTGCCGACCGCCGCGCCGACCATGTTGTGACGGCACTGCTGAAATATGTGACGGACATTGACGAGGTGAAGGGCCTCGGCTTCTGTGTGACGGTAGATCACGCGGAATTTATGTGCCGTTATTTTAACGACCACAACATTCCGTCCATGTGCCTCACCGGGCAATCTTCGGACGAGGAAAGAGCGGCGGCCAAGCGGCGCTTGGTGTCCGGCGAGGTGCGGTTTATCTTCGTCGTGGACATCTACAACGAGGGCGTGGATATTCCAGAAGTCAATACGGTTCTGTTCCTGCGCCCCACCGAATCCCTGACGATCTTTTTGCAGCAGCTGGGACGTGGTCTGCGTCTATCCGAGGACAAGGAATGCCTGACCGTGCTGGACTTCATCGGTCAGGCAAATAGAAAGTACAATTTTGAGGATAAGTTTGCAGCGCTGCTGTCGAATACCACCCGCAGCGTGAGCCGTGAGATCAAGGACGGCTTTGTGTCCGTTCCCAAGGGCTGCTATATCCAGTTGGAGAAGAAGGCGGCCAAATACATTTTGGAGAATATCCGCGCCTCCTATGGCAATACGGCTGGGTTGGTGGCTCGTGCAGCTTCCTTCACGGAGGACAGTGGACTGGAGCTGACGCTCAAAAATTTCTTGGATTACTACCATCTTAACCCACGGGCGATCTATAAGTTTTCCTCCTTCTCTCGCATTTGCGCCAGAGCGGATGCCATCGAAGACTTTTCGGAGCCGCTAGAGGATGTTCTGACCAAAGCGTTTGCGAAGCTTGCCGTGGTGGATTCCCGCCGCTGGATTTCGTTCCTCTTGGATATTCTTCCACGTTTGGATAATGTGGATTTTGCCGCCCTTTCGGATATTGAAAAGCGGATGATGCAGATGTTTTATATCACCGTTTGGGGCAAGGCTGTGGAGAATTGGACCGACGAAGATGTGTTGGACAATCTCTATGCACTATCGGATAGTACTGTGCTACTAAACGAGCTCATGGAGCTGCTGCGTTATCGCTTTGAGCAGATCGACTTCATTGACGAGCCGGTTGATCTGGGCTTTGACTGCCCGCTGGATCTGCATTGCACCTATACCCGCGATCAACTGCTGGTGGCAATGGACTTTATGAAACCGGCAACTGTGCGTGAGGGTGTTAAATGGCTGCCGGACAAGCAGTTGGATGTGTTCTTTGTGACGCTGAACAAGGCGGATAAGGACTACTCGCCAACCACCATGTACAACGATTATTCCATCAACGAGAGCTTGTTCCATTGGCAGAGCCAGAGCACCACGGCAGAAAATTCGCCCACTGGTCAGCGCTATATCAATCATAAAGAGCGTGCCAGCAAGGTGCTGCTGTTTGTCCGTGAGTTTAAGTCAGACCGTGTAACCGGTGGCGCGGAGGCATACACCTATCTGGGCACGGCGAATTACGTGAAGCACACAGGCAGCAGGCCGATGAATATCACCTGGCAGCTGGACCGCCCAATCCCGGCGAAGTTTTTGAAGAAGACAAACAAGTTGGTTGTGGGGTAAGATTTCACGTCTTCTATATCGGAAAAGTCGCAATACTAAAAATCAATCTACAGTGGATAGAAAGGAGTACACTATGTCATCGAATCAGTACACAAGAGAGCGTAAGGAAGATAAGCCTGTGCTTGCAATATGCTACGATTTTGATAAAACATTGTCGCCAGACGATATGCAGGCACAGGGGTATATCCAATCTGTTGGATATGATGTGGGAGAATTTTGGACAGAATCAAATGGACTGGCGAGCCAAAATGATATGGATCAGAATCTGGCTTATATGCTTTTGATGAAAAAGAAAGCAGCTGGAAAACTCGTGTTCACGCGTGAGAACCTTGAAAACTATGGAGCAAAGGTTAGCCTATTTCCCGGTGTTGAGGATTGGTTTGAACGCATCCGTACATATGGAGCGGAGCACGGTGTTATTGTTGAGCACTATATTATCTCGTCAGGTCTGAAGGAAATGATTGAAGGGACATCTGTTGCGAAAAATGGTGCATTCAAAAGAATATATGCGAGTTCCTTTTATTATGATTCAGATGGGGTAGCAGAATGGCCGGCACAAGTTGTCAACTATACAAATAAGACTCAATTCTTGTTTCGTATCGAAAAAGGCGTTTTGGATATCAACGATCCGGGTGTAAACGATTCATTCGCTCCAGACGAAATACGTGTTCCCTTTCGCAATATGGTGTATATCGGTGATAGCGATACGGATATCCCGTGCATGAAACTGGTTAATACCTACGGGGGACATTCAATTGGCGTCTATAGTGCAGTGACTCATGATAAGGCCAAGGTATATAAAATGATGCGAGATAATCGCATTCGTTACTACGCAATGGCCGATTATTCAGATGGAGCAGAATTGGATGAGCTTATTAAAGCAATTATTGATCGAACAGCTAAGAATGAAGCACTGGAATCTAAGTATTTTGACTGTAAAAATGAGCAAATTAGAGTTGATAGGCAGAACAGCGATGATCAAAAAGAAAAGATTGAACTGTTGATAGAATTGGAAAGTAGCTGTAGCTTTGCTAGTACACATGCAACAGTAGAGAAAATGCGGCGTATTGACACGTGGACGCAAGAAGAACGTGAAGCAATATTTGAAATTGCGCTAAGCAACAGCCAGGTACGATACATCATTGGCGATTTAGATGTAAAAATGTTCTATTTAGGACTTTTGCGGAATTGCCAGAGCCTATCAGAAAAAGCTATGGAAGTAAAGGCGATGTTAGAAGGTTAAAAGAAAATAGCCGTTAACATTCAAAATATACGAGAGAGAATGACATGGAGAAAATAACAAACTATGGACCCATACTCATTAGAAAAGGCCCATATAAGGGGAGAATAGGATATTATGATGATACCGATATGGATGGTAAACTAATCATTTATCCCAATGTGCCGATTTATTGTAGCGCTTATTATAAAGTCAGCCAGTCAGCCGCAACATCTGTTATACCGACAAAATGCCTTGCGGAGAGATTATCTGATATTGATCACGAGCTGTATAAAAACTGTGGTTTGAAGCATCTGTCGGCCAAAGAAGAAATCATGTTGTTACACGAGAGGTCTTTTTGCTCTGATGTGCTGACAGAAAGACATCTTCGCTCTATGCAAAAATTCCAGGATCAAAATAAAACCGAAGTCTTTATATCCCATTCTTCTGTTGATTTGGCTTTTTCTAGGGCCATTGCTACAGATTTAATGGATGCTGGTTTTTCTGTGTTTTTAGATGATTGGTCAATAAACATCGGCGAGAGAATTTTCGAAAAAATCAGCACAGGATTATCCGAAAGTAAAGCTCTTATCATGATAATCTCTAACAACTATCTGAAATCAGTGTGTTGTACAGATGAGTGGGGCGCCTTTTACGGAAAAGCGCTTCATGATAAATCCTGCGTAATATATCCAATCATTATTGATGATTCTGCACCTCCAGCATTGATTTCTCAAATAAAGTATCTCCGATTTAATGGTGACGAGTATACATTAGAGCTATCAACACTCTTGAGATCCTTGCGAAAACAGTTTTCGAAATGAACAAGTTATCTAGAAGACCTTTCGATGCTATCTCTTACTTATATACCCTATTATACCCTTGATTTCGAGGGTATGATAGGGTATAATTCTGCATAGAATAGTATCTCACAGGAGGTGCGCTATGGACTTATCTGAGATGCAAACCCGCGCGTCGGAGCTGGAACAGCAGATTTCTGCTTTGCCTGCCGGTTCCATTACGAAGAAAACCGTTAGAGGTAAGGAGTATTTCTACCATCGTTGGACGGAGAACAAGAAACGGCGGGAGAAGTATATTCCTGCGGATGAACTGGAGAGCTTCCGCGCCCAAATCGAGCGGCGGAAGGCGCTGGAACAGGAGCTGAAGGCACTGAAAAAGCAGCTGCCCAAGGCGAAATCTGCGAACCCTTCCGCGTTTACCACCAATGTCCGCACTGGCGAGGCGCTGCGTTCCTTTGCGGCATCTGTTCGCGGCTATCGCAGGCGCGAGTGCTTCCGGCAGCTGCACGATTTTGTCTGCGGCGAGCCGCAGGACAAGGTGTTCATCCTCTACGGCCTGCGCCGGACGGGGAAAACTACCATGATCCGCCAGATTTTCGCGGCGATGAGCGACACGGAGCTTACCAAGGCAGCGTTCATTCAGATCACCGCAAAAGACACGCTGGCAGACGTGAACCGCGACCTCAAGGTATTGGAAGCGCAGGGCTTTCGCTATGTGTTCCTCGACGAAGTAACGCTGATGGAGGATTTCATCGAGGGCGCAGCGCTGTTTTCTGACGTGTTTGCGGCCTGCGGCATGAAGATCGTGCTCTCCGGCACGGACTCGCTGGGCTTCCTCTTTACCGAGGATGAGCAACTTTACGACCGCTGCATCCTGCTGCACACCACATTCATCCCTTACCGTGAGTTTGAATCTGTCCTCGGCGTTCACGGCATCGACGAGTATATCCGCTACGGCGGTACCATGAGTCTCGGCGGCGTTCACTACAACGAGACCTCCACCTTTGCCAGCAAGGAAAGCACCGACGAATATGTGGACACCGCCATTGCCCGCAACATCCAGCACTCTCTGCGCTGCTATCAGTATGAGGGGCATTTCCGTCATTTGCGGGATTTGTACGACAAGAATGAGCTGACCAGCGCCATCAACCGGGTCGTAGAGGACATCAACCACCGCTTCACGCTGGAGGTGCTGTCGCAGGATTGGAAGTCCCACGACCTTGGCATTTCCGCCAGCAACCTGCGCCGGGATCGGAAGAACCCGACGGACATCCTCGACCGCATCGATCTTGCGCTTGTCACCGACAGCCTGCGGAAGCTGCTGGAGATCCGCAACAAGGCGGAGCAGACCGTGGCGCTGGACGATGTTCACGCGGCGGAGATCAAGGAGTATCTGGACTTGCTGGACTTAACGCGGGAGATCGATGTGCTGCACCTGCCGGATGTCAGCACAAAGTCCGGACGCACGGTGATCGCGCAGCCGGGACTCCGCTATGCGCAGGCGGACGCGCTGATTCGCAGTTTGCTGCTGGATGAAACGTTCAGTGCCCTGTCTCTTGCGGAGCGCACTGCCGTGCAGCAGCGCATCCTGACCGAGATCAAGGGGCGGATGTTGGAGGACATTGTCCTGCTGGAAACCAAGCTGGCAAACCCCAAGAAGCAGGTATTTGTCCTGCAATTCCCCGTGGGCGAATTTGATATGGTAGTGTTTGACCCGGAGGCAGGCTCCTGCCGGATTTTCGAGATCAAGCACAGCGAGGAAGCTGTCCCGCAGCAGTATCGCCATCTGATCGACGAGCAAAAATGCGCACAGACCGAGCACCGCTACGGCCCGATCACCGGAAAGTTCGTCCTCTATCGCGGGGGAAGCCAAGTGGTTGAAGGCGTTCAGTATCAGAATGTGGAAGAATATCTGAGAAACCTTGCATGATAACAGTTCAATAAAAACTTAGGCAGCCTCCGGTTGAAACCAACCGGAGGCTGCCTTTTACTTATTGAATCGCAACTTGTTTATCCGATATGCTATAAACAAGTTGCAGATTGTGCACATCATGCGTGGGAAGACTCGATAGATATGCCTTCCACGAGCTTTTTGGGGGAACATTTAGCGAGATTGTTACGGGATTCACTACCGCAGATATGCCTTGTCCGTTTTCACAAAAAAACTCAAGCAATATCTTGCACTTCTGTTGCAATTGCAAAATCGTTCTTGAGAACATCGAAAAAAAGATTATAATGTAAGTAACACATTTCTGTGGGGGGATACACATGAAAGTTAGCTATAAAAAGCTGTGGATACTATATGCCGAGAAAGAAATAACCCGTGCTGAGTTAAGAAAGCAGGGCTTTCTTCTGCTACCTTCACAATGTTAGGTAAAAATCAGGAAGCAAACCTATCCGTTTTACTGCGTATTGCGGAGGTAATGGATTGTAACGCTGGAGACATGATGGACTTTATCAAAGAAAGTAATTCTGCAGCTATAGATCCGAAAGAATGATAGCAGGATTGAGGTGATCATACATGCCCCTAACCCATGTATGTGTATGGGATGGAAAAGCTGGATATCGTCGTGTATCAATAGAAGAAGCTTGCTCCATGTACCCGTATACAGTCGCAGCTAATAGAGGGATTTTTGTTTGCTCTTTGTGTGCGCAAAATGTTGGACTGACAGCTCCTGGCGCCAATGTACGACATTTTCGTCATACATCTGCTGCACAGAAAAAAGAGTGTGAAGATCGTGCGCAAGCGTATGCACGGGCCAGCACGGGATATAACTGTCATCCGATGCCACTTCGCATTAAGGTAGCTCACGGAAGCTACTTGTTGGAATTAGGCTTTTTTCATGCACCATCTTCTGCTACAAGCGGTCCCAGGTGCCAAAAAATCATAATTACAGATGATAACAAGCAGCAGCATATTTACTCATTTGAGAGACTTTCTTTAGAAGGTGTTACCTATCTAAACGTAGGAAATATTCCCAGCACAGAGTACCATCTTTCTTATGATCATCCATCATCCAATTTGGATAGATATTGGCCGTCTAAAACAACAGGCGTCAATATCAGAGGTTCATTTTTTGATTGTTCTACCGGGAAAATATTGTATTCTGGCAGTAAAGCATATCCTTATCGAGATTACTATCTCCTTCAGCGCAGATCCATTGGATATGTACCTCACGGAATCTCCTATGAAAGCATTGCTGAAACCAGAACCGGGTCCTTTACAACCTGGTATTTATATAAAATCCATGTGCAGGATTTCTCTGCCTCAGTTGCTCGATTTTTCTTGGAGAGGTCGATTTTCTTAACGGAAAAACCAGTAGTTTTTTATCCGATTTGGCCACCGTATGTTGAAGATCCTTATTTCTTGTACCACCACGACCCAAGAATTTATTTTTATATGCAGGGTGGAGATGCTGAACTTAATATTTACCCAGCTACCATATATGCTCAGCACCAAAATCTTGGTGATGGGAAACTCTATAGGATTTATGCAGCATCAAAAGAACAGTTATTATCTCTGGGGCAGTCGGGCGCAATTGGTTTTTCTTACCTCATGACAAAACCCCTGGATATGGTTGCAGCATTTCCGGAGGTACAGATCAAAAGTATCGATGGAAATTTGATTGCAGAAGATACCTGCAATCGACTACCGAAAGGGAAACAAATTATCATTCAAGCTCCTTTTGATGGAAAGGTTATCCTCCTTAAAAACGATAAGATCTTAGAAATAAGACACATTGCTGCTGAAGTAATACTCACCGTGGATGATCTTTCGTTTGGGTGTGAGGTTCGAATTTTCCAGAGCTGCGATGTGATTCGAAATATAAAATTTGAGAAACCCAAGAATGATACAGACACCAGCGCTTTGGATCGACAGTTGGTTGAAAAATTACGCAGTTGTAAAGGAGTACTGATGCCTGTTCCTCATAGTATAGGCGCTGTTGTGGGAAAATTAACACATTTTCCACTAACAAAAGAATGGTTTTGCTCGAAAACAAAAGAAGGCCGCATCTCTCGAACAGCCTACTGGATACTTGTTACAGAATTAAAGAAGTGTGGTGATTTAAGATGACAGAACAATTTTGGACATCGCTATTAGATTATTTGGACCTTTCTGAGCATAAAAAGTTTTGTGATTTATTGCAAAAAGAATACCATATTCGTGTTCGCAATCACGATAACAGTGAAGCCCCCACTTCTTTGTTGGCTAAGCAATTAGCAAAGTGGGAAAGCACTGTATGGACTGTATTACAGGAACATTATCTAAAAAGCTACGACAGTGCAAACGATGCCATAAAAAAGTTTTCTCCCAACGATGCCCTTTCAGTTATCGGATATTTAAAATATCAGAGTAATATGGGGGATATTAATGAGGATTTCTTGATAAAACTGATAGCAGGTGAATTGGCGTTTACTGAACCTCCAATTCAAGAACTCCCCGGTGATTCATCCACAACGATTTCACTGTGCAGAGTAAATTTTCCAAATCAGCATGACGATATTTGGCTCGAGAGGATAGCTGATCTTGACGGAGAAAGCCTATCTGTATTTAGTCAAAACGAGGCCGCTGAGCCAATATCATCAAACCGGAAACTTATTTTCAGAAGTGATGGTCCAGATACACCCTATTTGATTGGATTTTGGGAGTGGTATGATTACGCTCAACAGCGTGATGGCGCTACAAAATGGCGTACAGAGGCATCCTATATCGAAGATATTTCTCCAGTTGAATTGTTTCCTATTTGTGATAAATACGCAAGAACCATAGACCTTATAGGACTTCTTAAAAAAGGCGTTGATATTCCAACATATCTCTGTTTCCCTTGTTTATTTACAGGCTCAATGGAACCAGGGGATTGCGTAGAGGCTATTCTATATCAGAAATCAGATTTCGATATTAGGGAAAGCGAACAAAAAGGATTTCATCATATTTCCCTAAAACAAATAGTTTACAGCGTTACCTGTTATAGCATCACAACTGCAGACTGTATTGGGTGGAAAAATCGCAAGATTTTAAGGACAGTGAGATTAGATAAACATAGTTCTCCTAAAATTATTCCAATTATTGATGCTGATACATTGGTTAAAAAAGCAATAGCCTCTCGAATGACCAAGAATCTGTACAAAGATAACATCGGTGGAACAATCAAAGAGTGGCGAGAGTGCAAAGACTTATTTCAATTGGTGTGTTCCCCTACCTTATATGAAGATATTGCAGGAATGCTTCATTGCTCCATTCAACAGGCTAAAGAAAATGTAGATTTATTTATCAGCCGCATAAATAGCAATTTTGATTTAGGCGATATTGATTCCGATGTATTGGCCCGTATTGCAATGAATCATGATGGCCTGCGTACCCAATGTGAAGCTGCTGTTGAAGAACATTGGAAAACCACTCACGCTGAAGCACTCGCAGAGGCACAGATAGAACTTGACCAGAAAAAGCAGGCCGCCGAGAATATTGTCAATGAATATAAATCTCAGTTTGAAAAAATCAAGGCAGATAAAAAGAATGCTGACGAGGCCTACCAGAAGATTCTTACCGAAACAGCAGAGGCACAAGCAAAACTTGATCAGTTACTGAAAGAAATTGAGAAGTACGAAACTCTGGGGGCTAATGCCGTTCAGGCCATTCGGGATAAAATTGGTTCGGCACAGCAGGATATGGCTGGCTTCATTGCGGAATTATCCACCTTTATGCCCCAGCAATGCGTGCAGAGTGGTTCGACAAACCGTTGGACATTTACCCCCGGCGAGGTGTGCCATAGGATGGACAACCTGGAAGGATGCAGCAGTTGGACGGATACTTTCGAACTGCTATGTGACAACCTTCAGCTTGCGGGTATCGGATCGCAATGGAAAACTATGTTGTCGTCCTTCCTATACTCTTCATATCTGAATCGTATGCCGCTGCTACTGGCCGGCCCCAACGCCAAAGCCATTGCAGATGCCTTGTCTATGACGATCTGCGGTCAAAAAATCGGCCTACTTACATGCTGCGGTGAACAGGATGCCGAAGCAATTTCCGGCTTTGTGGACTCAGACATGGCTGCGGTGCAAAATCCGTTCCACCCAGACTGGGTTTCCTGTATCTCTCATTACAACAACGGTTTTGCATTGTGGCTTCATCCGTTCACCGAAGACCTTCAGATCGAGCCTCGCAGCTTGTACCATTATGCTTATCCCGTCTTTACGGAATGCTTTGTTGATCAGCTTCCCTCTGTAGAAAATATGGAGGCTGGTCAGGAAATGGTTGAATACGATGAATTCAAGCCAGATCCAAAGTATCGGGCTAAGATGGGCCCGGTCAAAAAGCTGGGCTTGAGTCGGCTAATGCTGAGCCGTCTGGAAAAGGTTTTGGCAGACGCCAAGTGTATAGGCTCCATTTCTGATACCAGCATGGAATGCCTGTTTGGAATGTTGCCCATGTGCGTTTTAAGCGGTAAACAGGAAGCGTTGGCTGAGTTGCTGGATAGTGAGAAAAATATAAAATCAGAAGTCCAGGCGGAGCTTCAGCGTTACGTAGAAGAGTGATATTATGAAAGATCAACTGATTTCTGAAATATCAAAACAGCTAAATATTGCAGAAACTGCTGGTACAGAAAGCCTCTGTAAAGCAATTTATAGTGCAACGGGTAAGATGGCTCTTGCATCAATTTGGGACCATCCCGAAGATGAAAATTTCGTCTCAATTCAGCACTTTAAGAAGAGAGCGGCCCAGGTTTTGGACGCATATCTTTCCATTTACCCAGAGGCTGCGCATCGCTTCCCATCGGATCGGAGCGGTATCATTGAGGATATATACGAAACCTACAGAAGGAACGGATTCTTTTACCATTCTTCTCATCGGTTGTATCCTGCGGCACCAAGTACCGGAGGGACGGGACAATGCGCCTTGTACCGGGGCGTTCCGCCGGAGAAGCCGTGTTACATGAGCGGATTGGGGCTGTATGGTGTTACAAAAGCTGCAGAGCATGGTCAATCTGCGGCAGAGATGTTTGAACTGCAGAAGCAGCCCCTTTCCGACTATTTACAGGAAGTTTTGGCGAGCAATGACTGGAACGAAGTGGAATGGCCCGAAGATGCGGAATTTTTGCGCTTGAAGCCACCATTTTCCAAAGGATATTGGCAGGAAAAACCGGACAAGGTTGAAATACCCTCAATGGCCCGTTACGGAGCGCCCAACAAGCTGTACGTCTTTTACCGCTGGCTTAACAGCCATTTTGAGCAAAAGTCAATTCCCTCCTGGAGGGTAGACGATTTCAGAACCATTGGTCAGCCTGGCTATGGAGAGTATCGGCGCATCGCCTGTGGACTTTTAGAGGCTGCGCAGAAGCTCCCGCCAGTGGTCGTTAAATCTGCCTCAAATCATACGGTGTCAATTAAATTGGGATATCGTCTGCCCCCTGCAGAAGAGGACTTCTTCAAGCTATACAGCTGGCCGATCAACTATGATATTACGCAGAAAACACCACAAGTGTTTCAGCGTGAAATGTCCGAAATTGTGTATCCGGTGTTCAAGCAGCATCTGGAATCCATTGGATACCGCTTTGTGGAGGAATAAACCATGGCAAATGGAGCAAATGCTGTACATATGCAGCTGCGGCAAGCTTTGGAAAACTATATAAAATCCCAGTATTTCGGGAAGTCCCCCATTCTGCTTTCTGCGCTGCAGGGAAAGCTGGACCAAGAAGGAGTTTTATATCAGAAACCTTATATTGAATCCTCACCTGCCTATAAGAGTAAGGAAAATGGAATACAAGATTCCGAAGTCTTGCCTGACTGGCTGAAAAACTATTTTACCCAGCTGTCCATCGCAGACCTGGGTGTCTATCCTGCACCCTTCTGCCATCAGATTTCTGCTCTGGAGGCAGCCTTCAGTGGGGCAGATTTGTTTGTGTCCACTGGTACAGGCTCCGGTAAAACTGAGTGTTTTATGTGGCCCTTGATGGCAAAGCTTGCTGATGAGGCCAGAAATCGAACAGACAGTTGGGAGCTTCGTGGCGTACGCACGGTTATCATATATCCCATGAACGCACTGGTCTCTGACCAGGTGAGTCGTCTTCGCAGACTGATCGGCGACCCGGATCATCGCTTTGTGAAAATTTTCCGTGAGACTTGCGGAAATGGTGTCCGGCGTCCACAGTTCGGTATGTATACAGGCCGTACCCCTTATGCAGGACCGGAACCCAGAAAGGATGCCGATCATAGGCTGGAAAATACCTATTCTAAAATGGTCCACCCGGAAACGGATGAAGGTGAAGATTTTCTGCGTCAATTGACGAAGGAAGGTAAAATTCCATCCAAGGAAAATTTTGATACTTTCCTGGAAAAATTACACAACAGCAAACATATCCCGGATGCAGAAGATGCGGAATTAGTCACTCGTTTTGAGATGCAGCAATTCTGCCCCGATATTCTGATCACCAACTATTCCATGCTGGAGTATATGCTTCTTCGCCCCAGAGAGAAAAAAATCTGGGATGATACCAAAAGATGGTTAGAAAGTGATCCCAAAGACAAGCTTCTGTTTGTTATTGATGAAGCACATATGTATCGTGGTTCTGCCGGTGGAGAAGTTTCCCTGTTGATCCGAAGATTGTTTCACCGTTTAGGAATCGATCGGAGTCGAGTCCAATTTATTCTGACCACTGCCAGTATGCCAAACAATGACGAAGAGGACCGCAAGGCGGTGCGGGACTTCGCCAATGCGTTGACTGCCTCGGATGATAATCATTCGTTCTGCTATCTGACCGGTGAAAAAGAAAAACTTGGTGCAGAGCGCTGCAATGATCTTCCACTATCTCATTTTATTGGGATGGAAGCCGAACCTTTCGAGGGCGATGACACCCAACGATTGGATGCACTGAATCATTTCTGGTCCGGTATTCCAGGGGCACCAGCTCCCTTTATGGATGTGGATTGTGCATGTCATTGGCTATATGATCATCTCGTTGCGTATAAACCGTTCTGTGAGATGTTTCAGCTTTGCCGAGGGACTGCCGTTTCCTTGCAGGAACTGGCAGACTCCATTTTTCCGGAAGGTGAAGCAGAGGATGCCATTCATGCTGTGAGTGTTATGTTGGCGATTGCTCCCCTGGCTCGCAGCGAAGAAGGCAGCGTCCTGTTTCCTGCCCGAATGCACATGCTATTTCGTGGAATCAAAGGCGTTTACGCCTGCACAAATCCGAATTGTCCCCATTGTCACTCTGAAAATGGGCTGACCTTGGGAGAAATTTATTTTTCTGATGGCAGAATGACCTGCAAGGAATGCGGTAGTGCAGTTTACGAGCTTTATAACGACCGTCGCTGCGGCAGTATTTTCATCAAAGGGTATGTTCTAACTGCTGATTTTGAAAATCGCAAAAGAACTTATTTGTGGCACCAACCTGGAATTGTTAATGAGGATGAGGTAAAAGAAATCCACCTGTTCTTGCCAGATACAGATTATCAGTTGCCCCAAAAGCAAGGCAAGAATAAAATTTTTCCCTGTTATCTGGACATTGAAAGCGGATTTATTGATTTCACAGATGATTCTTTGGATGGCAAACCCGGAATTAGAAAACTCTATTACAGCGATTTTACTGCGAAGGGCCGTCCCAACATTCTGACATTTTCCACATGCCCCCATTGTCGGCATGAGCTTTCCAAAATGCAGCTGACTTCTTTCAGCACCAGAGGCAACCTTTCGTTTTTCAATCTAATCAAAGCACAGTTCCAAGCGCAGCCTCCGGTTCCGAAGAAAATGGGATGCCCGGATCAGCTGCCGAATGAAGGAAGAAAGGTTCTTCTCTTTTCTGATAGCCGTCAAAGAGCCGCAAAACTGGCTCGGGATATGTCAGATGCTTCGGATATGACCGCAGCAAGACAGCTAACTGCTCTGGCAATCCACCGAATGGAGCAGGGAACGAAAGAATATTCGTTAAATTCTTTGTATGACTTCTTTGCCATGGCTGCTGCCGAAAATCATTTGCATTTGTTCCAGGAACAGCAGCAAGAAGTCCTTCTGGAGCATGGGCAGCAGGCGATCAGAAGCTATGAGAAGAGCCAACGACGGCACAGGGATTATGAACCACGGTTTTCGATAGCAGAACATGCTCCCAGTCAGATGAAAGAGCAACTCCTGCGCTTGTATTGCGGAGGATATAATACATTGGTGGATTCTGCCATCAGTTGGATTGAGCCGACCGACTCCGCAAAATGGGATGCAATCGACGCACTGGAGGAAGCCGGGGTTGATGTTGAGGAAGATGCTTTTCTGGAGTTCTTTAACGCCTGGATTTTATGGGCCTGCGATTCCTTTGTTGTGCTTGGACAAACAATTTCAAACGATGTACGACTCAAGGTTCGTCCCAACTACGCAGGCTATGGCATGGATAAGGATTGGCATTTTTCCAACACGCTCAAAGAGTTGATGGGATGGAAGGACAATGATCCAGAAGAAGCAATTTGGGCACGGGTCCTTCGTGAAACCTTTATGGCAGAAGGACAGCACGACGAAGGAAAGTACTATGTTGATCTTTCTCGTGTAAAGCCTCGGTTCGACTTAAATCATTCGTGGTACCGTTGTGAACGCTGCTCTGAATTAACAGCGTATCCTATGCATGGAAAATGCCCCAGCTGTCAATGTGAGCAGATCCATCCTATGACACAAGAAGAAATTGCTGCACTGGATTTCTGGAGATCTCCGATTACTGACGCAATGAACGGAGAAACGATTCGTGTCATTGACACAGAAGAGCATACTGCTCAGCTGTCTCATAAGGATCAGCGAGATGAATTGTGGTCAAAAACGGAGCAGTATGAACTGCGCTTTCAGGACTTTTTGCAAGCTGGTCAGGCACCGGTGGATATCCTCAGCAGTACGACCACCATGGAAGTCGGTATCGATATTGGCTCTCTGGTGGCCGTCGGATTGCGAAATATTCCTCCTATGAGAGAGAACTACCAACAGCGTGCCGGCCGTGCTGGTCGGCGTGGTTCCAGTCTGTCCACCATTGTGACGTTCTGTGAAGATGGACCCCATGATGCTCTGTACTTTGCTAATCCTGTTCCCATGTTCAGGGGAGATCCTCGCAGACCGTGGGTGGATACCAGCAGTGAAAAAATTGTGCAGCGTCACTTAGGAATGGTTGCACTGCAAAGCTACTTAAAATTAAAATCCGAGAGCCTTGATGCGATTCCGGCGATTGCTTTTTTGGATGAGCATTTGGAAGCGTTTGGCGTTTATCTGAAAACCCACCAGATTTCCGACAATGATATTCTGATTCCTGCCCAGGCCAAACAGGCGCTGGATAGCTACAAGGATGCACTTTCAACGGCTTTGGCGCAGCTAAAGACGAAGCGTGACAAACACCCCGAGCTCTTTGAAACAGATGACGGAAGTGAATCCGGCAGAAAGTCTTTGCTGGATGCGCTTTATGAAGAAGGCATCATCCCTACATATTCCTTTCCTAAGAATGTGGTCAGCACCTATATTTCCAAACCAAACGGGCAACTGAAATATCAGGTTGAACGGGGACTTGATATGGCCATCGGAGAATACGCTCCCGGCAGAGCCATTGTTGTAGACAAAACAACTTATCAGATTGGTGGTTTCTATTATCCCGGTGGAGAGCGTACCGAAGCAACTGCTGCTTCTCCTGCACGACCTTTTATTCAGGATGCCAACTATCGCAAGGGCATTCTGACCTGCGAGAAGTGCGGATGGTTCGGTTTACGGGAAGACCATATGGAGAAATGCCCCTTCTGCGGAAATCCTGCACTGACCTCCATGCGTGAAATGTTGCGTCCCTGGGGATTTGCACCCAAGGATGCAAAATCTATTGAAACAGCTCAGTTGAACGAAGAATACTCTGCTACCCAGCAGCCGCTATACTCCACGTTGCCAGAGGCGGATGATGTATCTGAGATTCAAGGATACACCAATATTCGGATGGCAGTCCGACCGAACCAGAGAATTATTATGCTGAATAAAGGTGTAGGTAATAAGGGATTCACAGTCTGTTGTGACTGTGGTGCTGCCATGCCTGGTGATGATGAAAGCGTTCTAAAAAATGTTATGCGGCCCTATCGCTCAAAATTTAATCGGACTCGATGCAAGCATACGGATACCATCAATGTGAATTTAGGGTACGATTTTATCACCGATATGCTGGTTCTGGAATTCGAACTGGATAGGATGAAGGTAGATGTCAATGCAGAGAAGAGCTCCTGGTTGAATCGAGCTGGTCAATCTTTGGCAGAAGCCTTGCGGCTTGCCGCTTGCCAGGAATTGGATATAGAATTTACGGAGCTGGTAACAGGGTATCGTATCCGTCAAAATTCCAGCGGTGATTACGTGGACATCTATCTGTATGACAGTCTTTCCAGCGGCGCCGGTTATGCAGTCAGCATGGAATCTCAGATCCATACACTGCTCTCAAAGACCAGAGAGCTGTTGGAGGGATGCACCTGTGAAAGTGCCTGCCATAAGTGCCTGAAGCACTATCGAAATCAATTTGTTCATGGAATGTTGGATCGAAAGGCAGCGCTGAATTTGCTGGACTGGGGTGAACAAACAAAATTACCGGCAGAACTGAGTCCCGTCCGACAGAAAGAAATTCTGGCTCCGATGACACGAATTCTCCAGCGTTCTGGTATTTTTGTCGATTTTGATGGACATCGCATAACTGTTCGGGGACAATGGGCCAGCAAGAAACTGGTCATCTATCCGGCGATGTGGGCTAAACCAAGAAGGTCTGATACAATTTTCATTAGTGATGCTCAAATCAAATATGCCAAGCCGATTGTACTAAAAGAAATTACAGGAGATATATAAAAAGTCAGAACTGAACCGGCTTATGGAATGATTTTTCAACACCGAGATATTGGCAGTGGGATTTGTGCAGCCTTGCGAGGCCGTGACGCCAGAGAAAAGTGGATACACGTCCGCAACGTGTATCCACTTTTCTCTGGCTGTTCTTTATATCCACAAATATAATGACATGATGGAGTATTGGCGACAACTTCTTTTTTACACAACGGAACCGCTTTTCAATTAGATAAACGATACACCCAATGCCCGTTCGCGCGAGCTTTGTATAGCTTTCCCTCGTTCGCCAGCCCAGCCAAAATTCTATTGGCTGTCGCTGCCGAAACCCCGCACAGCTCCCGTACATCGGCGTTCATGATATACGCATGCGTCTGCAAGAACTGCTCGATCTTCTGCCAGCGCAGAGTTTTCTTGTCCATCTTTCCGGCGCTCATTGCATCACTCGTATGGATGGCGTCGATGAGCGATGCTATGATGGTGGAGAGCATGAACTCGATGAACGCGGTGGACTCGCCTGCATCGTTGCTGGCATTGATGGCATCGTAGTATTCCTGCTGATGGTCGTGGATGATGGACTCGACCGGCAGCCATGCAAACACGGGATTCCACTTGGAGAGCAGCAAAGTATGCCAAAGTCTTCCAACACGGCCATTGCCGTCAGCAAAGGGATGGATCAATTCCAGTTCATAATGAAACACGCAGCTTCGGATCAGCATGTGCAGGTCGCTGTGCTTCGCCCAATCCAACAGCTCCATGACCAGATCAGGCACATACTGCGGCAGCGTTCCGAAATGCAGAATATGCCCCTCCTGATCCACAACGCCGACGGGCCGCGTGCGGAACATGCCGGACTCCTCTACAAGCCCGCGAGTCATGATACCGTGCGCTGTCAGCAAATCGTCCACGGAATACGGATCAAGCTCGTCCAGCCGCTCGTAAATCTCATAGGCATTTTTGACCTCGGCAATGTCCTTGGGCGGAGCCAGAACACGTTTGCCATTCAGAACGGCAGTGACCTGTTCCAGACTCAGGGTGTTCTGCTCGATGGCGAGGGAGGCGTGAATGGTGCGGATACGGTTGGTGCGGCGCAGATTGGGATTGCTGGAAAGATGATCGTGGGCGGAAAGCCTTCCGGTCAGCTCTGAAATTTCTGCAACATCATCAATGATTTTGTTCGTAATTTGGAAAGGCGGCTGTTTGTTTTTCATGAGTACCTCATAACGTAGCTTGATTATCCATAGTATAACATGCATCGCTCATTTCATCAATCATTTTCTCAATGCACATGAGGGATGCGCTCCGAACTGGCACGATCAGCGCGCGAAAACCTCTGCCTCCCGCAGAAATTTTCAGATTCTTCTCTTGGCGCCTTTTTAAACGGATTCCAATCCGATATAATATACCTACCAACCTAACGATACAACATCATGCGAGGTGCCGTCATGAAAACGACAGATACGCCGAAGCAATATGTCATCTACTCCCGCAAGTCCAAATTCACCGGCAAGGGCGAGAGCATCGAGAACCAGATCGAACTGTGCCGCCAGTACATTGCCATGCACTTTGGCGAGGAATTCGGCGAAAAAGCCGAGCTGCCCCCCAGCAATCTGGTGGACGAAAAGCAGTTTGAGCTGCGCACCCCCAGCGTGGTGATCAAGGTGGACCCCGAGCACAGCGACCTTGTGGAGAC
>Ga0129313_1001073_pt1 | contig 18867 bp, 18 predicted proteins | sample O1105metagenome_FD_94436 | JGI IMG/M metagenome (GOLD analysis project Ga0129313, IMG submission 94436) | Orangutan group fecal microbial communities from fecal samples from Wisconsin, USA - O1105 metagenome | ecosystem: Host-associated > Mammals > Digestive system > Large intestine > Fecal...
TGGAGCCGACGCAATCGACGACGGCGAAACAATTGCCACAATGCCTATAAGCAGAGTCAGTGCTGGCATAATCCAATAGTAGAATCCTATGCGTGCCATGCGCGAAGCCGCCACAAGATTCACCATCTGTGTCACAGCTCCCAATATCAGCATAGCTGCGAGTATATACATCAGGCTCTGCACAAACGTGTTTGGCATCAGTGCGAGTATTAGTCCCAGGATGAGGCTGCCCAGTCCAACGATAGGGAATGTTGGTTTCATTCCCGTAATCTGTCTGCCGTCAGCGTCAAACACCTGCACGTCGCTGCTCTTGCCACGTGCAATGAAATATGCCACGCACGAGAACACTCCCGACAGGAAGAAAAGCACGCCTATGGCTATTGTTATCCATGTCACTGTAAGTTCGCGATATTTCACAATCAGCGCTCCTACTATTATAGCGCACAATGCGCGTACAACAGAACTTTGAAATACTTTCATGTCTTTATGATTTTTGATTATTGTATATATAATATGTATATGGCAAATTTATACATTATTATCTACATAGACAACTGTAATGTCGTTTTTATGGCTCAATTAGTAGCAAATAGGGATTTCCCTACTTACTATTATGGATTTTATACGTTGCCGTATTATTACGTTTTTCTATCTTTGCATCAGAAAACAATTAAAACACATACATTATGAAACGAGTTTATATTTTCCTTACAATGGTAATGTTGGCATTGACACCGGCAATGTTCACAAGTTGCGATACCGACGACGATTATTGGTATGACGACTATTATGGCGACTGGTATGACGACTACGACTGGTACGACAAACCATTCGACCATGGCGATAACCAGCTTGTATCGATGGCTCGCACCCTCAATGGTACATGGACAGGTAATGCCAAGAGCGATTTTAAAGATGAAGGTCAGTGGTATACTGCTTACTTCGATGTAGAGTTCACCTTTACTCAGTACACTTCCAAGTCGTGCAACGGTACAGGTTATGAGACCGACTATGCCGACAATGGCGAAACCAATATCAGTCGCTTCAAGTGGTACATCGACCCGCGTACTGGCGACATCAATATAGAGTATGTCAATAGCGGATTACGATACGTTCTTGATGCCAATGGCAATTCTGATACCTCCGGCTTCTTCCTCGGATGGGACTCTAAAGAGAAGCAGGATCTGTTCAATGGTGTTATGGAAGGCGTCAACGTCGACGAGTACATAACGTTCGACTGCGAGCGTGTCACAAGTCGCGGCACACGTGCTCTTGGCTCCGACTCTGTACAGACAACATCGCAGGGCAAGTCGTATGGCAAGGGCGTCACTCTGAAGCGCATCGACAGTAACATGCCTAAGACTCTGCGTCGCAGATAATATAGGAACGGCGGATTCCCGTCCGACGTGCAGCAAGAATAAAAACAGCAAACTTTTGTAGAGGGTGTGTCTTGACACACCCTCTTTTGTGTAAAATCCCCTCCTTTTTCATTGTTTATTTTCTGTAATTCCGTAACTTTGCAAATAAATTACTTATTAATATATGATGAGAAGATACATAGTATACATATTGCTCGCTTTTCTGATGCCTTTGGCGGTAGCAGCACAGTCGATGACCGACGACCAGGTTATGGCGTTTGTAGCCAAGGAGCATGCTGCCGGCACGTCAAATGCCCAGATAGTAACCAAACTCATGCAGCGTGGAGTAGACAAATCTCAGATACGTCGCGTGCGAACCAAGTACGAGAGCCAGATGAATCAAGGCTCAATGAGCTCGGTGGGTTCCAAGAACGGCAGTGACGCCTCACGTATGCGCACCAATAATGGCAAGACACGCAATGACTATGGCAAGAAGGCTGATGCTGAGGCTGCCAAATATTCTTCGCAGCGTGTCAAGGCACAGCCCGACCGCAGCTATACCCATACCTACGACGACAACGATGAGGAGTATGTCGACTTTCAGAAGGAGATGGCTGCAATGATCAGTAGCGATAAGGACTCATTGGCAAAAAGCAAAAACCGTGTTTTCGGTCGCGACATCTTCAACAGCAAGTTCCTCTCGTTCGAGCCTAACATGAACATAGCCACGCCTCAGAACTATCGTCTCGGACCGGGCGATGCCGTAATCATCGACATCTACGGAGCATCACAGAAGACCGAGCAATGTACCGTATCGCCCGATGGCGACGTCACTATCGAGGGTTACGGACCCGTTCAGGTGTCAGGACTCACCGTGGCACAGGCCAACGCCCGCCTGCGTTCTACGCTTGGCAGTCGCTATACAAGCAGCCGCGTGCGCCTCACTGTAGGTCAGACACGCACCATCATGGTCAATGTCATGGGAGAGGTGCGTTTGCCTGGCACATATACTCTGTCGGCATTCGCCACAGTGTTCCACGCCCTTTATATGGCTGGCGGCACCAACGAACTCGGTACGCTGCGTAACATCAAGGTGTATCGTAGCGGTCGACTCGTCACAGTTGTCGACATCTACGACTACATTCTCAACGGTCGTCTTACGGGCAACGTGCGTCTTGCCGAAGGAGACGTAATCGTGGTAGGACCCTACGACTGTCTTGTCAACATTTCGGGCAAGGTGAAGCGTCCTATGTTCTACGAGATGAAGAAGAACGAGTCGGTGGCCTCGCTTCTCAAATATGCAGGTTCGTTCACGGGCGACGCCTACACCAAGGCAGTACGTGTCAACCGCAAGACAGGTCGCGAATATTCGGTATATAACGTTGGTGAGTTCGACTTCGCAAGTTTCCACATAGCCGACGGCGACTCGGTTGAGGTAGATTCTATCCTGCCTCGCTTTGCCAACACCGTTGAGGTGCGTGGTGCCGTGTTCCGTCCCGGCAAGTACAATCTTGGCGAGCATGTCAACAGCGTGCGCACACTCCTTGACCAGGCTGAGGGTGTCACAGAGAAAGCCTTCACTGCCCGTGCCGTTATGCACCGTATGAAGGCCGACCGCTCGCTTGAGGCAATACGCGTTGACGTGGCAGGCATCATGAGCGGACGTGTAGCCGACATACCATTGAAGGAGAACGACGTGCTCTTCATTCCCACTCGTCCTGAGGAGATACAGGAGCGCACGCTTACCATACGTGGCGAGGTAAACTATCCCGGCACCTATCGCTATGCCGAGAACGAGACCGTTGAAGACTTCGTGCTTCAGGCAGGCGGATTGACCGATCGTGCCTCGTCTGTCAATGTCTACATTAGTCGACGTATCACCGACCCCAAGGCACTGCGTCCCGATTCGGTTATAGCCCAGACCTTTACCGTATCGTTGAAGGACGGCTTTGCTGTAGACGGACAACCCGAGTTCAAGCTCATGCCCTTCGACGAAGTGTATGTAATGCGCAGCCCGGCTTATAGCGAACAGCAGAATGTGAGTGTTGAGGGTGAGGTAGTGTTTGCAGGAATGTACACCTTGCCTAAAGACAATGTACGATTGGGCGAACTGTTCCGCAAGTCGGGCGGTTCCAACGGACTGGCTTATATCAAGGGAGCACGCCTCATGCGTCGTGCCAACGAGACCGAGAAGGAGCGTATGCGTGCTGTATTGCGTATGCAGCAGGAACAGTTGCAGAAGAATCTGCTACAGCTTTCGGCAAGCAGCAACAATGCTGGCGGTCTGCAGCAGGCTGCCGAGGGAGCCAAGAATGCCGAGCTTGCCAAGTTCAATGTGCCCGACGAATATCCTGTAGGCATCGACCTCGAAGAAGCTTTGAAGCATCCTGGCAGCGATGCCGACGTAGTGTTGCGTGAGGGCGACCGCCTTATCGTGCCTAAGTACAACGGAACTGTCAAGGTGAATGGTGCCGTTATGTATGCCAATACCGTAGCCTACGAGAAGGGCAAACGCGCCTCTTACTATATCGACCAGGCAGGAGGCTACGCATCCGATGCCGTCAAGAACCATGCCTACATTATATATATGAACGGTCGTGTAGCCAAGGTGAGCCATGGTGCACGCGTAATGCCGGGTTGTGAGATTGTAGTGCCAGCCAAGCTGAAGCGCAAGATGAGTGTGGCAGAGACTATGAGCCTCGGAACAAGCATGTCATCTATAGCCGCCATGATAGCTACGATAGCCAATCTGACGAAGTAAAGAGTTAATAAGCATAGTAAGCACCTTATTATAAGGAAGAGTAATTATGAGATATCCAGTAGGAATACAGAATTTTGAGAAACTGAGAAAAGATAAGTTCTTGTATGTCGATAAGACGAAGTTGATATATCGTCTTGTTGACGAGGGACAGTATTATTTTCTTAGCCGTCCAAGGAGATTTGGTAAAAGTCTGCTAATATCAACACTTGAAGCCTATTTCAGCGGAAAGAAAGAACTCTTCGAAGGGCTTGCTATATACGATTTGGAGCAAGATTGGCTCGAATATCCCATCCTTCACATCGACTTGAATACAGCCAACTTCAGAGAGAAGGGCAGTCTGTATGCAATACTCAACGATTATCTGTGCAACTGGGAGAAGGAATATGGCAAGTCTGAGTCGGAAACAACACTCGCTCTACGCTTCAAGGGAGTTGTAGAGCGTGCTGCCCAAAAGAAAGGACGCAATGTGGTGATTCTTGTCGACGAATACGACAAGCCTATTTTGCAGACCTTTCATGATAAGGAATTGCAGGAGAACTATCGTAATGAGTTGAAGGCATTCTACTCTGTATTGAAAACTCAGGACAAATATATCCGATTTGCATTCCTTACTGGTGTAACTAAGTTTGGCAAGGTGAGCGTGTTCAGCGACCTCAACAATCTTATGGATATCTCGATGGATAGCCGCTTTATCAGTATCTGTGGAATCACGGAGAAGGAACTGAAGGCTAACTTCAAAGAGGGAATAGCAGAACTGAGCGATGCTACCGGTAAGACGGAAGAGGAGACACTTGAAGAGTTGAGGATTAATTATGATGGGTATCATTTTAAGTCTGGCAGCATAGGAATATATAATCCGTATAGTGTGCTAAACACAATGTCAAAGTTGGAGTATGATGCATATTGGTTTGAAACCGGTACTCCAACATTCCTTGTAGAACTCTTAAAACTTCATCATTACGAGTTGGAGAACCTCACAAAGGAGCAGATATCTGCCGACGTTATAAACAGCGTTGATTCGATGTCTACCAATCCGATTCCTGTGATATATCAGAGCGGTTACCTTACTATAAAAGGTTACGATGAGCGTTTCAAGAAATACCGACTTGGCTTTCCTAACAAGGAAGTAGAAGAAGGCTTCCTCAATTTCCTTTTGCCGTTCTATTCTACTGCAGGTTCCAAGTCTCCCTATTTCATAGAGGAGTTTGTGAAGGATGTAGAGTCTGGAAATCCGGAGCGTTTTATGAAGCGTCTCTCCACAATGCTTGCTGATACCGACTATAAGGTTATAGGCAATGCCGAACTGTATTTCCATAATGTGATGTATCTGATTTTTAAGATAATGGGATTCTACACTCAGGTGGAGCGTCCCACAAGCGATGGTCGCATCGATGCCGTCATTCAGACTCCCGACTATATTTATATAATAGAATGCAAACTCGACCGTACGGCAGATGAGGCTCTTCGCCAAATCAACGACTCCGACTATGCCGCTCCCTTCTCAATGGACAAGCGCCGTATATATAAAATAGGTGTCAACTTCTCAAGCCAGACACGTGGTGTAGAGCAGTGGATTATTGAGTAAGGGCAGGTGGTAGCAATAAAAATAGAATTGAATGAACAATATAAAGGACATAACAATAAGAAATTATCGCGGAATCCGCTATGCCGAAGTAAGTGGTATGGCGAGGGTGAATGTGTTCCTCGGTAACAACAACTGTGGTAAATCTTCTGTATTGGAGTCTGTGCTCATGCTTTTGGGTGCAAACAGTCCTGCGTTGCCCTTGGCGGTAAATGTGAACAGAAACTATTCAACAGTAGACAAAAACGACTTTGCCTTGTTCTTCCATAATTGTGATGTTGCTAATGTCATAAATATAGAAGCATGCCTTGCTGACAATACATCTATGTGTTTGGATATGACGTATTCGGAATCTGCGATTGATGAGATTCCCGTTTCAGATATTCAGAACGGCATGATTGAAACGTTGAAAAGATACACTCTCAATCAGAAATATACATATGGCGCAAAAGAGTATCGTACGGCATTGGTGTATAACGCTAAAGATTCTAAATTGTCTTTTGTTCCTGCTGAAGAAAACGCGAACTGTCCTTCTGTATTCTACATGGCTCCACGCTATAACTTCAATGACTACATTAGCCATTTCAATCAAATAGTAACAGACAAGGAAAAAGCCAAGGTGGTAGAAGTGTTGAATTCTATAGAGCCGAGAATAAAAGACGTAACGGTAATTGGTCACAATGTTATGGTTGACACTGGTCTTGACAAGCTTATACCGATAAATCTTATGGGTGATGGTACACGTAAGTTGTTTACTATAGTGACAGCGTTGTATAATGCAAAGAATGGAATTCTTATAATTGATGAAGTGGACAATGGGCTTTATTATAAGTCTATGAAATCCTTGTGGAAATCAATATTAAAGATGTCGCAAGAATATGATATACAGGTGTTCCTTTCTACTCATAGTGTAGACTCCCTAAATGCATTGAACACTTTGCTTGAAGGCGAAATGCAGGAATGTCAGAGTGATGTCAAGATATTCACGTTACGCAAGAATATGCAGGATGAGCTGAAATCTTATGATTATCAATTCGAAAAATTCAACTATTTGCTTGATAGGGAGGAGGAAATAAGATGAGGAAGAAAGAACTCTATAGTTTCCTATTTCTATAGTAACCATAAAAATTGCATTATTATGTCGGTAGAGAAATTGAATACAATGAATGAGCGTATGCAAAGTGAATTGGACAAGTTGTGGAATTCTGGCTCATGGAGTGAGGAAAAGCTCGAAACAATGAAAACCGAACATTTGCGTACCTCATACTAGTTTCAGACGATAGACATTGCTTCACTTATGAAGCATGCAACAAAAAGTATGTAAACAAACCAAAGAACGCTGGGGCATTGCAAAGGTAATGACTGGCGCAAGGGAAAGCAAACCTTCATTTCCAATCAATGTCGGTTTGCTTCAATTTTACTGGACAACCGGCTACAATAGAAAAAGAAGGTATGTCTAAATCTGTATTTACAAGAGATTTAGCAGCAACAATAGTATTGTTTGGAATATTGCTTCCTTTATGTATGCAACAGTTGTGTGCAATCCATACATGATTGCCTATTACAATTGGTTTTGATTGAATGCTTTCTTTTTTGTTTTTAAGATTTATAATGGTATGAAAGTCAGTGTCACAAATAATACAATTCCAACCAATAAGAACATCTTTCCCAATGGTGATACTATTGTAACAAACCAACTTTAAGGATGTGGTAGCATTAAAATTATCGCCGAAGGTAACACCGCAGACTTTGTTTTTTATTGATAAAGCAGAGTTGTTGCCGATATTACATGTGCCTTTAAAATGAATGTTCCCATCTAATTCCATACTTATTCCATTATTAGGATATATACTGACATTGTTAATACCAAGTTTTATCATTCCTGTATGTATCTTTTCTGAGTCTATTATTATTGAACCTTTGAGTTTGACAAACTTGGGTTTGTACAATAGTATAGGCATGTGTATTGCCTGTGAAAATGGAAGATAATGAAAGTTGAAATATATGGTTTGTGGTAAATATCTTAATACCCAATAATTATTTTTTATCTTTTGTATAATATGTTTCATAGTCAGAATTCCTGAATTTATTTTTTATATTGATGATAACTTACTTTTCATAATGCAAATATAAATAATGAGATAGTATATTGATACAATACTTATTCCTATTATTAAAGATGCAAAGTCATTTATTATTAAACCTCTAACTAAAAGAAGTAAAATAATAAATGGTATTGATAGCACAGATTGTAGAAAGATATTTTTCATTTGTATTGACGATTTTACTATATTATTAGAAAAGTAACTAGCAATAATTAAGACTGTAAGTTCTGATAAAAGCCATGCAATTGCTGAACCAGAACTTTTAAGAGTTTTTACTAATAGCACATTACAAATAATTCCTACAAAAGCTCCAATACAAGATCCTATTAGAATCTGTTTGTCTTGTTTCATAGGCATAAGTATTTGAAGAACAAGAATTTGTTCATATCCGATTATTAATATTAATGGCATTACAATTCGCATTGGTGTTATGGCAAGATCATATCCATGACCAGCTATAATATTTATTATTTGTGGAGCGAATATTTCTGTAAAAATAACAATTGGTAATGCAAATACGAAAAGTAAATTAAATGATTTTTTTATTGTCTGTTCAAATTTGTCAATTCTTTTTTCACTTATCAAAGAGCTCATTCTTGGAAGCATGACACCTGTGAATGCTGAAAATATACTTATAAAGATAGCATGTAATTTTGTTGCTGTAGTATAATATCCGACTTCTGTTTCATTACAAACAAAACCAAGAAATACAATATTAAACGTAGTATACATTGATGTCAATAGTATATACACTCCAATAGTCAGAAAAGGACGTATGTATGGCCTGAATGAACATTGTCTTATTTTGAATTGAATTGTTACGAATGATTTACTGTACCAGATATTAATAATTGCACATATAACTATCATAAGTACAGATAGAAAATAATAAATAGTATAATCGTTAGGTTCTTTCACAAACAAGAATATACTTATTACATATGCAATTTTCACAGCTATTCCAGTAGTTGTAATATACTTGAAATTTTCGAGCCCTTTATAAAACCAGTCAATCATCAAGTAGTTAAAGATTACTTTTGCAACACCAATCAGCATAAGTTCTTTATACTCATAAAACTTTGGAATACAAAATATTGATACAATAAGAGCCAATACGACAATAGCAGTAGATATTGTATTTAGCCATAAAAGATTAGAGAAAGTTTTTGACAGCCCATCTTTGTCTGACTTTACTGCTGCAACACTCCTTATACCTACTGCAACTATTCCCATGAGTGAGAACATAGAGTAGTAGTTAATAATACTGTCTACAAAGTTGCATATTCCTATATTTGTTACTCCAAGAACTCTTGATACATATGGATATGTAATGAGAGGAAATATATAGTTTGCGGTTGTTAGAATACTACTGTAAAAGAAATTCTTTTTTATGCTTGTCATTACTGTTATAAATATATGAAAATGTCACTCTTACTTGTTGTGTAAAAGTTCCTTATTAATCGATCGGCGTAGAGAATACTCTTTCCAAATCGGGTGATGTATTTTCTTAAATATAATATAGCATATATTCAATGATAATCTATAAATATAATTTGCTATTGTTTTAACTATCTTTGGCCTATTTAATGTATAGAAAATCAATCTGCTTTCTTCCCACAGCCTTACCGATTTCTCTTTAATTATTATATCTTTTTCATTTTTGTAGCTTTGTCCTTCAAGATGTTGGATTTTAGCTTCTGGAATATTCATAATTTTAAATCCTTCTTTTTTAGCTTTCAGACAGAGATCTGTTTCTTCAAAAAACATAAAAAAGCTACTATTGTATCCACCTATTTTGTTAAGTAAATCTTTTCTAATCATCAAATCAGCTCCTGTGATGTAGGCCACTTCCATTGGTAATTTGGAATGATTGAAGGTGGCATTATTTCTGTAGATAAACTTTTCTAATTTATGAAAGCTGAGGGTATCAATTTCCCATAATATAGATGGATAAAACCTTTTGAAACTGTGTGTTGGTTTCATGCTTTTATCATATAAGTTGCCTCCACATATTCCTACTTTAGAATTTCTATCTAAGAAGTCTGCCATTATTTTAATGGCATTATTAACTAACAAAGTGTCAGGATTTAAGCATAATATATATTTACCTCTTGCAATTTTAAAACCTTCGTTGTTTGCTCTGCCAAAACCTATATTTTTTGAGAGCTTGATGAATTTTATATTCGTTTCATTAATGAATTTTTCATTAAAAAATTTTTCAATGTCATCATTCGAATCGTTGTCCACAATGATTATTTCATATATTATGTCTTTTGTGTGTTTTTTTATTGATAAAATACAATCTAATATAAGTAGTATTGTATTATAATTTACTATTATTATAGAAACGTCCATATTATTTTTTCTTTAAAAGTATAACAAAAAATATTTTGATGAAAACCTTGGTCTTTTTGACTTTGCAAAAGTACGATAAAATATTGAGAACCATTAAAATTATAAGTATATAATTAGTTTGGTATTTAATATAAAAAGAATTAACTTTGTACATAAAATATTGAATCATGGATAATATAAAGAAATCAAAAGAAATAGACATCCTTGCTTTAGTTGCTAAAGTATGGGAGAAAAAGAAAACTCTTTATGCCTTTGTTGCAGGCTTTGTGTGTCTTGGGCTTGTAGTTGCATTGACTCAACAAAAACTGTATACGGCAAATGTGGTGCTTGCACCTGAAGCGACAAGTATGGGTATGTCGCAGAATCTTAGTGATATTGCTAGTATGATAGGTATAGGGTCTGGCGGAGGAGGAAACAATATTGATGCAATCTATCCTGACATCTATCCGGAAATTTTTGCATCAAGTGATTTTATAGTTAAACTGTTTGACATACCAGTAAATGTTAAGGGGGTAACAAAGACATACTATCGACACATAAAGGAAGATACACGTACCCCTATATTGAGTTACCCTAAATTGTGGATATCAAAACTGTTTGCTAAAAAGGAAAATATAAAGCAAAGCAAAGCTGTCAATCCTTATAGGTTGACTAAAGAACAGGATGGTATTTGTGGTGCAATAAGAAAGAGTATTGGTTGTCAGTTGAACAAGGGTACAAGTCTTATTGACATATATGTCACGGATACAGATCCAGAGATTGCTGCGTGTATGGCTGATACACTTAAGAGTAGATTACAGGAATACATAACATTATACAGAACCCAGAAAGCACGTCAGGACTATGATAATGCCAAAAAGATAAATGCAGAGGCAAAGATTATCTATGAGCGTGCACGTCAGAAATATGCCAGCTACTCTGATGCTAATAAGGATGTACAGTTGGCTTCGTTTCAATCGATAATTGAAGAACTTGAAAATGATATGCAACTTAAGTTCAACAACTACACCGAAACAGCTCAACAAATGCGTAAAGCAGAAGAGAAAATTCAGGAGAACACACCTGCATTTACAGAGTTGCAAAGTGCTACAGTGCCTTTGAGAGCTTCGAGTACACCTCGTTCTATCATTGTCATAATGTTTGCTATTGCAGGTGTATTTGCCGATGTTGTCTGGGTGCTGTTTTTACAAAAGTTATTCTTCAAAAAATAGTAGATTAATTTAGCTGTTTTTATGGTATATGCTTATCCATACCTTTTGTTGACATTAGCTTTTGGCGTGTTGGCGGTATGTGAAAATTACTATAAGTCATCATCAGAGAAGACGACATATATAAATGTGTTGTCTATAATCCTTTTTGTCTTTTTTTTCGGACTCAGGGGGTACGTGGCGTATGATTGGTCGGCATATTGTCCAGCGTTCAATCAACTTTCCGATTTGCCAACAATGCTTTCTTTGCCATTAAATAAGTGGCCGTGGGAGCCTGGATTTATTGTGTTTGCCATTTTCTGTAAATGGATATATCCCGACTATTTTTTCTTCCAGTTTGCTTGCTCGTTTCTTAACGCCATTCTTCTTTTCCGGTTTTTTCGTAAGTATGTGGACAATATACCGTTTGCATTGGTGATGTTCTTTGCTATGGGGGGAATAGAGATTAGTATAAATCTGTTGAGAAACTCATTGGCAATATTTTTGTTCTTGAATGCAATCCCGTATATTCAAGACAAGAAACCTTTACCTTATTTTACCATATGTTTATTAGGCTGTACGTTCCATTCTTCATGTCTTGCTTATATACCTATGTATTTCATCTTAAACAGAAAGATGAAATACAATGTAATGTTAGCTGTGTTCATCGCTGCAAATATGGTGTATTTGCTACATATTCCAATATTGAAAACTATAATATTATTATTTGTAGATTTACTTATGCCATCAACCAAATTATGGATTGAGACATATTTAACTATGGATGCGACAACAGGTTCTGTCTTGAGTATAGGATACATAGAACGCTTGCTTACAGGTGTGCTATTATTTTGTTATATGGACAAACTGCGTACTTTACGCGGTTGTAACATGTTCGTAAACAGTATGTTCTTTTATCTGTGCATATATCTTTTCTTAAGCGAATTCCGAACTATAAGTGTTAGGTGTTCTTATTTGTTTGTTTTTGCTTATTGGATTACATGGATAGACCTTACAAAATGCTTTACTTACCGAAACAATAAATTATTGTTCATGTCGTTTATTGGTATATATAGTCTTTTGAAAGTAGGTATTGGAAATAATACAGCAATGTCTGATTATTATAATATACTATTTGAAGATAAGACATATAATGAGAGACTTATATTTTTTAGACATCACTTTAATGATAATATAAAATGAGAATACTATATATTAATTATATGAAGCAGTATGGTCATTTAAATTTTGACCATATTCATATTGACGCATTGATGTCTGTTGGTCATGATATACATTTGATTATGCCAAAGAAACTGGCTGAAAAAATGAACCGTCCACATGATATGTATGAGTGGATTATTCCTAATTGGATGAACTTTTACTGTAAAAGTGGAATCATAAACAGATTGTTCTTTATTTTGATATTACTTCTGATTAGGATTAAAACAAAGTTTTCAAGATATGACGTTTGTATTCTTTCTAATACGGATGAAATCTCACTTGGACTTATAAGATTTCCTATCAAAGAATATCTAATCTGTCATACTAATGCTAGTAATTTTACAAGTAAGATAAAGAAACATTTTTTGAAAAGTTTAGCCTCTAAAAATGATTTCATTGTTTTCAATGAAAGGATGAAACAAGTTTTCGTTGACAACGGTATTGGGAACGTACATATAGTATCACATGGTTGTATGCCTCCATTTGACAAAAGTATGTTGAATAGATTACCAAAAGAATTGCCTATACATAAGCATATTGTTTTTCATCCATCGTCAAAGCCTGAACCGAAATTGCTTACAGATATTACCTCCAATAAGCGCTTACACAAATTTCTTATAGATAATGATGTAATTATGGTTTTTAGGAATAAGCCTGCTGGTATTGTGGGTATTCCAAATATTGTCTATATAAATCGTTATTTATCAACAGATGAGTATAGGGGAATGTTCTTGAAGTCAGATGTAATATTATTGGCATATCCAGAAGAATTTGTTTATTCTGTCAGCGGAGTAAGTTTTGAGTGTGTGTCAAACAGAAAAAACATCTTGCTGTTGAATAATCCCTCATTGGAATACTGTCGTAAGTTTTACAATTATGATCCGTTCTTTAAGAATGCTGATGAATTGTGTGACAAATTAGCGTGTCTTTTAAGTCACCCTAATGATAATCACTGTATTGTTGAGATTGATAACTTACGACCGGATTATCATAATATTTTTCAAATATAAATGTAAAAATGTTTAATATACAATGTATAATATACCGATACTATTTGTGATTTTCAAGCGTAAGGACGTAGCGTTGCGTGCTTTTGCGCAAATTAAAAAGGTGCGTCCAAAGCAGCTATATATAGCATGTGATGGTGCGCGTCCTAATGTTGAAGGTGAGGCGGAGATGGTTGAAGCTACACGCAAGGCTGTGCTTGAAGCTATTGATTGGGATTGTGAGGTACATACACGATTCCAAAAATCAAATCTTGGATGCAGCATGGGCGTATATACAGCTATCAACTGGTTGTTTGATAATGAGGAACGCGGTATTATCATAGAGGATGATTGTGTGATGCGTGATAGTTTCTTTCCTTTTGTAGAGGAGATGCTTGAACGTTATGCTGATGATACTCGTATAGGATTGGTTGATGGAGCTAATTATATAGAGCATATTAACATGCCAGACTCTTATGTATTCAGCCGATATAAGTCGACTAATGGTTGGGCTACATGGCGTAGGGCATGGCAGTTGATGGATATGGATATGTCGTGGCGTGGTACACCTTATGAGCTGTCTGTAATAAAGAATATGGGATATAAGTCGAAAGATATACGTTATTGGTATTATCGTCTTAAGGCTGTAGACCATAATGAGGTGAGTGCATGGGATTGGCAATGGTATTTTACGCTTGCTGCACATAATATGCTTGGCATAACTCCTAAATGTAATTTGACAACTAATATAGGATTTGGTGAGGGAGCTACGCATACAACAGAAGGTACAACTCCGTCGCAGTATATTTCTACACACGACCTGACTTTTCCCCTACAACACCCCAAATTTGTTGTGCCATATCAGCCGTTTGAACGTGCTTTCTATCATTCCAACAATACGTTGTTCAACCGTATTAAGCAGTTGTTTCCTTTTTGGTTTAAGAATGTAATAAAGCGAATGGTGAGAGGTTGATGTGTGAAGTTTATGTAAATAAGAAATTATTAATGACATGAATCTGAAAATAAATACTGAGCGTGGCGTTTATCGCTATAAGTTTGTGCCGATTTTTCAAGGCATAAAGAGAATTGACAAGAAAATAGCTCACGAGAATCTTCTTATCTTGAAGCGTCTGTGCGATGAGGCTGGATTGAAATTCATTCTGTTCTATGGCTCGTTGCTTGGTGCCGTGCGTGAGCATGACTTCATAACCCATGACGAGGACATTGACGTGGTGATGTATAAAAGCGATATGCCGAAGTTTCTAAATTTGCTGTTCGACTTGCGCAAGGAAGGTTTTGAATTGGCACGTTATGAACGTCGTGGATTTCTGTCTATAATCCGTAAGGGTGAATACATCGACGTTTATTTCTACGAGCCTTATCCGCAGGACCCGGAATTGTGGTATTGCTGTCAGGATATATGCAAAAAGGAATATGTGCTTGACCTTATGCCATATGAATTTCTTGGTGACGAGTATCTTGTACCGCGCAATTACATAGGCTATATGGAGTACTATTTCGGTTCCAATTGGCGTACACCGATACAGCAGTTTGATTACAACAAATCATCGCTTGCTAAGTTCAAGGAGTATGCCATACAATATATCAAGGCATCGTTGCCTCCAGCTGTAGCCGAATGGCGTCAACGCAAGACTGATGCTCCGAAATTGCAGCATTGGCTTGATAAAATATATAAGGATAGGAAATAACTGAATGGTTTTTCATTTAGCATAATAGGCAAGAATTAAAGATTCCAACTTCTTTATTCTTGCCTATTATCATTTGTTATTTGAATAGTTCTGAGTGCGATCCCAGTCTCACCAATTCTACAATATCGTCATCTATCCAAATTAAAAGGAAATCGTCTTCAATATGGCATTCCATACAACCTTTATACCCACCTTTTAGAAAGTGAGGTTTATATTGTGACGGTATAGGGACGTTTTCTGCCAATAGTTTTAGTATCTCAAGCAAGGCTTTCATCTTGGATGGTTGATGAGAGTACTTTTTCAAATCCTTTTTGTATTTGGTAGTCAGGATAAGTCTTCTCATACTCCGCAAGATTTAAGCATAGCTTCCACACTGCTAAGGTCTACTGTTTCTGTAATTTCTGCCCCGTTCTTTATGGAAGCTATATGCTCCTTTGCTTCATTAATGGCAGCTACAGTTTCTGCATTAGGGATATCATCGCCAATGCATTCTTCTGTAGTATCGTCAGAAGCAATAGGGACAATTCTGAAATTACCGAAAATCGCAGACTTCAGCATTAAGTCCATACCTTTTTTTGCCATTTCCAAGAAATGGTTCTGGTTAGTATTGAATTCATTTATAGTTATAACATTCATAGTTCTTGCTTTTTTAATTATTCTTATGCAAATATACAACTTTAGCATCGGTTTTCAAAGTATATAATAGTGAAAAGATGTTTATGCCAGCGATTTGAGAACTTCAACGAGTCGTGCATTGTCAGCCTCGTCTCTTACGGCAATTCTCACGAGGTTTCTTCCGTCCATATGTTTCTTCTTCCCGCAGTTGCTTATGATAATGTCTTTCTCTATGAGAAGTTCGCATAGTTCTGCTGAAGTGTATTTGCTTGTTACTTCGCACAGGAAATAGTTGGCTTGAGAAGGTATTACTCTCAAGAAACTTATTTGCTTCAATTCTTCATAAAGCTTCTCTCTTACTTCGCAGAACTTTCGGCATGCCTTACGATAGTCATTTTCGTATTTGCCGTATATCTGCATATAGTATTCTCCGAATGAGTTGATATTCCATATACTTACTTCTTTCTTTATCTTTTGTATCATTTCTGTGTTTGATGAAGCGAATATACCGAGTCGGAGTCCAGGCACACCATACGACTTTGATATTGATTTCATCACCATCAGATTCTTGTTGCTTGCAAGAATATCATTGTGAAGTAGTGAATTCTTCTCATATTCCTCGGTGAAGTCGACAAAACTTTCATCTACAAGCAGTTTTATGTCTTTCTCGTTACACCATGCTGCCAAACGTTGCACGTCAGCTTTTGGCATAAAATGGCCTGACGGGTTGTCTGGATTGACGAGCATAAGCAGCGAAAGCTGTTTGTCGTTGTAGAAGTTCATTAGTTCATCTGCTGTATATCCAAAGTTAGGGTCTGTAGGTATGAACTGTACTATCTGTTCAGCCTTGAGACGATTTGGATATTCGTCGAATGTTGGGAATATGACTCCGACACGTCCGTTAGTATGTTCTTCCATAACAACCTTTATCAGTTCGGCTGCTCCATTGCCCACTACGACATAATCTTGCTTTATGCCGAAATATTTGCCGGCAAGCATAGAATTCACACCCATGCCCGATGGATAGCTCTCAAGCAATGTGTCGAAGTTATTGCGTATCTCGTCGCGCATGCGTTTGGGTGGAAAGAAGGGGTTGACCAAATAGCAGAAATCTAGCAATTTGGGAAATCTCCAAAAACCGCCATACCGTTTATGGTACAGCTGAAATCGGTTCTTGTCTTCAGAGAAGAGCGTTGAGGCAATGTCAAGATCCTGTACATCGTCTATCTCATACCATTTCTCGTTGCCAATGGGCAATGCTCTAAGTGATGTATTCTGCAAAAGTGTGAGCACACTGAGTACTTGTTCGTAGTATTCGTTATTGCCCATTACTTTACAATAGGCTTCGAGAAAAGGTATGTATTGTCTTGATGAAAATTCGCGACTGAACTTGTATATGTTAACTGTTTTATAGTATTCTTCAGCTTCTTCGTATCTGAATCCCGTCTTTGGTATGAATTGTAATATACGTCGGCTATCGTCAATTCTTACCATGGTTCCGTCCATCCACTGTTCGTACTTTGCTACAAGTGCAATATCTTTATCGGGATGGTTTACAAGTTTGTCAATGATGGCATCTTCAACAATAAGGTCTGATTCCATCAGAATGGTGTCGTCATTGCATAGATATTCTTTGGCAAGAGCCAGTGAGTATATGTTGTTGGTCTTGTCGTATATGGGATTATTGACAAACTCTATATTTCTGTCAGGATAGTTGGCTTGTATGTAGTCAATAAGTTTCTGTCCCTCATAGCCTACTACGATAATAATTCTGTCAAGATTGTATTTGGCAAGTTGTATTAAATAGCGGTCGATGAGTCTTATACCATTGACTTCCAACATACATTTTGTGTTGTTTTGGGTCAGTTCGCCAAGACGGCGACCCATACCTGCTGCTAATATGATTGCTTGCATATATTTTCTCTCTTTTTCGTAATGTTTATTCTTTCTTATGTTATCTGCAAAAGTACAATTTTGTTTTGAATCGGCAATGTCAACCGGAAAAAAAGCATGTCCGTCTCTGCAATAAATCTGTATTGTCTCGTTATATATATTATATATAAGGTGTAATAATAAATGACAATATCACTCATAACAGCTACATACAACAGTGGGAAGACCGTGGAGGATACTCTGCGGTCGGTTCTTGCACAGACATATAAGGAGATAGATTATTGGGTTGTGGACGGTGGTTCGAAGGATGACACAATGGATATTGTGCGTAAGTACGAGCCGCTGTTTGGCGGTCGTCTGCATTGGATTTCGGAGCCCGACCGTGGTATATACGATGCCATGAACAAGGGTATTAGCCATAGCACGGGCGATGTGGTTGGCATTCTTAATAGCGATGATCACTTTACGTCGAACGATGTGCTGGAGCGTGTGGCTGCTGAGATGCAGGCCGACAACACTCTGGATGCTGTGTATGGCGACATCCATTTCATTAAGGATGGTGCCCCAGATCGCATTGTGCGCTATTATTCGTCTAAGCCGTTCCGACCGTTCTGGCTACGCTTCGGATTCATGCCGGCTCATCCGTCTTTCTATGCTCGTAGGGAGGTGTTTGAGAAGCATGGTCTCTACTCTCTTGATTACAAGATAGCTGCCGATTACGACATGATGGTCAGACTGTTTCTCAAGCATCGTATAAAGGCAAAATATATGCCGATGGATTTTGTAACGATGCTTATGGGTGGTTTGAGTACCAAAGGAGTGCGCAGTCGTATGGTGCTTGTGAGTGAGGACGTCAAGGCATGCCGTACGTATGGCTTTTACACTAATCGCTTTATGATTAGTTTGAAATTTCTGTATAAGATATTTGAATGTCGCTTTAGGTAATCGAAATGTAGTCCTTTTGCCTTGCAGAATGACTTAATACAGATTTACTTTACACGGTTTTAACAATTCAAAAACAGTGTAAGTAATGAAAAAAGAACGTAGAACCCCTCGTCATTTTGACGATCAATTTCGTTTGAGTGTATTAAA
>Ga0129313_1001074_pt1 | contig 18845 bp, 16 predicted proteins | sample O1105metagenome_FD_94436 | JGI IMG/M metagenome (GOLD analysis project Ga0129313, IMG submission 94436) | Orangutan group fecal microbial communities from fecal samples from Wisconsin, USA - O1105 metagenome | ecosystem: Host-associated > Mammals > Digestive system > Large intestine > Fecal...
AATATGAGCAAATTAATGATACAGCGAAAGGTTTTTAATTACACAAAAATACCTAAAAAAGTGGGAGCCTTAGTGTGACCCCCCACAGATTTAAAGGTGCTGTTTCCAAGACCCCCAAATATTTAGAGCGAAGGTCTGACCCCCACAAAAATTAAAGACCCAAGATATTTGTAAAGAAGGTTTTATAAGAGGGTTTGATCCCTCTTTTTAAATACCTTGTATTATTATGAATTTAACAATACTATTTCTAAAGGAGTCAGTCTTATGAAAAAATCAAGGAACATAGCGAACCAATATCACCTACAATTAGTGTGCAACCTATCTGCATGGGTGCACTCAGCAAAGGGGAATTAAATCCTGAAATAGAAAAAGGATATATAGATATATTAGAAGGACGAACAAAACCTGCAAAGCAGGCTTTCGATGAAATGCATAAAGATTTTAATCTGTAGAAAAAAATAGAGATTCTTGCGAATTCTCTATTCTCAAATTATTAGTCTTTTAAAGCTGTTAAAGGTACAACATAGATTCCATCTTCTCTTTGATAAGCTGCATTCGATAAGCCACACACAATAATCATTGCAGAAGGTAATATTGACTTAGGATCTTTTTCCATTTCCTCATATATCTTCTTTAAGTTTTCTGCAGCACTCTCTATCTGATTAGCACCTAATTTAATTTCAATAGCGCACCATCTACCATCATTCAATTCAATGATTGTGTCTATTTCTCTGTTCTTGTAGTCTTGATAATGGTAAACATGAGCATCTATAGATTCAGCATATATCTTCAAATCTCTTTCACATAGAGATTCAAATAAGAAACCTAATGTTTCTAAATCATTTAACAACATATGAGGTGTAATATTTAACAGTGCACATGCTAAAGAAGGATCACAAAAATGTCTCTTTTCAGATTGTTTAATTCTTACTGAAGAGCGTATTTTAGTAGAAAATGGTTTTTGATTATCAGTTATAAATAATCTATCCAGGATATTTAAGTAATCCGCAATTGTTGCTGTATCAATATCTTCATCATCAATTTCTTTTATATCATTTTTTAATGTTTTGTTTGATACTGTTGTACTTTCATTTCTTGCAAGTGAACGTAATAATAATCTCATTTTATGGGTATTTCTTTTAACACCATCCACCCTATAAATATCATCATTCAATACAGCTTCTAAATATTCCTTTGGTAATAATGCAGCACTTTCAATAGGAAGACCTAAACTTGCTGGCCACCCTCCTCTAATAATAAATTCTATAATGTTTTTTAAGTCTACTTCTCCAGTCATCTTTGGAGTCAGCTTACCATTACATAAATCCTCTAAAGATACATCACCTGATGAATCACCTGATTCATATAAAGACATTGTTCGCATTCTTATTCTCGCAATTCTTCCTGCACCACTATGTAATATTCCTTTATGATTAGGTGTTGCAGAACCAGTTAAAATAAATTGTCCTTTCTTAGGAGATTGATCCACCTTATATCTAACAGCATCCCATAATGGTGGAACTTCCTGCCATTCATCTATTAGTCTTGGTGTTTCTCCATCTAATACAAGAGAAGGACTCATTTGAGCAAGTTGTCTATTTTGAAAATTACCACTAGGATCACCTATATATATTTCACTATTGCTGTGATAAGAAGATGTCCAAGTTTTCCCACACCATTTAGGACCCTCAATACAAATTGCCCCAAATACCGATAAGTATTTATCTATCTTTTTATCAATTATTCTAGCTTTATAATTTTCCATGTATGCTCACCTCATACTTATTATAGTGAATTCCATCATATTTTACAATTTTATTCCTTCATATTTTTTGTTTTCATTCCATCACATTTCCGATTTTCATTCCATCACATTTTTGATTTTCATTCCATCATATTTCCAGTTTTCATTCCATCACATTTCCAAAAGAACTATTAAATAAAAAATGTCAGAGAGTACTTCATTAGATTGTCGCCTCACTGAGGCAACAATTTCAGGAAACATATAAGTTTGATAGAATGTTACTTTTCATTAACCAATAAATTCGTACAATAGTGCATCCTAGAAAGATAGATTCTAGAATTTCCACTCACTGAATGGAAAATCCTAATAAACTTCTATTTCAAATAAAAAAACATCTCGTGCATGAGATAAATATTATACTAATGCATTAATTTATTTTTTAATTCTTCAACATCATATCCTGTCGCTTCTAAAATCTTAAATGCAAACTCGTATGCTGTACCCAGTGATTGTCCAGTAATAACATGTCCATCCATAACCGCCTTGCCTACTACAAATTGAACATTCTTCATTTTATCTTCATATCCTCTATAACCTGTTACCTTTTTACCTTCTAATACGCCTACTTCATATAAAGCTAAAACATCAAAGCAAATCTACAAAATATTTCTCTTTTTTAGTGAACTCTAAAATTATATCTCTTATTCGATTATCTTTACGTATAATATCTTCTACTGGTGAACCTCCAGGTAATACAAGCACATCATATTCTTCTAATTTGTCAGCTAAAATTCTATTGTATTACATTGTTTGCTCCCTCATATATTACATTTTATTTTTTATAATTCATCTATGAAATTCTCAAGATATTCATCCACAATCTCTGTATTGACCAGGACAACTCTCTTCACATGATAGACTGCTTTTGCATCTTTCGTTAATTCCTAAAAAATGTGTAAACCCATAGAATATAATTGTGCTCCTTCTGCATAACGGACAAATTTCTTTTTTGACATGCACTAGTTTTCCAACTCTGGAGTTTCTTTTCTGACTTTAGGCATGAAATAACCTCCTTCCTTCATACATAAAAAGTATCTTATATATACAAAAGAAGGAGGGGAAAATACAACCTCTGATATGCAACTTTTTCAAAACTAGTTATTTCCATACATTTTCTTTCGATGACCACATTCCAAAAAATTCTTCTTCTCGCAGTACTGCCCCATATACAGGGCCAATAAACCTGTTAATCTGAACCAATACAGAAGAAAAATCAGGCTTTTCAAGTCCTGGTCCGGGATTGTAATTATTCCATAATTTTTGAAGGAATTCATTCTCATCAAATGCTCTTATTTGTTCCATGCTATCTTTCTCGTATGGCGTTCCTCTATGTTGTAATGTTTCAGAAATTGCTTTCTGCAACACCTCACCTTCAAAATCAAATACCTGCGACCAGTAATAAATATCATAAAAATCTTTCATCCTACTAGAAGCAGTCATTCTCTTTAAGATTGCATCAAATTTCTCTGCCATTGTGCTCTCCAAAGAATATGTATAAATATTTGGCTCCTTAAAGCCTTCCAACCTAGTTGTCACAGTTCTCTTAACTGCACCAGGTACTATCACGTCATCCACACCAATATCTACAGAAAATGGAATTCTCACATTTTTGATATGAGCCATCAAATTTATACCTATACCAGGATACTTCTTCTCCGGAGTGATTTTCCTCGTTCCTAGCACTTCCATACTAATAAAATCATTATGAGTATCTGTTTGACAAATTTCCTCCATGATTATTTCCATCCCAGCTACATCATTCGACATTCTTCTTAACATAAAATCAATATCCATAGTTGGTCTGCCCTCATAATTTGAAATAGTGTATAAGAACATTCCACCTTTCAAAACAAAATTCTCTGCATATCCTGATATTTCAAGCTTACGAAGAAACTCTTCCTGTGCAAAAAGCTGTAAACAAGTCTGATAATTGATTCCTGTTTCTTTCGCCTGTTTCTTTAACTTGGTAAGCACAGATGTACCCATATCTTTTTATCTCTTTTACAGCCATATTCCAACCACCCTTCTAGCTTTCTTTTCCACACCAAGCTTTGAGGCATACATCATTAGTTTCGCAGCATCTTTCTTTTCATCACCAATATACCTTTGGATTACAGTATTAAATACCTCTCCATCCATCGTATTAACATGACGCAGGCAATCACATACAACACGCTCTCTGTCATAGATTTTTACAGTAATTCCATCTATGTTTCCTTCACTCACACCAATATTCAATCTGGATGTTTCAATAAAATGTGGTTTTATGATAGGAAATTCCAGCTTGAATTTGTTTCTTGCAGACTTATTATCCACAGCTATATGCCAGACTTCTGGCACACGATCCGTATAACCATAATACATCGCAGCTGACATATCACAGATAATCGCTTTAGGAAAGAGACCCCTTATTACTGACACTTCTGTAAAAGCCTTTTCATCCTGCCACTGATAATAACCGTACTTGATTTTTTCTACTCTTCCTTGTTCTATTAGATTTTGAAGTATCTGATAAGATATACCTTCCCTTGTAAGTTCGCAAGTACGCATTATTCCTCCATATCGTTCAAATATTGATTCATAATTCATAGTCGTATTCATGCACATCTCCTTAAATTACTTCATACAATTTCTTTATAGTTTTTGTACCAAGTTCTATTATACGCAAACATCGAGAAAAATCAACTTGATACAAAAAAAGTAATTAGTGTTCGGTACATTCTTATCTGATTACCGAAATTCGATTTGAGTGCTTCCATCGTACTCTTTGTTCGGCTATCCACCAAAGTGAAAAACATATTGTCTATCTTAATATCTGGATTGATATACTTCTTTACTTTTGAAATGATCTGCACAATCTACATTTTATCCTTTACACTTTTTTATTTAAGACAATGTATATAATAAACGTGCTTAATTATATGACTAAAAAATGCCAATGCAACAAATATAACACAACTGATAGCGTATATATAACAATAATCTTCTGTGAAAAAAACATTATAAATAAGGAATAAGGATATCTGCAAAAGACATTATCAATAACAATAAAAGCATAATGTGTAAATTTCTGATAACAAAAAAAGTATATGGTTCAATTATCCATATACTTTTAATAGTACTTATTTATTCTTCATATGTGGGAATAAGATAACTTCACGGATAGTTTCCTGACCAGTTAATAACATAACTAATCTATCGATACCCATACCCATACCACCAGTTGGTGGAAGACCGTATTCAAGGGCTTCTACATAGTCCATATCCATTTCGTTGGCTTCATCGTTACCTAATTCTTTTTCTTTTAACTGATTTGCGAATCTTTCATACTGATCATCTGGATCATTTAATTCTGTGAATGCATTAGCATATTCGTTACCACAGATGAATAATTCAAATCTCTGAGTGAAACGAGGATCCTGTAAGTTCTTCTTTGCAAGTGGAGAGATTTCAATTGGATGACCATATACGAATGTTGGTTCTACAATTGTTTCTTCTACATACTTTTCAAAGAATGCATTGACAATATGACCATATGCAAAGTGTGGTTCTACTTCAATACCATGTTCTTCAGCAAGCTTCTTAGCTTCTTCAAATGTCTTATGTTCACCAAAGTCAACACCAGTCTTTTCCTTGATTGCATCAACCATAGAGATTCTCTTGAATCCAGGCGCTAATGAAATAGAATGACCTTTGTATTCTACATCATATGTACCGTTAACTGTCATTGCTGCATTCGCAATAATACCTTCTGTTAAGTCCATCATACCTTCAAGGTCAGAGAATGCTTTATATACTTCGATAGTAGTGAATTCTGGGTTATGAGTTCTGTCCATACCTTCATTTCTGAATAAACGACCGATTTCATAAACAGCATCCATACCACCTACGATTAATCTCTTAAGGTTTAATTCTGTTGCGATTCTTAAATAGAAATCTTTATCTAATGCATTGAAATGAGTGATGAAAGGCTTAGCTGCAGCACCACCAAGAATAGAGTTCATGATTGGTGTTTCTACTTCTGTATATCCTTTATCATCTAAATAATGCTGGATTGAACGAACAATCTTAGGTCTCATGAAGGCTACTTTACGTGCTTCATCATTCATGATTAAGTCAACATATCTTCTTCTGAAACGTTCTTCAGTATCTGTTAAACCATGGAACTTTTCTGGTAAAGGTCTTAAAGCCTTAGTAAGGTGTGTATACTTTTCTACTCTTACAGTTAATTCACCAGTATGAGTCATGAATACTTCACCATCAATACCAATAATATCACCTAAATCGCTCTTCTTAACTAATTCATAAACATCTTCACCAACAGTATCTTTCTTGATATATAACTGGATTTTTCCATCTCTATCAAGAAGGTTCATGAAGCATACTTTACCTTTTCTTCTCTTTGCAACAATACGACCTGCAATGCTTACAGCTGGTTTGCTTTCTTCTAATTCTTCTGCAGTCTTATCGCTATAGTTCTTTCTAATGTCTGAAGTATAAGCAGTCACATCAAATCTCTGTCCAAATGGATCAATTCCAAGATCTTTAAGTTCCTGTAACTTCTGTCTTCTTACTAATTCCTGATCAGTAAACTTTCTTTCTTCCATGTGTGTTCTCCTTCTTTAGAATATAAAAACTCTCATCCGCTAGGGACGAGAGTTAACCGTGGTACCACCCTTATTCATCTACATAAGTAGACCTCATTAAGCCTTAACGCGGCAACACGTTATTTTATCACGTTAGATCCAAAATACAGCTCCCAGTCTTTATTCATACCAACTTCCCCATTCCTTTACACCAGCCAGGAATTCTCTCTGCGTTCCATCGATATTACTCTTCTGTTCATAGCTTTTACTCAAGTATTATAGACAATAAATAAATATGTTGTCAAGGTCAATTTATCTGCCTTATTCAATCTAATTTGTCTATAGACGTTTTTCAAATCCACCAAGGATTTCTGAATCTTCACTAATAGTCACAAATGCCTGTGGATCAATATCATGTACTATCTTTTTGAATGTTTTCATTTCATATTTATTGATTGCACAATAAAGAATATATTGATCATTTTCTGTATAAGCACCCTTACCCATCCAGTAAGTTACACCTCTACCTGTCTTTTCCATAATTACATTCTTCATATCTTTTTCTTTAGTAAAGATTAATGCGATCACATTGATATTCTGATAATGGATACGGTCACTAATGAAATACAATACAAATACAAAGATAATAGAATAAAGTGTAGTCTGTAAATCAAAGATGAATGCACAGCAAGTTAAAATAACTGCATTCACAATAGTAGATAACTTACCTACTGAGAATCCTGGTTTAGTCTTAGATAAGCATACACCAGCAATATCAATACCACCTGTACTACCACTACCTTTTAGGGCAAGTCCTACACCAACACCACACATAATAGCCCCAAAGATACAGTTAGATAACATATCAGGCATAACAGGATGTGTTAAGTTAGGTAAGAAAGATAATGTGATAGTCTGTACGACAATACTCATACCTGTTTTAAGACAGAATTCTCTGTTCAAGATTCTATATCCCATAATAAATAATGGAACATTAATCATGAAGTTGATGATCCCTACAATGTTCATTGATTTAGGGATTGGCAATAGTTTTCTTACAAAAACTTCAATAATCTGTGATGTCCCAATAGCACCTCCAAAGTTCAAGCCATTTGGTGTTACGAACAACCAGATACCTAAAGATAATAAAATACTTCCGGCGATCACTTCGCCGTACTTTTCTAGATTTTCCCTCATAGCGTCCCTCTTTCTTCTCATATCATAGAATATTTAAACAAATAAAAGAATGCCTTTCAAGCATTCTTTAGTAAATTCCATATTCGATAAATATATTCGCAATAGCCTCAATGATATATAGAACAGGCACCTGTGTAGCTGAACTATAGAAGTCACTGTTTTTAGTACTTGGTACATAATATGTAATTGCGAGATCAGACATTTTTGCGGCTGTTGAAGAGGCATTATTTGTGACTACAATAATCTTGATACCATATCTTTTTAAGTCTTTGATACGATCAATGATTTCTTTTGTTTCTCCTGAAACAGTAAAGAAAAGGGCGCAGTCATTTTCATCATACATACCTCTAAAACGGGCACTGAAGTCTTCACTATACATCGTACGTTTTCCCTTACGATTAAATAGAGAAGCCGCAAACTTCGCAATCGCATCACTTAAGCCAATCCCTGAACAAATGACTTCACGACTATTCACAATCAGTTCTGCAGCCTGATGAATGAGTTCATCAAACTCTTTATTATCCACACGATTAAAATAATCGAGGATAAAGTTTAATGCACGTTTGTTTTGGACAGGCTTATCTTCCTGATCCAATTTCATTTCTGCTTTCCACTCAAGAAACCCTTCATAACCTAGCTTCTTTGCGACTCTTGAAATCATAGATTGAGACACATGAAGATCTGTAGATAAATCTTTAAGTTTCATATGAATCACTTCATGTCGATGAGAAATAATGTAGTTGTAAATATCTAATTCTAAATCACTTAATTGATTCATTTGATCTACCGTAACCATAAGATACCTCCAATAGGTATCTTATCATACTTTACGCAAATCTTTTTTTCATTTTCTTATTCTGTTTCTTCTTTTTCTTTTCAATACTCAATAACATGTTCTTATAGTCTTCAGATTTAATGTCTACAACAAGTGTATGTGAGACAATATCATGTAATGATTTCTTAGATTTTAAGACAATCACTAGTATTGCAGATAATACAGAAATAACGAGTCCTACTTTATTCCAGATAGCGGCAATATTGTATCCAGTTAATACATTGACTAACTGATGAAACATATTACTGCATGTATAAATGCTTCCTTCTACTAAGAAGATCATAATAACCTGTCTGATGATCAGTTGTTTCACATTCACTTCTTGATAGTCATCATTCACAATCTTTAAACCAAGTAGTTTTTTACCTAATGTCTGTCCTTTCCAGATTATAGGTAATACGACATAGTACACAAGTGCAACTGAGAGTGAAAGAACACCTGCAAGTACTTGATAATATCCCTTAAATATAGATAACTGCTGAGGAATGTAGACAGCATCTTTATGAAGAGACATATATAACAGAATAAGAGGAAGAGATGATAAGACACTTCCTAAATACCAATCAATACCATAAGCAATTATACGTTTGATATAACCTGTTTTATTTACCGGTTCATTTCTCAATTTTTTCCACATCTTATCATCCTCCTTTATTAATTTAAGTGCTGATATAAAGCACCTATTAAATTTGCATCATTGCGATATTCACAGACTACGATTTCTGGTGGTAATGTGCTTGCATAACATGAGTTATAGATTTCATCAAAGTTCTTTTTGATAAGTTCTAATAATAATGGCTGTGCACTAATACCTCCACCAATCGCTACTTTTTCACAGTCAAAGATCTGATTGATGTTGTAGATCTGTACTGCAGTTTCTAAACAGAACTGATTTAAACCTTTTAAGACAGCTTCATTCCCATTATTTGCCATTTCAAAGATTTCTTCACCAGTATAGTGTTCTTCTGTTCCTAATGCTTCCTGGATATGTAATAATAATCCATTGATTCCATTAGTTGCATACCAAGATGTATCACCATCATATGGCTTATGGTAATCAGTGATGATATTAGAAAATTCACCTGCACCAAATCTACAACCACTTAGTACCTTATGATCCTTAATTAAAGCACCACCAATGGCAGTACCAAGAATCACTACAGCTCCGTCTTGAATATCTCGAAGACTACCAAAACCTAGTTCTGCGTTAGCGGCACATTTTGCATCATTACCAATTGTGACTCTTACACCACAATGCTCAGATAGTAATTCTGCCATATTAATATCATGATTATAAGCTAAAGCTCCACCAGTGAAACAATAACCCTTATTAGGATCAATTCTTCCTGGCATACTCATCGCAATACCAGATACATCAGAATAAGTATTATAAAGAGATCCAACACTGCCAATAAATGAATCGAGGCAATCTAAGTGAGTAGGTACTTTACCTCTTTCATATATATTCTTTTCTGCATCCATTACTGCATATTTAATTGCGCTACCACCAACATCTAGAACTAAGTATTTTTTCATAGGTTTTCTCCGTTACTTTCTATTACTTTCTTATACCAGTCAAAAGAATCCTTCTTGCTTCTTGCAAGTGTTCCCTGACCTGCATTATCTTTATCTACATAAATGAAACCATAACGTTTCTTCATTTCACCTGTTCCAAAGCTGACACAGTCAATACATCCCCAAACGGTATAACCTAATAGGTCTACACCATCAATATCTACTGCTTTCTTCATTTCTTCGATATGTGCTTTAAGGTAATCAATACGGTACTGGTCATGTACTTTTCCATCTACCATCTGATCCACTGCACCAAAGCCATTTTCTACAATAAATAGAGGAAGGTTATAACGGTCATACATCCAGTTTAAGCTATATCTTAAACCTTTCGCATCAATAGGCCATCCCCATTCAGTCTTTGGAATATAAGGGTTATCACATAAATCTGTTTCTTCATTGTAGTCAAGGTTGATATCTTTATCACCCTTCACTGCGAATGACATATAATAACTGAATCCAATATAATCTACAGTACCCTGAGGAAGAACAGCTAAGTCTTCTTCAGTAATATCTAGATTAAAGTTCTTTCTTTCAAAGAAAGACTTCATGTAACCTGGATAACGTCCTCTTGCATGAACATCCATATACCAGAAACGCTTATGGTTAGCACCTACTGCCTTCAACATATCATCTGGATTACATGAATAAGGATAAATAGGTGTCATCGCAATCATACAGCCAATCATCATAGAAGGATCAATCGCATGTCCTTCTTTAATAGCCATCGCACTTGCGACTAATTCATAATGAGCTGCCTGATACACAACACGTTCTCTGTCTTCACCTTCTTCAAATATAATACCTGAGTTAGTAAATACAGCAACATCTGCTTCATAGTTTGCCTGGTTGTTGATTTCATTGAAAGTCATCCAGTATTTGACTTTATTGTGGTATCTTTCGAAACATACTTTTGCGAATCTTACAAAGAATGTAATCATCTTTCTGTTTCTCCATCCACCATATTTTTCTACTAAATGATAAGGCATTTCAAAGTGTGATAATGTGATGACTGGCTGAATACCATTCTTTAATAGTTCATCAAACATATCATCATAGAACTTTAAACCTTCTTCATTTGGTGTTTCTTCATCTCCCATTGGGAAGATTCTTGCCCAGGAAATAGATGTTCTAAAACATTTAAATCCCATTTCTTTAAATAAAGCGATATCTTCCTTATAGTGGTGATAGAAATCAATCGCTGTATGATTTGGGTAGAACTCATCAGGTTCAATTGTTTTAGTGATCTTTCTACGAGTAGTGGCAGAACCAACTGTCATCATATCTGAGACATTTGGTCCTTTACCACCTTCATTAAATCCACCTTCTACCTGATGTGCAGCAACTGCTCCACCCCATAAGAAGTCTTTACGCATTGTTTTCTCCTGCTTCTTCTGCTTCTTTCTTAAGAGCGGCTCTTGTGCTTGCTGCAACGAATGGTAAGTAGATAAGTGTACTTACGACAAAGCAAAGAATACCTACAACTAATGCCATAATGTTGTTAGCACCTGATCCTAAGAATGGTGTTAAGAATCCTGGAGTTGTCCAAGCTACTGAATAAGCTACTGGTGGGATGATCTTAATCACACATACACAGAAATAACCGATAAGGTTACATACGATTGGTGCTAAGATGAATGGAATAACATACATTGGGTTCATAACGATTGGTAAACCGAACATGATTGGTTCGTTGATGTTGAATAGTCCTGGAACTAATGACATCTTACAGATAGAGAATTCACCCTTATTCTTTCTACCTACGATAAACATAGCAGCGATTAAACCAAGTGTAGCACCTGATCCTCCACCGTTACCAAATGCATCGTTGATTGAACCCCAGTTAACTGGGTAAGGTGCACCCCATGCAGAACCATGAGCTGCTACATAAGCTAAGTTTGCGTTTAACTGTTCTGTGAAGATAACTGAACGTAATGCACTTAAAGTGTTAGGACCATGGATACCTACAATCCATAACATCTGCTGTACTAATACGAATATGATGACTGTACCCATAGAGCTTCCAAGAGAAGTTAATGGAGCCTGGATAGCGTTATATACTACAACCTGAATACCTTCAGGAGTAATCATTGAGAATAAGTAGTTTAATACACCCATGATTGCAAGTACTAACATCATTGGGATTAATAAGTTAAATGACTGTGCTACTGCAGGTGGTACCATTTCTGGCATCTTGATTCTTAACTTTTCATTTCTACCAAAACGAGTTAATAATTCTGTAGTTAATAGACCTACTAATAATGCAACGAATAAGCCCTGTGCACCAAAGTAAGTAGTTGTTAAACCCATTCCTGCATTCTTACCTGCAAATGCCTGAGATGCAGGATAAAGAATAAAGAAAGATGAAAGAGATGTGATACCGCATAATACTTTATCTCCACCCATTTCCTGAGCTAACTGATAAGCTACTAAGAATGCAATGATGATTGATAAGATATTAGTTGTACCATTAATAACAGAACTTAATACAGCCTGATACTGAGCTAAGTTAGGAATTAAATCACCTAAGTGAAGTAATTTTGCGATGAATCCAGTAGGATCTAATAATACATAGTTAATAAGTAAAACCATTGAACCACCCATAGTTAATGGGAAAGATAAAGTGAACGCATCACGTACGGCTGCAACATGGCGCTGACCATTGATCTTTGCAGCTAATGGTACGAAGTAACGTTCCATAAAGCTTTGAATTGCTTCCATTTTGTTTCTCCTCTTCAAATTTTTTCGGCCGATATTGAAAACGTTTTCGTTTTCCGTAATTGATTCTATCAGAAGATTAAAAATAAAAAAAGGGCTTGAAGCCCTTCTTAAATGGTATGCACACTATGCAAAAAGTTTCGTTATTGTAACGAATTGTGACACATACGTTGAGTTATATTAGAAAGAATCTCAATAATACTCAAGGCAGGTACCTGCGTAGTATGAGACATATCTTCCGTCCTTACATCATTAATATAGTAGCTGATATTATGATCACTCATTTTCGCAAGTGTATTGTCATCCGATGCCGTAATTGTGATTAAAGTGCTACCAGCCGCTTTATAACCATTGGCTTTCCAAATAAGTTCAGGTGTATTTCCTGAAACAGATAACATGACAACCACAATATCTGTACCATCCATGGATACCCTCTGATAAGGGTCTGTGAGGGCTGCACTAAAGAAACCATTGATAGAAAAATGTCTGGCTGCATATTCCGCAATCTTACCTGAATCTCCCATACCATCAAAGATAATCATATTCGCATTACCTAGTATATAAGCGACTTCTTTGAATAAATCCTGATAATAAGGCGTATTGAACTTCTTTAGACAGTCAATAATTTCATCTAAGTCATTGACCATATGAAGAGAGACTTCCTTTTCTTCCTTCTTATAAGCATACTTTAATTCAGGAAAGCTGTCATATCCCATCTTTTTCACAAAGCGCATAATAGAAGCTGTAGATGTTGGTATTTCATCTGCCAGCTCTCTTATACTCATATAAGGGAATTGAATGCTGTGCTTCAATATATAGTTATATATACGCATATCTGTTGTACTAAAGCTTTTAATCTTTTCTTCATTAAACATCTAACAATTACCTCTATATACATATTTTAAATATTTCTTAGCGACTTCTACCATTTGATCAATAAGTTTGATGGATGTAGGAGATTCATGATAATGGTACTGGGGAAAATAACGTGTGATATGTAATACAATACCCGGATCAATAGATGCTAACCACTTCGCTTCTTCTTCCATATCTACTAGACTATCGTTGATACCAGGGACAATCAAAGAAGTGACTTCTAGATGACTTGTAGAAGCATAGTAAATATTCTTTTTTACTGTGTCTAAATCACCTGATAACTTCTTATAGATATCTTTTCTAAATCCTTTTAAATCGATATTCCATGCATCTACGAATGGTTTGAGTTCCTTCATATATTTCTCTTCTATCATTCCATTAGAAACAATAACAGTCTTTAAATCATGCTTCTTACATAATACAAATGTATCATAAATAAACTCATAGCTGATCAGTGGTTCATTATACGTAAACGCAATACCGATATTCCCTTCTTTTTTAAGATCTAAGGCAACTTCTACTAGTTTTTCAGGTGTTGTATGCACCTGTGTAGATGAGCCTTGATCTTGCGATATGGTATAGTTCTGACAGAAAGGACATTTCATATTACAGCCATAAGAACCGACAGATAGAATCTTTGTATGAGGATAGAAATGATAGAGTGGTTTCTTTTCTATTGGGTCTAGAGAAAGAGAAGTAATAGCACCATAGTCTTTAAGTACTATATGTCCTTCTTTATTTATTCTTTGATGACAGAATCCTGTCTGTCCTTCTTTCAATATACAATGATGAGGACATAAATCACATCTAGTCATGTCTGATCACCTTGAATCTTTCTATCTTGATCTTCTCTCCTTCATGAATACCTGCTTTATGACAGGCTATCTGAATCTGATCAGTGACTGTATCAACACCCTCTAAGTCTGGTAGGAGTAAACCTCTTTTAGAACCATGGGATACAATAATACCATAAATACGAGGATTTAATGTACTGATATCATCTACTACTTCTATCTCTCCTAATACATCGACTGATATCACTAGATTATCTAGTTCTTCTTCTGTAATAGGATCAAAGCGTGGATCTTCACTACAGGCACTGATCGCATTATGGACTATTTCTAACGCAACATTATCCTGCACAGGTATAAAGGTACCAATGCATCCTCTTAATCGTCCTTCTTCATGAATAGAGACAAAGACTCCTGCACGTCTAGACATCTCTTCTATGACTTCAGGTTTGATTTCTACTTTTTCTCTTACATAATATTCTATTGTAGTTCTTGCAAGTCTGACATAGTCATCTTCATATTCTTTGATCTTCTTGACTTCTTCCTGCATCTTCTTTTCATATTGGTTTCCTATATCACGTGTTGAATCATCACCACATATTTCAAAACCACATATACCATAACCTACTCCAAATGGTCCTTCATAAGAATAATAGTGTGGTTTAATCTTCTTTTGATCTAAAGCACCTGCCATAATCTGAAATGATCTGAGTCCGCATTCAGATGCTGCTTCTATAAAGAGTGGATCAAAGGTGAGAAAACGCATAAAGTCGCTATTCTTCCATGCTGTAATAATATCATGATCAAAGAGTGGTCCTTCTTCTTTATAACCATATGGACCATCCTCTTTTAAACAATGAGATAAATCACCACTCGCAATCAGTAAGACATTCTTATCTCCCACTGCTTCTTTAATACATTGTCCAAAGCGATAATGAGTAAGAGGAGATAAACCAGAGATTCCAATTCTTACCACTTTATAGTCCTTTAGATACTTATTTAAGAAGTAAAGAGGAATCATTGTGCCATGATCTAAATCATCATCTTTTCCTAATGTACCTGCGAATATATGATTCTTCTTAGCAGATTGAGTGATCTTCTTTACAAGTTCTGTATCATAATCCACTTCTATTCTTACATTTCCTGCATGAAACTGACTAAAGTCTCCCGATGCATGAATACCAGGAGATATATGAATATAATCACTATAAGCGATTGCATGAGGACTAATCACAATGACTGTTTCTATTGGAAGAGTAGATACATATTTCATAATGGATTCATAAGATTGTATTGTGTTACTGATAGTTTTCTCCTCCCCTTTCCCTATTTCAGGGATAATTAATGGAGGATGAGGCACACACATTGCATATTGTATTGACATGAAATCATCTCCTTTACTTTATTATAAAACAAAAAGAAGATGATTTACTCACCTTCTAGTTCTTTCTCAAAGTCTTTTAGAATTGTTTCTAATTCTTCTAATGTATTCATCTGTGTTAAATGATTCTTAATCTTTGCAGAACCTCTTAACCCTTTGACATACCAAGGTGCCTGTCCACGCATCTGTCTAATCGCATTCTTTTCACCTTCAGTTTTTACTAAACGATGAGCATGATCAATACATAACTGAATACGATCATGATAATCTGGTTCTTCTTCTAGAATACCTTCTTCTAGATATTTCACCATTCTACGAATCACAAATGGATTACCTAAAGCCCCTCTACCAACCATGACAGCATCACAGCCTGTTTCTTCCATCATTCTTTTCGCATCTTCAGGTGTTCTCACATCACCATTCCCGATAACTGGAATGCTGACTGCTTCTTTTACTTTTTTAATCCAAGACCAATCTGCATGGCCTTCATACATCTGTGAACGTGTACGACCATGAATAGCTACTGCACTAGCCCCTGCTTTTTCCATTAATTGTGCCATTTCTACACAGTTAATATGCTTCATATCATAACCAATACGCATCTTAACAGTTACTGGTACATTGACTGCTTCTACGACGGCCTTCACAATATCATATGCAAGTTCTGGATACTGCATTAAATAACTGCCTGCATGGGCCTTTAATACCTTATTCACAGGACATCCCATATTAATATCAATAATATCACAATCAGAATGTTCCTCTACAAACTTGGCAGCTTTAACCATAGTCTCTACTTCACCACCAAAAATCTGCATACTCATAGGGTGTTCATCTTCACCTACTGCAAGCATATCAATTGTCTTTTGATTTCCATAACATAACGCTTTATCACTGACCATTTCAGATACGACAAGTCCAGCACCAAACTCTTTTACAAGTCTACGGTAAGCCACATTTGTGATACCTGCCATAGGAGCCATGATAATAGGATGTTTTATTTCTACGTTTCCAATTTTCAACATTTTTTAATCACCATCACAAAATATACCATATTCCTAACACAATACAAAGATAAATTATCTTTATACTATGAGTTGTGAAAGGAAGTTCCCGATCCTTTCAATAATATATATATCGTTTTCATTTCCCTTCCCTATTTTACTAATAGGACATAAGGAGCAGGTATTCCCTTCCTGCTCCTTTTTGTATATTTTACAGGATTATGATTGTAGTATTAATTCATACATTTTAAGATAACTATAAGGGAGGAATGAAGATGAAAAGAAAATATACTTTCTCTATTATACTATTTATATTATTTGAAGTTATTGCGATCACTCTATGGCTGACTAAAGATAATATGTTCTACTTATTGAACTTCAGCTATATAGGCACTTGTCTTGCCTTAGGGACTGCACTATTTACTGCCGGAAAGAGCTATGCAAGACATTTTGTCCAGCTGGCAGTAGGCAGTTATATGTTGTTTTATTTAGGTATTATCTCTCAAGAGAATATGCAGATTGAAGGCTTCTGGTACTATTTATTCTTAGGTACCTTTGAAGCAGCCACTATTCACTATGCGATTGCGAAAATCTTTGGACCTCTTCTATTTGGTCGAGGATGGTGTGGCTATGCCTGCTGGACAGCTATGATCCTTGACTTCTTACCTTTTAAAAGACCACAGAAACCAAGAGTTAAAAAACTAGGTATACTACGTTATGTAATGTTTGTATTGTCTCTTGCATTGGTATCAGGATTATTCTTCATGAAGGTCGCTCATCTAGGAAAGATCATGTTCTATCTATTTCTTCTAGGTAACGCCTTTTACTATATTGCAGGCATTGCGCTTGCCTATATATTTAAAGACAATCGCGCATTCTGTAAGTATTTATGTCCTATTACTGTATTCCTCAAGCCTATGAGCTATTATTCACTCTTACGTGTACATTGTGATGAAAGTAAATGTGTTCATTGTAATAAGTGTTTGAAGGTATGTCCTATGAATGTAGAAGTCAACAAAGAGTCACGTAATCGTAAAAACGGAACTGATTGTATTCTATGTTATGAATGTACAAAGGAATGTCCCGTTAAAGCATTACATTAATCCTACACATATTTATCCACAATATATAGATATTTATTATAGATTCCTACTCTATACTAGTTATTGAAAGGAGGCAACTGTCATACAACTCTAAAAAGATCAATTATTCAATTCTATTCCCTTCCATGATATATGTTAACTGATCTTTGTATAATACCAGACAGTGTGAAAAAAGCGCCATTACTGGCGCTTTTTGAGTATTTCCTTAAGTTCTTCTTCACTGAATTGATAATGTGTATTACAGAACTGACATGTAATTTCACAGCCATGATCTTCATTGATCATATCTTCTAGATCTTTAGTATGAAGAGTAGCCAAAGCTTCTTTCATCTTTTCTTTACTACAATCACATTCAAATGATAGATCCTGAGTATCTAGGATTTCAACATCTTCAAAAATCATCTTTAAGATTTCTTCTGGAGTATGTCCTTCATCTAATAACTGAGATACTGGTGGTGTATTCTTAATCTTATCTTCAATATACGCAATATCTTCTTCAGTTGCTTCTGGTAATAACTGAATAATATAACCACCTGCACTTCTTACAGTATTGTCTTCTTCTACAAGAACACCAACTGCAACAACTGATGGTACCTGTTCTGATAACATGAAGTAATAAGAGAAATCATCACCAATTTCACCAGTCTGTAATGGAGAACTAGATGTAATAGGTTCCTTTAATCCCATATCACGAGTGACCTGAATAGTACCCTGATTCCCTACACATAAGCCTACTGCAAGCTTTCCTGTATCATTGTATGTATAGTGAACTTCTGGATTAGATACAAATCCTTTGATTTTACCATCAGAATGTGTTGTACAAAGCATTGTACCGATTGGTCCACCACCATTGATGACTACTGTCATCTTTTCTTTATTCTTATTCATAGCACCCATCATTAAAGTGACTGCCATCATACGTCCAAGTGCAGCACTTGCACAAGGCCATAAATTATGATTCTTCTGTGCAACATTTGT
>Ga0129313_1001075_pt1 | contig 18830 bp, 13 predicted proteins | sample O1105metagenome_FD_94436 | JGI IMG/M metagenome (GOLD analysis project Ga0129313, IMG submission 94436) | Orangutan group fecal microbial communities from fecal samples from Wisconsin, USA - O1105 metagenome | ecosystem: Host-associated > Mammals > Digestive system > Large intestine > Fecal...
CTATGTCTGACTACTATGCCGCAAGGCGTGTTACTTGTTAAGTTGGTTGAACCGCCGTGTACCGAACGGTACGCACGGTGGTGTGAGAGGTCGGCGGTCTATTGGCCGCCTCCTACTCGATTACCCGCTGGGTACGGTTTGGGTACAAACTCCTTATTCCGGTGAGATTTTCGCCTGTGATTTATGACTGGCCAAATGAAAACAGGATGCAGCTATGATTTTCATGACATGCATCCTGTTATCACACGGTTATCAATCTGAATTCTTGGGGTTGAGTCCAATCTGATCCATGATCGCGTCGTGCTTCTTCTGGGCTTCGACAAGCTGGGGGTAAGGATCAGTAACCGGATAGATATCCATCCACCAGTCGAATTCTCTATAAGCCTTTTCCAAAGCTTCTTTTCGTTCTTTTACGTTCTTGATTTTGTCCGCTTTCTGGACGTCTTCCTCATATTTCTTATAACGCTGGAACCATGACTGCATCAGCATGAGCGAGTTGAAACGAATGGCAACACAGTCGTTGCCATCGTCATCCTTCGTCTCAAAAAGAGCACCACCAAAGTTCCGATACATCTGAAAAAGCTGATGCATTGCGGAGACTCCGTTCACTTCGGAATTTTTCAGTACTTCCACGTTGACACCGAGCGCGTCTGCCAGTGTTTGAAGTGACGCTGGCTTAGGATTCCGTCGGCCGGATTCATAAGCCCGGATATAGGATTCGCTGACGCCTATCATGTCACCGAGTTCCTTCAGAGTCAGTCCACGCGCTTTACGGAGACGCCGGATATTTTCACCAATCGTCATGGCATACCTCCCTGTCTGCAAGAACACAGACATACGAAAACAGCGTAAAAAAATTTCTATCAAGAGCATAACACGAGATTTTAGATACCGCAACAAAATGATATTGACAAGGAGCAAAAAGATACGTTATTATTAGCGTATCAAAATGATACGCTTAAGAAAGGAGAATGGCATATGGAACAGAAGATGTATTACACGGCACAGGAGATTGCACAAATGCTCGGCATCAGCCAGGGGAAGGCATACAAGATTCTCCGGGAAATGAATGCACAGTTGAAAAACAAAGGTTATCTCACGATTCCCGGAAAGATTCCTACAGAGTATTTCCGGGAGAAGTGGTATGGCGCTGAAAGAAAGGAGGCAGTGAGCGTATGAGCTGTATACCGAAGAGAGATCCCAATGGCACGTGGCGGATTCAGTACCGCTGGAAAGACTATACGGGAAAGAGCTGTAAATCACAAAAGCGCGGATTCCGGACGAAGAAAGAAGCGGAGGAGTGGTACATGCAGTTTATGCTGCAGCAGTCCGATGACATCACAATGACGCTCTCAAAGTTCTGGGAGGTGTACAAGGATGATATGAAATCCCGGATCCGTGAGACGACGATGCGGAATAAGGAATATATCGTCAGAGACAAGATTCTCCCCTATTTTGGGGATACGCCGCTCAATGAAATTACGGCTCCGAAAATCCGCAAGTGGCAGAGCAGTCTGATGGAAAAGGGCTACAAGCCGACGTATCTGAAAACCATCAACAACCAGCTGAGTGCAATTCTGAACTATGCGGTGAATTACTACGATTTGAAATCAAATCCCTGTCATAAGGCAGGAAGTATGGGAAAAAGTCACGCAGACAAGATGGAATACTGGACATTGGACGAATTCAACAGCTTTGAGGATGCCATCGTGGACAAGCAGACTTCATGGATTGCATTCAAGATTCTGTTCTGGACGGGGATGCGTCTGGGAGAAATGCTGGCACTGACGATTGACGACATTGATTTCGATAACGGTGTGATTGAAATTTCAAAGTCGCTGGCAAGACTGGACGGCAAGGATAAGGTGACACCGCCGAAAACAGAAGCATCCAAGCGGATTATCACCATGTCACAGGAGCTGAAGCAGGACCTGCAGGAATATATTTCCACGATCTATCGACCGACGCCGAAGAAGCGGATTTTTGCCAATATTACGAAGAGCTATCTGGAACATGAGATGAAGCGTGGTATTGAAGCATCCGGAGTGAAGAAGATTCATCTGCACTGCCTGAGGCATTCCCACGCATCCATGCTGGTGCAGATGGGATTCAGCCCACTGGAGATCGCAAATCGGCTGGGACATGGGAGAGTTACGACGACGATTGAAACCTACTGCCATCCCACCATGGACGCACAGCAGCGAATTGCAGATAAGCTCAGTGCTATGGAGACAGAGCAGGAGGACAAGAAAGTTAATCAACGCATGACGGAAGCAAGTGGTCAGGGAAAGGAGTGAGGATCATGGCATGTGAGAGAAAGGCAAGGTTCCGCCGCAATACGATTGCCTTCTGGCTGAGCGACGAAGAAAAGAAGGCTGTTGAAGCCAGAATCGTACTTTCCGGTTTTCCGAAAGGCGAATACTATCGCAGAAGCATTCTTGGGCAGCAGATACAGGTGACGGGCGGACGATATCAGAGCGCAAAGCTGGCTGCGACTTTGGAGAGTCTCTATCGAAGAGCATCCGAAGAAAAGAACAGAGAGGCAATGGAAGAACTGATTCAGATTCTGACGGCGCTTCTTAAGGAGTGGGGGAAGGATGAAGAATCGTGAGAGAAAGTTCTGTCAAAGAAAAGGCTCCCGTCCGGCAAGACAGAAGCCTTAGATGACAGGTCAGGATACCAGTAATGGCAGCTGTGATACCTATCGTGCACAGCAATAGTATATCACAGCTGTCTCGGATAAAAACGAAGAAATCAGGGAGGCAGCATGCAGAGAAGTTATGAATTTCTGCCAGATGAATTAAAGCGAAGAGGACTGTTCTGTACCTGGCAGGCGGAGCAGCGTAACGGAAGAATGACAAAGATTCCGTACAATGCGGTAAGCGGACAGAGGGCGAAAAGCAACGATGAATCCTGCTTTACGAGCTTTGAAAAGGCCGCCGGTGCAGCGGGATACAGTGGAATCGGAGTTGGTATCTTTCACGGCATCTGTGCGGTGGATCTGGATTACTGCGTCGATGAGAACGGAGCCGTGTCGGATAAGGCAAAAGAAATTGTGAAGCTGATGCACAGCTACACGGAATACAGTCCGAGCGGAACCGGTCTGCATATCCTGTTTCTGGCAGAGAATTACCAATACGATACGGATTGCTTCTATATCATGAATCACGCATCCGGTATCGAAGTGTATGTGGCCGGGGTGACAAACAAATTTGTGACGGTAACAGGAAATGAGATCAGAGACCACTATCCGTTTGAGAGCCGGACGGAGGAGCTGAATGTGCTGCTTGAACGGTACATGACACGAACGAAAACGGAACCGAAAGAGACTGCAAGAAATGCAATAAATGCAAGAAAACCTATGGCCGACCGGGAACTGATCATCCGCGCAGAAAGAAGCAGGAATGGGGAAGCTTTTCGAAAGCTGATGAGCGGTGACTGGAAGGGAGACTATTCATCTCAGTCAGAAGCAGACATGGCTCTCTGCAGCATGCTTGCATTCTGGACAGGAGCAAATGCCTGGCAGATGGATCATATTTTCCGGCATTCAGGGCTGATGCGTGGAAAGTGGGATAGCCCCCGGGCCGGAAGCACATATGGGGCAGATACGATTCAGAAAGCAATTGATAGCTGCAAGGAAAGTATCAGGTACAGGGGAATCTCGGCTACTGTGAACCGCTCAGTCTCTATACAGTGGTGATTGCATCGCCAGGGGAACGAAAGTCCAGTGTAATGAAGGATATGACGAAGTATCTCTATGATTACGAGCATGATTTCAACGAAAGTCATGCGGAGGAAATCCGGGCGAATAAGCAAAAGAGGGAAGATCTGGAACGGCAGATCGCCGGTCTTCAAAAGAAGCTGGAAAACAAACGAAATCCGCAGATGGAGAATGAGCTTCATGAATTGGAGACGCAGCTTGAACAGATTCCGGAGATGAAGCCCGCAAGATTTTTTGCGGATGATTGTTCCAGCGAGGCGCTGACAAGTCTGATTGCGAGCAGTCACGGAATCTTCTCCGTGATCTCTACGGAAGGCGGAATCTTTGACATTATGGCCGGACGATATTCCGGGAAAGCCAATCTTGATGTCTGGCTGAAAGGCCACTGCGGCGATGCAATCCGCGTGGACCGGATGGGAAGAGAACCGGAATATATCCCGCATCCCGCGCTTTCTGCGATTCTCTCCATTCAGCCAAGTGTTCTCGACGAGATCATGTCCAATACCACCATGAACGGAAGAGGACTGATTGCGAGATTCCTGTATTCCACACCGCCGTCGCGGATTGGCACTCGTGTATTTCGGACAAATCCGATTCCTCCGGAAGTGGATGCCGCATATAAGAATCTGATCTATCAGCTGATGGTGCAGGGATCATCGGAAGCGGTGCAGACGGTAGTTCTCTCGCCGGAAGCGGAAGCATTGATCTCAGATTATTTTGAAGAACATGAACGGTTTCTGATCGGGGAGGGACAGGGAATTGCTGACTGGGCGTGCAAATACATTGGTTCGGTTCTGCGCATTGCCGGTCTCCTTCATCTGGCCAATTGTGAAAAGGGTCAGCTTGAAATCCCGGTAACTGTAATGCGGAATGCCATATCTATCGGGAAGTATTTTCTGGCTCATGCCATGTATGCCTACTCCATGATGGGCACGGATCTCTCCATCCAGAAAGCAAGATTTGTCTGGGGGAGACTGAAGAAAAAGAATGTCAGAACCATCAAGAGATCAGATCTCTTCCAGATGTGCCGCGGAAAGTTTTTTAAGAAAACAGAGGAGATACAGCCGACACTCGATCTGTTAGCAGGGGATGGCTATATCCGCATAGAAGAGCCGGAGAGAAGCAGCGTCGGAAGGCCGGCAGATATGCTGGTAGTGATCAATCCGGAAGCTATGAAGTTGGAACGGATTTAATGCATTTATTGCATTTCCTGCATGATTGTCGGAAGGAAAAATTGAATCCTGGCCGGACACGGCCACAACGAAAAGCGCCGGATACGGCGATAACAAAAACCAAAGATGACAAAATGAAAGATTTTTAAACTACACCAGGTGCCGAAAAGGAAGAGCCCTCGGCGACTGAGAGCGAAATACTCCCTTTGCACAAATCTGCGATTTATGCAAAGGATTTCGTCCTCCGGAGGCCCTCCGGGGGGCTCGCAATTGCGAGAGGGGAGGATTCTATGCCAAGACATTCCTTTATACGGATGACAAAGCTGACCGACGTTCGGGGGCGTGTCGACTACATCAGCAACCCGAAAAGACAGGAGCATCTGTATGCATCGTACAGCACAGTGAAGCCGGAGTTCTGGCAGTATCTGTCGGAACAGGCGCAGCATGATTTCTGGAAGAGCAATCAGAAGACGGGAAAATGCATTGAGGGGCGTGAGCTGATCATTGCCCTTCCGGAGAGTCTCAGGAAAAAAGATCCGGACCTTCTGCTCCAGCTGTTTACGGAGACGTTCCGCCAGAAATACGGCGTGCAGTGCACGGCGGCGCTCCACCATAACAAGACCATGACCAACTATCACATCCATCTGGTTTTTGCGGACCGGGACACGCTGGAGAAAACAGACGTGAAGCGGGCAACCCGCAACATGTTTTACGACGAAGCAGGCCGGCATGTGCGGACGAAAAAAGAAATTCTGGATGCGGACGGCAACATAAGACCCGGATGCCGGATCCTAAAGAAAGGTGAGATCTATGACATCAAGTGGTTCTCCGGAAGAAAAGACGTGTTCAAGGACCGGAACTTCCTCGATGATGTCAAAGTGCTGTACACAGATCTGATCAACAAGGTCGTGGAGCATGAGGAGGACAGACTGCAGATCTTTGATGCATCTGGTCCCTACCTTGCCACAAAGAAGATCGGGAAAAACAATCCGAGGGAGGACGAAATCCGAAGCGACAACCAGCTCCGGCAGGAATGGAACCAGACGGTAGATCAGGTTTTGATTGCGGGCGGCAGCCAGGAGGAAGTGACGGCGTTCAAGCGGGAAGAAGTGGTGCAGAAGGTATCAGAATCCGTGCAGATACATGGGCCACAGCCGGGACTTTTGGCGGGAATCTTAAGGAGAGCGATCGCTGTACTGAAGGAATTTCTGGATCTCCTGATGCAGTCCGTGAAGGAAGAACCGGAAGTTCGTGAGACAGGAAAAAGTTCCAGCAGGACAGGATCCGAATTGCACGAAAAGCAGAAATCCGAGCACCCGGATTCCCGCGATGCAGAGTTTCGATTCATGCGGATTGAATCGGTTCATCAGAAGCTTTACAAAACCAACCGCAAGCTCTATGCACTGCAGAAACAGAAAGAAACGGTCCAGCTGGCGCTGGATCATAAGCCGAAATCCATCCTTCATCGCAGGGAATGCAAGGAGCTGCAGGAACGGATCGATGGACTGGAGCGTCAGATCACATTTTGTCGAAATCAGCTGTTCCTGATCCCGGATGCAAACGGATTTGCCAGTGTAAGGGAAGCAGAACAGGAATACCATGCAGCGAAGAAAGCGCTGGAGCAGGTGCGCAGAGCACAGGCGAAATGGGATGGAATCATCACTCAGGATGAGAAAAATATAGAGCAGCCAAAGCCGCGGACACAGAAACTCAGTGTTCTGAAACAACTTGCGGAGAAGCAAGCAGAAACGTCAGAACGAAATATAAACCGTGCCGATACGAAAGTATACAGAAAAGAGGCCAGCCTGTAGATCTGCGTTGACATTCTCAGATCCGTTCAGACAGGCCAGTAGAATGGCAATGGGCATACTCTATATCGAGCTGATATCAGGGTTGTAATTTGATCATTGTCCTTTCAACATGATCATCTATGAAAATATGATCATGTTGAAAGGCTTGATTTCAATTGCATCAAATGATATGTTAAGTGTATCAATAGCTTGAAAATGATCAAAATAGAGGATCAGGATATGCGTGATTTCTCCTATCGGAACAAGTGGACAAAACTGCTTACACCTCAAATTGTAAATTACCTGACAGCGATTCATGAGTATAAGGGAAGACAGGAACTGATTGCGACCAGGCATGCAGATGTTCTGCAGAATCTTGTTGAAATTGCAAAAATTCAAAGCACGGAAAGCTCGAACAAAATCGAAGGCATTTACACTTCGGATGAGCGGCTGAAGAAAATTGTTCTGGATAAGACGACGCCGCATTCCAGAGATGAATATGAGATTGCCGGATATCGGGATGTCCTGAACACCATCCACGAGAACTATGAACACATTCCCATCAAGCCCGCATTGCTACTGCAGCTCCACCGCGATATGTATAAATTTGAGGAGACAAGAATCGGCGGCAGCTGGAAATCTTCCGAAAACAGGATTGAGGAAGTGGATAAAGATGGAAATCGGAAAGTGAGATTCCAGCCTGTTTCAGCCTTTGAAACACCAGAGGCGATGGAGCGGTTGTGCAGGGCATATCAGGAGATTTTGTCAGATGCACAGGTTGATCCACTGCTTGTGATCCCGATGTTCATTCTTGATTTTCTGTGCATTCATCCATTCCTTGATGGAAACGGCAGAATGAGCAGACTGCTTACACTTCTTCTGCTATATAAAAATGGATATTACGTAGGCAGGTATATCAGTATTGAGAAATTGATCGAGACAACGAAAGATGGGTATTATGATGCACTGCAGGCAAGTTCAGCAGAATGGCATGAAGGAAGCAATGACTATATGCCGTTTGTTACCTATATGCTTGGCGTCATCACAGCTGCCTACCGTGAGTTTATGGAACGCACGGAGCTTGTGGAAGAACAAAAAGTTTCAAAACCAGAGCGCATCGAAGAAATGCTTAAGAAAAAATTCGGGACTTTTACAAAGACGGAGATACAGAAAGAATTTCCGAATATCGGTCAGGCTACGATACAGAGAACGCTTTCGAAGCTCCAGAAGGAAAACAAGATTATTAAGATCGGCGGCGGTCGTTATACGAAGTATCGTTGGAATTGGGATAACGAAGAGTAGACCCGGGAGGAAGGTATGATTACAGGCGAACTAAAAAACAGAATCGATGGTTTATGGGAAATCTTCTGGACGGGAGGACTTACCAATCCGCTGGATGTCATTGAGCAGATGACATACCTTATGTTCATTCATGACCTGGATGACAGCGATAATCTGCACGCTAAAGAAAGCGCCATGCTGGGGCTCCCCTATGAAAGCATATTTGCCGGAGAGGTTAAGATTGGGGACCGGATTGTTGATGGATCGCAGCTCAAGTGGTCGGTTTTTCATGATTTCCCGGCGCCGAAGATGTATTCCGTCATGCAGGAGATGGTATTCCCGTTCATCAAAGATCTGCATGGTAATAAAGCGAGTGCCTATGCAAAATACATGCAGGATGCAATCTTCAAGATCCCAACACCGCTGATGTTATCCAAGATTGTGGACGCGATGGATGACCTTTATCATCAGATGAGCGGTCTTAAGGATACCGATGTCCGCGGCGATGTCTATGAATATCTCCTGTCCAAACTGGCGAATTCCGGTGTGAACGGACAGTTCCGGACACCGAGACATATCATCAAAATGATGGTCGAGCTGATGCAGCCGGGACCGGACGAAATTATCTGTGATCCGGCATGTGGCACATCAGGTTTCCTCGTGGCGGCGGGTGAATATGAAAAGGAACATCACAGGGAAGAGATCTTCTTTGACCGGGTGAAAAAAGACCATTACATGAATCATATGTTCCATGGCTATGACATGGACCGGACGATGCTGCGTATCGGCGCCATGAACATGATGACGCATGGCATTGACAATCCTTATATCGAATATCGGGACAGCCTTTCCGATCAAAATCCTGACCGGAATAAATACACACTGATTCTGGCTAATCCACCTTTCAAGGGGAGCCTTGATTATGACATCGTTTCAACAGACCTGCTGAAACTGTGTAAGACAAAAAAGACGGAGCTGCTCTTCGTGGACTTGTTCATCCAGATGCTGAAAGTTGGCGGACGCTGTGCCTGCATCGTTCCGGATGGTGTACTTTTTGGGTCCTCAACAGCGCATAAAGCAATCCGCAGAGAGCTGATTGAAAACCAAAGACTGGAAGCGGTAATCTCCATGCCATCCGGTGTGTTTAAACCGTATGCAGGTGTATCTACCGGAATCCTGATTTTCACGAAGACGAACCACGGCGGGACCAATAACGTCTGGTTCTATGATATGAAGGCGGATGGCTTCAGCCTGGATGATAAGAGAACGCCGACCGAAGCAAACGACATTCCGGATATTGTTGAGCGTTACCAGCATCGGAATCAGGAGATGAACCGTGAACGCACAGAACAATCCTTCATGGTGCCAAAGCAGGAAATTGTTGATAACGGATATGATCTGTCCATCAACAAGTACAAGAAGGTTGAATATAAGCCGGTGGAGTATCCGCCGACAAGCGAGATAATGGCTAATATTCGAAGTTTGGAAGTAGAGATCACGGAAGATCTGAATGATCTCGAGAAGATGCTGACTGATGAGACAAATTCGGATTGTGGGGATTAATAATGGACAGAACTGTCGAGTTAAGATCGCTTATATCACCTGCTAAAACAGTACGTTGTGGGGATGGGGATTACCCCATAATGTCAATGACAATGCATGATGGGCTAGTTTTTCAGGACGAGAAGTTCAAAAAGGTGATCGCATCAAAAGATACATCCGAATACAAGGTGGTTTATCGAAATCAATTGGTGATTAGTTTTCCAATCGATGAAGGAGTTTTGGCGGCCCAGAGAATAACTGATGCAGGAATTGTAAGCCCAGCATACGGGATTTGGGATATTGACCAGTCTAAGATATTGCCGGAGTTTCTTGAATACGCATTGAGGTGTAATAGAGCGATTCAGTATTATAAGGCCAATTTGCGTGGTTCTACTGCGAGACGGAGAAGTTTGCCTACGCCAACACTATTGGCTTTTACAGTTCCGCTTCCAGATATTGAGGGACAGAACAAGATCTTAGAGAGAATACATAGAGTAAGCTCACTAATTGAAAAACGAAAAGCTCAGATTATGCTGCTGGACGAACTCATCAAAGTCCGATTTGTCGAGATGTTTGGAGATCCGGTTTTGAATCCCAAAGGATTTCCTGTTTATCGTATGGATGAGGTCGTTGAATTCCAAGGCGGAAGTCAGCCGAATAAGAAGTATTTTGAATATGAGCCTACTCCGTATAACATTCGATTGATTCAGATTCGGGATTATAAAACAGATAATTATATAACATATATTCCGAAGGCAATGGCGAAGCGGTTTTGTACTGCTGATGATATTATGATTGGACGTTATGGTCCGCCTATCTTCCAAGTCCTGCAAGGAATAGAGGGATCATTTAATGTAGCACTGATGAAAGCAACGCCTAAAATGGGGAGAAAAGAATTTGTCCGATACTTTCTAAAGCAAGATTGCTTATTGCACTATCTTGAAGGAATGTCAAAAAGGACAGCGGGGCAAGATGGTATACAGATGGATAAGTTGAAATCATATTCTTTTCCAATGCCGCCATTAGAGTTACAAGAACAGTTTGAATCTTTCGTCGCTCAAGTCGACAAATCAAAAGTTGCCGTCCAGAAATCGTTAGATGAAACACAACTACTCTTTAACAGTCTGATGCAAAAGTATTTCGGATGATATTTGCTACTTGGCAAGCGCAACAACCAGAGGAAGGAGATGGTGTGAATGACAAACTTTGATTATCTGAATTCAGAACCACAATTCCATACATTTGCACCAGTGGCAATCTCTGCGGAGAAGATTGCGGTGATTGATCCTTCAGCCAGCATTATCAACTGCCGGCGTGCCATGGAATTTGCCATCAAGTGGATGTATTCCGTGGATAAGGCTCTCGTCATGCCCTATCAGGACAATCTGGTTACACTCCTGTATACGGAAGAATTCAAAGATTTGATGGATGACAGTCTTTGGCGGCATCTTGATTTTATCCGGCGTATGGGAAACCAGGTGGCGCATACCGGAAAACCGGCAACGCTGGATCAGGCAAAGCTGTGTCTGAAGAACCTGTTCCTTTTTATGGACTTTGTTTCCTATTGCTATGGAGAAAATTATCAGGAATGTAAGTATGATGAATCACTGCTGGAACAGCCTGCAGAGATTCCTGAAGCTGCAGCAGATTCTGAAAAGGCATCAGATGTCGCTGAAGTTGATCTGAAAGCACTGATCGCAGAGAACAAGGCGCTTAAAGAAGAGCTGACCAGACGCCGGGAAGAGCTGGCACCTGGTTACGTCACAAAGCCGCTGGATCTTTCTGAATTTAAGACAAGAAAGATTTACATCGACTCCATGCTGGTGGATGCCGGCTGGACAGAGGGGAAAGACTGGTTGAATGAAGTTGAACTTGACGGAATGCCGAATGCTTCCGGCAAGGGATATGCGGACTATGTGCTCTATGATGATGCGCATCGTCCGCTTGCGCTCATCGAGGCTAAGCGTACCTGCGTGGATGTGTCCAAGGGGCGTCAGCAGGCAAAACTATACGCTGATATTCTGGAACAGCAGTATCGTCGGAGGCCGGTTGTATTCCTGACGAATGGCTTTGATACAAGAATAGTTGACGGACAGTATCCGGAGCGACAGTGTGCAGCGATCTGGTCAAAGCGCGACTTGGAGAAATGGTTTAACCTGCTGTCCATGCGGACAAGCCTACGAAATGTGGTAGTAGATAAGCAGATTGCAGGGCGATATTATCAGGAAGCCGCGATTAAAGCGGTCTGCGACAGCTTTGATAACAAGAATCGCCGAAAGGCGCTGCTTGTTATGGCGACCGGATCTGGCAAGACAAGAACCGTCATCGCACTCTGTAAGGTGCTGATGAATGCCGGATGGATCCGCAACATTCTCTTTCTTGCGGACAGAACTTCGCTTGTGGTGCAGGCAAAACGGAACTTTGTAAATCTCCTTCCGGACCTTTCCTGCAGCAATATCACAGAAGAGAAAGACAATTACGGTGCGCACTGCATCTTCTCTACCTATCAGACCATGATTAATCTCATCGACGAAGCAAAAGATGAAGATGGCAAGATTTTCTCCTGCGGTCATTTTGATCTTGTGATCTGCGATGAGGCACACCGCTCTATCTACAACAAATACAAGGATATTTTCAATTACTTCGATGCACCGCTTGTCGGTCTGACTGCAACGCCAAAGGATGAGATTGACAAGAATACTTATGAGGTCTTTGATCTGGAAAACGGCGTACCGACATATGGGTATGAGCTGGCACAAGCTGTGCAGGACGGGTATCTGGTTGACTTCCAGTCCGTTGAGACAACTCTGAAATTCATTGATCAGGGTATTGTTTATGACGAACTGTCAGATGAAGAAAAAGAGGAATACGAGAAGGATTTCATTGATGAAGATGGAAATCTTCCGGAAACTATTGGCTCGTCTGCGCTGAACACCTGGATCTTTAACGAAGATACCATTCGGAAAGTTCTGCAGACGGTGATGACACAGGGGCTGAAGATCGATTATGGGGAAAAGATCGGCAAGACAATTATCTTTGCCAAAAATCATGCTCATGCAGAGAAGATCCTTGAGGTGTTCCATGAGGAATATCCGCATCTGCCGGATGACTTTGCCAAAGTAATTGATAACCGGATCAATTATGCGCAGAGTGCGATTGATGAGTTCAGCGATCCGCGGAAACTCCCGCAGATTGCCATTTCGGTCGATATGCTGGATACCGGTATTGATGTACCGGAGATTCTGAATCTTGTGTTCTTCAAGAAGGTGATGAGCAAGGCGAAGTTCTGGCAGATGATCGGCCGTGGGACAAGGCTCTGCCCGGGACTTGTGGACGGTAAGGATAAAGACAAATTCTATATCTTTGATTTCTGCGGGAATTTCGAATTCTTCCGGATGAACAAGGGAAAACCATCCGCCAATCAGATCGCATTGCAAGGGGCAGTCTTTAACCTGGAATTTCAGATCGCATATAAACTGCAGACATTGGAAAATCAGACGCAGAGATTAAAAGCATATCGGGATAAACTTGTTGAAGTAATGTGCGGAAAGGTATCGGAATTAAACCGGGAAAACTTTGCGGTCTGGCAGCATATCAAGTATGTAGATCTTTATTCGAAACCGCAAGGGTATCAATCCCTGTCTTATGAAGACACATTGACCATCCAGGATGAGCTTGTTCCGTTGATTCTGCCTGATCCTGACTCGGCAAGTAGCGTCCGCTTTGACGCGCTGATGTACGGAATAGAACTGGCTTATCTTTCCGGGGAGAAGTATGCAAGAGCCCGGAAGGATCTCATGAAACACGTGAGAGCCTTGGCGGATATTGCCAACATACCGGCAATTCAGGGGAAGTCTGAGCTGATCCGTATGATTCTGCATACAGATTATCTGGAAAATGCCGGGATTGATGAGTTTGAAAAGATCCGGGAAGAACTGCGTGGCCTGATGGTATACATACACACGCCTTCTGTGCGTTACGATACGAATTTTACGGACGATATCCTGAATATGGAAGTTCATGAATCTGAATTGGATTATGGAGAACTGGCCAATTATAAAGCAAAGGCAGAATACTATGTGCGGACACATCAGGACATGATCACGATTGCGAAGCTGAAAACCAACAAGCCATTAACGGCAAACGACGTCGAGATTCTGGAAGAAGTGCTCTGGAGTGAGGTTGGCACCAGAGAAGAGTACGAACAGGAATACGGGGACAAGCCTCTCGGCGAATTTGTCCGCAGTATCGTCGGCCTTGATATGAATGCGGCAAAGGAAGCATTCTCTGCGTATTTGAATGATGTGAATCTGGACAGCCGTCAGATCTATTTTGTCAATCAGATCGTGGAATATATTGTTCACAATGGGATGATGAAAGATCTGTCCGTTCTGCAGGAAGCACCATTCACAGATCATGGAAGCATCGTGGAGATCTTCCCGGACCTAAATGTGTGGATGGGGATCCGGAAAGTAATCGAACAGATTAATGCCAATGCAGCTTAAATCGTTGAAGATGACTTGTAGCTAGTAATTTATTGGAATGGAAGGGAATGTATGTCACAATTTAACGTTTATAGCACATCTGTCGAAGATATTATCGGGTGGGTCAAATCCGGGGAAGTTGCAATTCCGGAAATTCAGCGTCCATTTGTCTGGGATTCGTCAAAAGTACGAGATCTCCTGGATTCTCTGTATAAGGGTTTTCCAATAGGCTATATCATTGTTTGGAAGAATCCTGATGTGAAACTGAAGGATGGGAGCATATCTTCTGGAAAGAAGATCTTGATTGATGGACAGCAGCGTGTAACTGCCCTTCAAGCAGCTGTTGCCGGACTTATGGTAACCGGATCAGACTATAAGAAGAGAAGGATTCGAATTGCATTCAATCCTGTGACAGAGACATTTGAAGTATTGAACCCTGCAATTGAAAAGGACAGCAAATGGATCTCTGACATTTCCGAGATTTTTACGACAACATTTTCCGAGTGGTCATTTATACCGAATTATTGCCAGACAAATAATATTGTCGGTCAGGAACAAGCGGTGGCGTCTGCGATCACGAAGTTGAAATCTATTTTGAATATCAGTCTGGGTGTTACAGATCTTAGTCAGACGCTTACGATTGATGAGGTTACCGATATTTTCATTCGGATCAATTCTCAGGGAGTTGTTTTATCTCAGGCAGATTTTGCTATGTCCAAGATCTCTGCGGATGACCTGTATGGCGGAAATGACACCAGGAAGATGATAGATTATTTCTGCCATTTTATGCAGAGCCCAATCGATTATGAAATGATTGCCTCCAATGATACAGAATTTGTTTCCTCTGGAGGAATGCAGAAAATAAAATGGATTGTCAATGAAACAGAGGATATCTATGTTCCGACGTACTCAGACGTGCTGCGTGTATCCTTTACGCATAAATTCATGCGTGGAAAGATAGCAGATTTGGTAAGTCTCCTGTCAGGACGTGATTTTGAAACCAGAGAGAATCTGGAGAGTATTGCAGAGGATTCGTTCCATAAGCTTCGTTCGGGAGTGGAAGATTTTGTAAATGAGACAAACTTTAAGCGCTATATCATGATTGTGAAATCTACCGGAATCATTGATACGGCGCTTGTTCGTTCTCAAAATGTGCTGAACTTTGGGTATATTTTATACCTTACGCTCAAAGATAAAGGCATGAATTCGGGATTGATAGAGAAGTTTGTTCGTAAATGGATTGTACTCTCTATGTTAACCGGACGGTATTCAGGTTCTTCGGAATCTGCTATTGATTATGATATCAAACGGTTTACGGAGATGGATCCGGAAAAGTTTATTGCTACTACGGAAGAAGGGGAATTGTCTGACGCTTTCTGGAATACCGTACTTGTACAAAGGCTGGACACATCCGTATCCAGCAGCCCTTATTTTCTTTTATTCCTGATGGCACAGGTGAAATTGGGCTCGCGGGGATTTCTGTCGGAGCAGATTGATGTCGCGTCTTTAATTCAGCAGCGCGGGGACATTCATCACATCTTTCCGAAGAAATATCTTCAGAAGAATGGCATAAATAACCGTAAAGACTACAATCAGATTGCGAATTATGCCTATACACAGTCAGAAATCAATATCAAGATCAAAGATGATGCACCGTGTGTCTATATGGCTGAAATGAAGAAACAGGTCACTGGTGGTGAGCTGCAGTATGGTGGCATCACGGACGAAAACGATCTTAAGAATAATCTGGCTGAGAATTGCGTGCCGGAAGAGTTTGTAAATATGGATATTCGCAATTACAAGGAGTTTCTTGAGAAACGGCGTGTTCTGATGGCAGGATTTATCCACAGATTTTATAACAGCCTCGGGTAATAGTTGTGATTTACGGCAATACATAAGAGAGGTCTTCAATGACGGAAAAGGAAATATTAGATTCGCTGAAATACGGAGAAAAAATAAATTTGGAATGCAAAAAAGCAGAATCGAAGATTCCTAATTCTGTGTGGGAAACTTATTCGTCCTTTGCTAATACGGATGGCGGATTGATTCTGTTTGGAGTTGAGGAACATCTGAAGGAAAAAGATCCGGAAAAACGCTTTACATTAGAATCAATCAATAATCCGCAGCAGAGATTGACAGACTTCTGGAATACTATTAACAGTGTAAAGGTAAGTACTAATATTTTGGTGGATTCTGACGTCGGTATTTGCAAAGTACGTGACGCTGATATCATGTGGATCAATGTTCCCCAGGCAGACTACAAGGCAAAACCTGTATATATCAACGAAAATATTAATAAAGGTACATTCAAGAGAAACCACGAAGGCGATTATCATTGTACAGTAGAAGAAATCAAAGCAATGCTCAGGGATGCGAGTGATAGCGGTAATGATGGTACACTCCTTGTTAACTACACAATGGATGATATTGATGCTGCATCGCTGAAATCTTATCGCATTGAATTTGAACACAACAATCCAGATCATGTATGGAATGGCGTTGATGATGAGACTTTTCTAAAAAACATGGGCGGATTTGCGGTTGATCGGAAAACAAAAAGGGGGTGGCTGACTACAGCAGGACTATTGATGTTTGGAAAAGGTCTGGCAATACGTGAGCGATTCGATAATATCCGCATGGATTATCTGGATGAAAGTAATTTGGCTCCCGGAAGCAGATGGAGTGATCGACTGACATATGATGGCATGTGGGAGAATAACCTGTACAGCTTTATGAGGTTAGTGATGCCAAAACTTGTTAGCGGAATCAAGCATCCATTTAATCTACAAGGAATGGCTCGGAATGATGATACAGCTATTCATAAAGCAATTCGTGAGGCGGTAGTCAATATGCTGATTCACAGTGATTACCAGATCACCGGAGTGCTATCAATTGTGAAGGAAGACAAAGGTTATTGCTTTTCAAATCCCGGAAGTTTGAAATTGCCAATCCGGGCAATTTACGAAGGAGGCCATTCGGTTGCGCGTAACCCGAGAATTCAAACCATGCTTCGTATGATCGGTTATGGTGACAATATCGGCTCAGGTTTTCCTACAATTTTGAGTGCATGGGGAGATGAAAATTGGCGTAAACCGGATTTGAGTCAGGATGAAGAGCTTCATCAGGTCACTCTGAAATTATGGATGATTTCTACAATGCCAAAAGAGTGCACAGATCACTTGAAGAAGTTGTTCGGAAGAGTATATACGCATTTATCGCAGAATGAACAGCTGATCCTTGGAACAGCTTATCTTGAAGGCAGCGTAACAAATAGCAGATTGCAGGCACTACTTGATTTACACAGTACGGACGTTGGACATTTACTATCCGATCTGACAGCAAGAAATCTGCTTTTGGTAAACTGGAAAGGCAGATGGTCCAGCTATCAGGTAAATGAAAATTATCAACCGGAAGCGGAGCAAATAGATCTGAGTGATATATTTTCTGACGATCAAGATAGCCTTAGAAAATCGGATAAGATGATATATGAGTATATTTGTACAAATGGTTTTATTACCTCGTCACAGGTTATTTCTCTAGTGCCGGATATAACAACAAAATCCGGGGCGACGGCAGCTTTGAGAAGATTAATAAAAGGTCAGCTGATTGAGAAGGTTAGAGAGGGAAGACAATTTATATACAAGAAAAAATAGAACAACTGAATTGGACAACTGAATACGACAACTCAGTTGCGGTATCAGTTGTTCTATCAGTTGTTCAATTGCTGAGTCTGTTGTTGTATGTGAGGCAGCTATGAAGAAACTCGATATGCGCTTCGATGAAATCACATTTAAAAATTTTATCGGATAAACTTTTCATAAATACAGATGTGATCCGATTGTATACACATCGTCGGTAACTCAGATTGTCGGATTATATATTGGTGATGAGGTTTATAAAATGTCCAATGTGCAGGAACCCGTAGATTATTATGGGAATATGGACGATGTAACGATTTGCCGTTTTATAAAAGCGAAAGTTGCCGATATTCATTCGGCATTGGAAGGAGTGACTCAAATTGATACTCCAATAAATGGATGTATTGAGAAAGTAGTTCTGGTTAATGAAAACCAGCAAGTCTTTGAAAACGGAACGCAAACGTATGATGTATGGCTGACGCGAGGAGTGATCTTCATGGTAGATGGTCGGGAGATTTCGTTTGAAAAACAAAATTGGCCGTATTCTGAAGAAATCAACATTGAACGTGGATATAATCTGATAGATAAATTCGGCGATGTGCGTGATTTTTCTGAAGACTGGGATCCGGGGATAAAAGCAGTAGCTGTTCGAGAAAATGTCGTGCTTCAGTAAACAGGATACGCAACCAAGCGCAATCAAGCAGATTTGAAGTTGAAGAATCGTCTGGAGTTAGCATATCGCTAGTGATATGATGACTCAAAAGGTAAATTGCTGGCAATGAAGCTAATGGGTACAAATTGGGTACACCAGCTTTTAAATGAGGTGTATGAAACGTAAAAGCGTATCAAAATGATACGTAAATAGGGCGAAATAGTAGCAGGTTCATGACCTGCAGCGGATTCGAAGTTGAGCTGGAATAATGAACGAAGTCTGAAGAATGCTGTATTTATGAGTAATGCAATAGGTTAGCAGGTGAGGCTTCAGCCAAGACTTAAAAGGTCTTGTTAAGCTAGTGAATAGCTTAGCAGGGCCTTTTCTTTTTGCCTTTATGCGGATGCACCACAATGGTGACAAGCGTTTTTAAGGTGGTGCTTGATGTTGTTTACGAGGCAAGGGATACTAAAGTCAACATCTGCAGGTGAAACCAAACTGAAAGGAGCGGATTTGACATGGTCGAATTTGGCGAACAACTACGAAGAGC
>Ga0129313_1001079_pt1 | contig 18781 bp, 18 predicted proteins | sample O1105metagenome_FD_94436 | JGI IMG/M metagenome (GOLD analysis project Ga0129313, IMG submission 94436) | Orangutan group fecal microbial communities from fecal samples from Wisconsin, USA - O1105 metagenome | ecosystem: Host-associated > Mammals > Digestive system > Large intestine > Fecal...
CAAAAGCTTTTTGCACACGTTGGTCTTTCTGCATTTGAAGCGATGGATGCAAAAATTGTATGGATTGTTGAAGCTGCCCTTATGCCACGTGTCGAGAGATCGATGGAGCCGGACTTCTCTGGAGATCGTAGTAGGATCCTTGCATAAATATTTGGCAATATCCCGGAACGAGCGGCCATCATCAAGAGCATGCTCAATGTACAGACGATCGTTAAGCGTAAGGTGTTTCTGGTTGCCTGGTATAAGATTTGACATAAGTACCTCCTTTTGCTGCCGCCAGGCAAACATGCAAGAGGTTATTATAGTCTGTTTTAGATGTATGAAAGAGTAAATGCTACTTGCGTAAGAGTAAATGCAACTTTCAATTAGAGGAGTAGCATTTCGGATTTCAATTTTGGGTGCTTTCTATAACGGCCAGCCCTTCTTGCATTTCATTCATCGATACTCTATAATGCAGTAAGTGCATATTTGCGGCTTTGGCGGAATTGGCAGACGCGCAGGATTTAGGTTCCTGTATCTCTGATGTGCGGGTTCAAGTCCCGTGAGCCGCACGAGCGTACATGACGTTTTTTGAGGCTTTTCGGAAAACGTCATTTTTTATTGCCCGAATTTTCGGACAGATGTTTTTTTCTGTCTATCGGATATATGGGAAGAATATGGTATAATGAAGCAACAAAGCAGGCCATGTTTTCGTGACCTGCGGATTTTGAAAGGATAGTACATGAATATAGAAAATACAGATTTGAAAAGCCTGATCGAGAAAGCGCTGGATATGCGGAACTACAGCTATGTTCCGTACTCCCATTTCCATGTGGGCGTCGCACTCCTCGCAAAAAACGGAAAGGTATACGGTGGCTGCAACATCGAAAACGCGAGCTATGGCGTGTCGAACTGTGCCGAGCGTACGGCGCTCTTTCATGCCGTCAGCGAGGGCGTGAAGGAGTTTGACCGCATCGTGATCACCGGAGGCCCGGAGGAGGGTGAGCTTCAGTTCTGCGCTCCGTGTGGCATCTGTCGGCAGGCACTGCGTGAGTTCTGTGACCCGAAGAGCTTCGAGATCATCCTCGCGAAGTCGACGGAGGACTACCGAAGCTACACGCTCGAGCAGCTGCTTCCAGAGAGCTTCGGACCTGAAAACCTGGTAAACTAGTATTTTAAACATCATCGAAATCAGATCTGAAAATCGGATGAATGAATATTTTAAACATCATCGAAAGGAGAATCACTATGTCTACACCTCACAACAAAGCAGCACTTGGCGATATCGCGAAAACCGTTCTGATGCCGGGCGATCCGCTCCGCGCGAAGTTTATCGCTGAAACCTATCTCGAGAATCCGGTCTGCTTCAACACCGTTCGAAACATGCTGGGCTTCACCGGAACTTACAAGGGTAAGAAGATCACGGTGATGGGCAGCGGGATGGGCATGCCGTCCATCGGTATCTACTCCTATGAGCTGTATCACGAGTATGATGTCGATAACATCATCCGTATCGGCTCCGCCGGTGCCATCCAGCCGGAGGTGAATCTGAAGGATGTCATCATCGGCATGGGCGCCTGCACGGATTCAAACTATGGAAAGCAGTTCGAGGTTCCGGGCACCTTCTCCGCGATCGCAGATTACGGCCTCCTCAAGAAGGCAGTGGAAGCGGCAGAGAAGCTCGGGGTCAATGTCAAGGTCGGGAACATCCTCTCTTCGGATATCTTTTACGATGCCCGCCCAGATGTGAATCAGCGCTGGGCACGCATGGGAATCATGGCCGTCGAGATGGAGGCTGCCGCACTCTATATGAACGCAGCATATGCACATAAGCATGCACTCTGCCTGCTGACCGTTTCCGATCAGCTGCTTCGCGGCGAGTCCCTGAGCCCGGATGAGCGTCAGGTCGGCTTCGACCAGATGATGCGTGTGGCACTGGAGCTCGCCTGAGTATCATCAGAATCGTGATGGGAAGATTTCCGGGTGTATGCCCGGAAATCGGTTTTTACACAGGAATCTGTGGTGAAGGATCCCGGGCGGGTGGGTCCGACGTAGAGCGGTCAGCATCGGCCCGGGATCGTAGAGGATAGAAGTATGATCAATTATTCAGAAGATAAGACGATGTATCACATCGGTGTGGCACCGGGGCAGGTCGGACGGTACGTGATCCTGCCGGGTGACCCGAAGCGCTGTGAGAAGATCGCGAAGTATTTCGATGATCCGGTATTTGTAGCGGATCATCGGGAGTATGTGACATATACGGGTACGCTGGATGGTGTCCCGGTTTCCGTGACCTCTACCGGTATCGGTGGGCCGTCGGCGTCGATTGCGGTCGAGGAGCTGCATATGTGCGGGGCGGACACCTTCATCCGTGTCGGTACAGCAGGCGGTATGGACCTCGATGTGCAGTCCGGCGATGTCGTGATCGCGAGTGGTGCGGTCCGTATGGAGGGCACCTCGAAGGAGTATGCGCCGATCGAGTGGCCGGCGGTATCTGATTTCGAGGTCGAGATGGCGCTGTACCAGGCAGCCGGAAATCTCGGATTGCGTCATCATGTGGGCGTGGTCGAGTGTAAGGATGCCTTTTACGGGCAGCATAAGCCGGAGGACCTGCCGGTGAGCTATGAGCTCCTCAATAAGTGGCAGGCCTGGCTGAAGCTCGGCTGCAAGGCGTCCGAGATGGAGTCCGCGGCACTCTTTACCGTGGCGTCCTATCTGCACGTGCGTGCAGGTGCGGTGCTCTTCATCATGTCGAACCAGGAGCGTGCGAAGAAGGGACTCAGTAACGAGATCGAGCATGACACCGATAAGGCGATCCGCACGGCGATCGAGGCGATTCGGATTCTGATCAAGAGAGATCAGCAGAAGGCGTGAGACGAGCGCGACGCGAACATGAAGAGTGCATGTTGATTCCGGCGGATGGATATGCAGGATGTCGGATTGCGTAAGATGAGCACGATGCGGATATGAAGATCCATGGTGAGTGTCGGTCGAACAGGTATCTGGAAGGATGAGCAGACAGGATGAAAGCAGTGACGATTCCGGCAGCAGGCCCGGAGCGCGATGAATACTATATGAATCTGGCGATCCGGGAAGCCCGGAAGGCGCTGATGCACGATGATGTACCCATTGGGTGCATCATCGTTTATGATGGGACGAATCCTGCGAGCAAGGCGGACCAGCATGCGGCCGCCCTCGGCATCGAGCCGGGCACCATCCTGGGGCGCGGCTACAACCGGCGAAACAAGGATCGGAGTGCACTGATGCATGCGGAGGTGATCGCCATCCGGCAGGCGTGCAGAGCACTCGAGGACTGGCGGGTCGAGGACTGTACGATGTATGTGACGCTCGAGCCCTGCCCGATGTGCGCCGGGGCGATCGTGCAGGCCCGTGTTCCGCGCGTCGTGATCGGCTCCATGAACCCGAAGGCAGGATGCTGCGGCTCCGTGCTGGACATGCTGCATGAGAAGCGATTCAATCACCGCTGTGAGGTCCGGACGGATGTAGAGAAGGATGCCTGCGCAGCCCTCATGAGTGATTTCTTCGCAGCGCTCCGGGAACAGAAGCTGAAGAAGCTGGAAGGAAGACAGGATGCAGATGAATATAAATGATGGAAAAGCAGAGAAGCGGGGCCACTGCATCATCGTGGGGGCCGGCGACTTCTTCGGGATGCCGTTTCAGCCGGCGGAAGAGGACTACGTGATTGCAGCCGATGCGGGGTATGAGAATCTGAAGGCCGTAGGCATCGTCCCGGACCTCGTGGTGGGCGATTTCGACTCGATGGAGGTGGAGGGTGTGAAGGGCGTCACCGGACCGGTGAAGGACCTCGATATCTTCGCGGATGCGGAGAAGGCCGAGTATATCCACCATCTGCAGCGCATCGAGCTGGACGGCGTCGAGACACGGGTCATCGATCCGATCAAAAACGACCCGGACATGCTGGCCTGCGTACGGATCGGCATGGAGCGAGGCTTTCGTTCCTTCCATCTCATCGGCGGCACGGGGAAGCGGATCGATCACTCCATCGCAAATCTGCAGGTCCTCGGCTTCCTCGCGCAGCAGGGGATGCATGGCTATCTCTATGGTGAGCATCAGCTGGTGCGTGCGATTCGAAACGAAAGCGTGAGTTTCCCTAAGAAGATGCAGGGTTACTTCTCGGCGCTCTCGCTGAGCGACGAGTGCCACGGTGTCACCGAGCGTGGTTTTAAGTACATCGTTACGGATGTGACCCTCAGTAACATGATGCCGACCGGACTCAGCAACGAATTCGTCGGTACAGAGGCGGAGATCTCCGTGAAAGACGGCACACTGCTGCTGATTTATGACTGGAAGTAAATCGATACTTGATTGAAGTTTTTTGCTTTGCTATAATTCCGATAGAAGTAAAGAGCTGGGACGTACGAGGCTGCACATATTGAACCTACAAATACGACCTACGGGGCTCCGATATCTGTATGCATAATATAACGCCTCCCTTCGGGCCGAGGACTATAGTGGCATACGTGAGGTTTCCCACCTAGCAAGAGAGCTAGGAGTCAAGCGTGTAGTACGGCGTTCTGGTGTTACTCCGAAAATCTTATGATTTGGACCGACAGGCAACATGCCTGTCGGTTTTTTTGTACATATCCATGAGAGGGCCGTCCGCAGGACGGAGCGGCGCATGGATGCCCCCGGGCGGCGAGGCCGTTTTGCCGCGGAGTCGGCAAAATCAAACGACGATGCCCGCGCCGAAGGCGCATCTGATGGCATCGTCTCCTTGTATATATCCATGCGCGGCTCTCCTCCCGTGAAATTTTTGTGAAGCCATCGCATTTAGAGGCCCTTTTGTGTATCATAGATGTGTAGTATTGATTTCATTTGTTTTAATCTATTTTAGGAGTGCAGTCCGTTGAAGAGAGAACAGTGGGAGCAGCAGATTCGTTGGGGCATCACCGCCTTTCTGGTGATCGCGGCGAGCGTACTCGTGGCGACGATTCTGATAAATTTCGGAAAGATCCGTGCGTTTGGCGGTACGCTGGTGTCGATTCTGGCACCGATCATTTATGGTGCGGTGATCGCATACATCACCGCCCCGATCTATAATCGTGTCTATCACTTCGTCTACAATCTGCTGGGGGGACGAAAGGCTGCAGCCCCGGCACCGAAGGCAGCTTCGGCTTCGTCGCCAGCAGAAGCACCGACGGACACGAGCGAACCGGCGGATCCGGAGAAAGCCGGATCAACATCCACAGCGGCAGCTTCGGATACTGCAGCTGCGCCAGGCAGAGAAACGGCGTCGAAGCCGGCCACGAGTGCGGCACCTCGCATGATCGCACGTGCGGCAGGCACCCTGGTGGCGCTTCTGACCGTACTGGTACTGGCGGTCGGCCTCGTGTCGATGATCATCCCGCAGCTCTACAGCTCCATCGCAAATCTGATCGCGACGCTGCCGCAGGATCTGTCGCAGACCTACCGGAACATCATGAACTACCTTCAGGACTATCCGGAGGTACGGGAAGCCGTGCAGCAGTACTACAACATCGCGTATGAGTACATCATGAATTTTCTGCAGAATCATCTGATGCCGAACATGCAGAGCATCGTGGCGTCGCTCGGTATCGGTATCTGGTCGGTGGTCAACTGGTTTAAGAACATCTTCATCGGACTCATCGTGATGATCTACCTTCTGAACATCAAGGAGTCCATGCTGGGAGAATCCAGGAAGCTGACCTTCGCGCTGCTTCCGAAGAAGTGGGCAGAGCATGTGGTGCAGGAGTTCGCCTACATTAACCGGGTCTTCGGCGGATTCATCGTCGGAAAGATCATCGACTCCCTCATCATCGGCTGGCTCTGCTTCTTCTGCCTGAGCTTTATGAAGATGCCATACACGATGCTCGTTTCCGTCATCGTCGGCGTAACGAATGTGATTCCGTTTTTCGGCCCGTTCATCGGTGCGATTCCATCCTTCATCCTGATTCTGCTGACGAACCCGCTGCAGAGTGTATACTTCCTCATCTTCGTCCTGGTCCTGCAGCAGTTCGACGGCAATATCCTCGGCCCGCGCATCCTCGGCGACTCGACCGGTCTCAGCAGCTTCTGGGTACTGTTCTCGATCCTCCTGTTCGGCGGCCTCTTCGGCTTCGTCGGGATGATCGTCGGAGTCCCGATCTGGGCCGTCATCCTCAACTTCGTACAGCGCGTGAGCACCCATCTGCTTCGCAGAAAGGGGCTCCCGACGAAAGCAGAAGATTACATTTCGGGAGACGAATTGACACGATTGAAGAATTAGGCATTGATGGAACAGAGGCCCGGAGGACCGATGCCAGAAGCCATACGTAGAGGTCGTGAAGAATCAAAATCCCCTCCCTTAGAAGTACTTGGAGTTTTTTCCTTAGCACCCTCTGCAACGCTGAGTTTTCATAAAGAAAACTCAGTGATTGCAGAGGGCCTAGTACTTCTTAGGGAGGGGATTTTAGAGTCTTCCGAGCTCGAAGTACTGTGCTTCTGGCACCGGTCCTCCGGGCTTGCCAAATGCTCGAAAAATGAGAAAAATCGTTTGCAAAACCGGTTAACTAGAGTATACTAGAGATGCTTGATGCAGATACAAAACACGTGGCGCACAGCCAGACACAGGAGGTTTTTATGGATATTCGTTACAGCGCAAACCAGAGAGATGTGAAGCGTTACACAACACAGGAGCTTAGGGATGAGTTCCTGATCACCGGTCTTTACAAGCCGGATGAGGTCGTTGCCGTATACTCGCACGTTGACCGTATGGTGACCTTCGGATGTATGCCGGTACACGAGGTCGTTTCCCTCGATAAGGGCATCGACTGCTGGGCAAACTTCGGTACACACTATATCCTCGAGCGCCGCGAGATCGGTATCTTCAACATCGGCGATGGCGCTGGTAAGATCGTCGTTGACGGTACAGAGTACAAGCTCGGCTACAAGGACTGCCTCTACATCACGAAGGGTGCGAAGGAAGTGCTCTTCTCCTCAGATGATGCAGAGAAGCCGGCGAAGTTCTACATGGTTTCCGCACCGGCACACGTAAGCTACGAGACGAAGCTGATCACCATGGCCGAGGCAAATCATCGTCCATGTGGCGAGCCTGAGCTGGCCAATGCTCGTGTAATCAACCAGTTCATCCACCCGGATGTTCTCAAGACCGCACAGCTCAGCATGGGTATGACCGAGCTTCAGCCGGGTTCTGTATGGAACACGATGCCGTCACATACACATGAGCGTCGTATGGAGATCTATACCTACTTCGAGGTGCCGGAGGACCAGGTTGTCTTCCATCTGATGGGTGAGCCGACCGAGACCAGACACATCGTGATGCATAACTATGATGCTGTGATTTCTCCGTCATGGTCTATCCACAGCGCTGCAGGTACACACAACTATACCTTCATCTGGGCGATGGGCGGCGAGAACCAGGAGTTCGATGATATGGATACCATCTATACTCCGGATCTCAGATAATTAGAGCATAAAAAATTGATATTTCCAGAGGTCCGTGGTACTATAAAGTTCTGTGTGGTCCACGGACCTTTTTGTGTGCCTGTGTATCCTGCGGGAGGACGGCCACAGATGAATTTATATAGAAAGAACCCGTGATGGGTGAGGAGAATTTATGGCAACATTACTTGAAAACTGGAGAACGAAGGCATACGGCGATGGTCTTTCCAAGGCCGAGCAGGAGACACTCTGGCAGGAGTATTTCGCTCTGGAGAAGGGCTTCTATGAGGAGGTTCTGAAGGATCCGAGCCACGTATATGAGGGCACAGTCAAGGAACTCGCGGATCACTTCGGCATCGACGTTTTCCACTTCACAGGTGTACTCGATGGTATCGATGATTCCTTAAAGGGCTATCACAACCCGATCGACACCATGGATGAGGATACACAGGTGAAGATCGAGATCGATCCGGAGACCCTGTACTACAACATGGTCGAGGCGAAGGCAAGCTGGCTCTACGGTCTTCCTGAGTGGGATGCGATCCTTTCCGAGGAGAAGCGTCACGAGCTCTATCGCAAGCAGAAGGCATCCAACACCATCCGTCGTGAAGGCAAGAAGATCTACCCGAACGACCTCTGCCCATGCGGATCCGGCAAGAAGTATAAGAAGTGCCACATGCGCATCGATCAGGAGAACGAGCTGAAGGCATTTGCTTCCGCGAACTGATCCCTGCCCGGGCAGGCACGCTGATGGAGACATTGGCGACGGCCTGTGGACGCTGTGTTTCTGACCCGAAGGCTATGTCCGAAAACGCAGATCGAGACGCGTGAACATTCGATTGACGCAGAATTTTGATTATGCTAAGATGAAATCCGTGCAGCGATAAGGCTGCAGATTTTATGGAGGTAGACACAATGAAGGGTACAGTTAAGTGGTTCAACAATCAGAAGGGCTACGGCTTCATCTCTGATGAGAATGGCAAGGACGTTTTCGTTCACTATTCAGGACTCGCTGGAGACGGTTTCAAGTCTCTCGATGAGGGCCAGAAGGTAGAGTTCGACGTTCAGGACGGCGCTAAGGGACCTCAGGCAGTCAACGTAGTAAAGCTTTAATTTTTTTCCAAGTACCTTAATTGTAAGCATATATCGTTACAAGAATAGTATTTTGAACTAAAAGAAGCAATGACGGTATCCATTTGGGTGCCGTCTTTTCTTTTGGCGAGATTTCCGTTATAATCGGCGGCATGAGCGTGGGGATTCGACCCGAAAACATGCGAAAAGGGTGATTTATGAATGCACGAAAAACAAGTTTATATGGGATGCTGCTGGCGCTTGCGATGGTGCTGAGCTACGTTGAGGCCATGATCCCGATCAATATCGGCGTGCCGGGCGTGAAGCTGGGCCTTCCGAACATCGTGACGGTGATCGGACTCTACTCGATCGGTGCGCTGCCGACGCTTGTGATCAGCTTCCTACGCATCCTCCTCGTCAGCTTCATGTTCGGAAACACGATGACACTCGCGTACTCGATCTCCGGATTCACGCTGAGTTTTCTGACCATGCTCCTGATGCGGAAGGCAGGTGGCTTTCACCGCACCGTCGTGAGCGTCAGTGGCGGTGTGATGCATAACGTCGGACAGCTGATGGCAGCCGTGGCGCTGCTGCATAGTCAGGTGTTGTTTTACTATCTGCCGGTGCTGATGGTGGCCGGGGTGATCGCCGGTGCGCTGATCGGACTCGTGGCCGGACTCATCACCGAGCGGATCCAGCTGTTTCTTCGGAACTCTTGAATATTATATTAAAGCGTGGTAAAATAATCCGGCAAACGTTTGTTTGCCGGATTATTTTTGAGGATATATCTTATGGGTAAGAACTATATAAAAATTCGAGGTGCCAGTGAGCACAATCTGAAGCATGTGGATGTGGATATCCCGCGCGATGAGCTGGTCGTGATGACCGGTCTCTCCGGCTCCGGAAAGTCCTCCCTCGCCTTCGATACGATCTATGCAGAGGGACAGCGTCGTTATATGCAGTCCCTGTCATCCTATGCGCGTCAGTTTCTGGGCCAGATGGAGAAGCCGGCGGTGGACCTCATCGAGGGTCTCAGCCCGGCGATTTCGATCGATCAGAAGTCGACGAACCGGAATCCGCGTTCGACGGTCGGTACCGTCACGGAGATTTATGATTATATGCGTCTTCTGTACGCACGCGTCGGCACGCCGCACTGTCCGAAGTGTGGACGCGAGATCAAGCGCCAGACGGTGGATGAGATCGTAGATCAGCTGCTTCTGATGCCGGAGGGCACCCGGATCCAGCTGCTGGCACCGATCGTCCGCGGCAAGAAGGGCATGCATGAGAAGGTGCTCGACTCGGCCCGACGCTCCGGCTATGTGCGTGTGCGTGTGGATGGGAGCATGTATGAGCTTTCGGAGGACATCCGCCTCGATAAGAACATCCGCCATACCATCGAGATCGTGGTCGATCGTCTCGTGATCCGTGAGGGGATCGAGGCGCGTCTCACCGAGTCCATCGAACAGGTCATGGGCCTGACCGGCGGTCAGATGACCGTCGACGTGATCGGCGGTGAGCCGGTGAACTTCTCGACGAGCTTCGCCTGCCCGGACTGCGGCGTTTCCATCGACGAGATCGAGCCGCGCAGCTTCTCCTTTAACAACCCCTTCGGTGCCTGCCCGGAGTGCAGCGGGATCGGCTATAAGATGGAGTTTGATCTGGCACTGATGATTCCGGACGAGAGCCTGAGTCTGAACGAGGGGGCGATCACCGTTCCAGGCTGGATGAACTCGAAGGATGAGGGCAGCTTCACGCATGCGATGCTGGTGGCGCTCAGTGAGGCCTATCATTTCAGTCTCGACACGCCGTTTCAGGACTACCCGCCGGAGATCCGCTCGATCATCCTGGACGGCACGAAGGGCGAGAAGGTGACGGTGCACTATGAGTCCCAGTTTGGAAAGGGTAATGTGCATCAGGTGGCCTTCGAGGGTCTGCTGGCCAATGTCAACCGCCGCTATCGTGAGTGCTTTTCCGAGCGTATGCGTGCGGACTATGAGCAGTACATGCGGATCACCCCATGTGCACTCTGCCATGGCGCACGTCTGAAGGCCTCGAGTCTCGCCGTAACGATCGCTGATCTCAATATCTATCAGGCGACGGAGCTCTCCATCGAGCACTTCTATCACTGGATCGAAGAGATTCGACTGACGCCGATGCAGCATCAGATCGCGGATGAGGTCGTGAAGGAGATCCGTAGCCGCATTAAGTTCATGCTGGATGTCGGTCTCGATTACCTGACCCTGAGCCGGGCCGCCGGCACACTTTCCGGTGGTGAGGCCCAGCGTATCCGCCTCGCGACACAGATCGGCTCCGGTCTCGTCGGGGTCGCCTATATCCTCGATGAGCCGAGTATCGGCCTGCATCAGCGGGATAACGATCGTCTGATCGCGACGCTGAAGCACCTTCGTGACCTCGGGAATACCGTGATCGTCGTCGAGCATGATGAGGATACCATGCGTGCCGCCGACTACATCGTGGATATCGGACCGGGTGCCGGTTCGGAGGGCGGTGAGGTCGTCGCGACCGGTACGGCGGAGGAGATCATGCAGAATCCGCGCAGTATCACCGGACAGTACCTCAGCGGTAAGCTGAAGATCGAGGTGCCGAAGACGCGTCGGAAGCCGAACGGCTGGATCACCGTGAAGGGCGCCAGCGAGCATAATCTGAAAAACATCGATGTTCGCTTTCCGCTCGGTGTCTTCACCTGTGTAACCGGTGTATCCGGTTCCGGTAAGTCCTCGCTCGTGAATGAGATCCTTTATAAGACCCTGGCGAAGAAGCTGAATCGTGCGCGGACGATTCCGGGCCGCTATAAGTCCATCGAGGGCGTGGAGCAGCTCGATAAGATCATCGCGATCGATCAGTCGCCGATCGGACGTACACCGCGCTCGAATCCGGCGACCTATACCGGCGTCTTCGATATGATCCGGGACCTCTTTGCAGGCACCCCGGATGCGAAGGCGCGTGGCTACAGTAAGGGCCGCTTCTCCTTTAACGTACGCGGTGGACGCTGCGAGGCCTGCCAGGGTGATGGTATCGTGAAGATCGAGATGAACTTTCTGCCGGATGTATATGTGCCGTGTGAGGTATGTAACGGAAAGCGTTTCAACCGTGAAACCCTGGAGGTGAAGTATAAGGGGAAGAGCATCTATGATATCCTCGAGATGACCGTCGAGGAGGCGCTGGATTTCTTTAAGAATGTGCCGAGCATCACCCGGAAGATTCAGACCCTCTATGATGTCGGCCTCGGCTATGTGAAGCTGGGGCAGCCGAGCACTGAGCTTTCCGGTGGTGAGGCGCAGCGAATCAAGCTCGCGACCGAGCTCAGCCGTCGTCCGACCGGAAAGACCATCTATGTGCTGGATGAGCCGACGACTGGACTGCACTTTGCGGATGTGCATAAGCTCGTTGTCATGCTCGATCGTCTCGCGGAAAACGGGAACACCGTCATCGTTATCGAGCATAACCTCGATGTCATCAAGTGTGCGGACTATATCATCGATATCGGTCCGGAGGGCGGTGACCGTGGCGGTACAGTGATCGCAGAGGGTACACCAGAAGAGGTTTCGAAGGTGAAGGAATCCTACACCGGACACTACATCCGACAGTACCTGAAAAAATAAAAAACCGGAGAATTCAGTTCTCCGGCTTTTTCTCCGCGACGGAGGTGTCCGCCCAGGGCTCGAAGTAAAGCCTGCTGTTCTCGATTTTCTCTGTCATGTCTTTTCCAGGTGCTTCATCATAATGGGCATAGAGCTCGGAGCGTTTCAGCAGGGTACGAAAGCCCTCTACGAGCACTTCGACGGCCCGGTCGCGCTCAGACATGACCGGCATGGCCAGATTCGCTGCGAAGAGTGTGTTGGCATCGACATTCAGCGCCCGAAGGAGACAGACCAGCTGGTCCTGATTCGGGTGCTTCGGCGTGTTCTGAAACCTGCTTTTATAGGCGGTTTCAAACTGCGAGATCATCGCGCTCGGAATACCGGTGATCGCCGAAAGATCATCCTGCGTCAGATCCGCTTCGAGGCGAAGCCGTTTCAGCGTCTGGCCGAAGATGCCCCAGTCGAAGTGATAATCCCGGTTGTTATAGATCGGATCCTCCGTATATACAGTATTTTTCTTATGCTTTGCACGAGGTGCAGTCTTTTTCATAGCCATAGCGTACAGTACTCCTTGCTTCGCGCGATCATCACGCCCTATATCAGAATTCTATAAGCTGTGCGCGGATAAAGTAACTTGCTGGGTGGTATGGAACTATAGCTATGAAGTATAGTTCCTGCAAAAATTTCTATAGCAGACAGCAAAAGAAGACAGATTAACTTTGCATCAAAGCTATAGCATGGTGCCGTGATAAAGTTCAGCGCTCCTTAGAAAGTCTTTCGATAACGGACAGAGGAGTGGATGAATGCTTTATTCAGGAAGCAAAAAAAGACTCGAAAACACGCATCGTAAAAAAATTGTGTCATCGAGTCTTTTTATGTAAACATAAAAATGCATATCCTGACCTTCTGATGAGTTCGGATATGCACTATTAAGTGGACCAGACGGGAGTCGAACCCGTGTCCGAAAATGAATTCCCTCTCCTTCTACTATCGTAGTACACTTTAAAGATTCCCCACCATCAAAGGATGTGCACGTCCTTTGGTGGCCGGTATCCTCTATATACGCCCGTTAAGAGGAGAAACTCTTAACGTCGTTTCTCACATAGATGAGGCCAGATTCTCGATGTGTGAGTGCATCGAGGCTGACCACACAGCACTTAGGCTGCGTATGCTAATTCGTTATTGTTAGCGTTTATATTTAGGTTTGAAGTTTAACGCGACTGTCTTTCGGATAGCTTCTAAAGCTGCATCATCCCCGTCGAAACCGGTACTAGCCCATATTCACTTATCAAAGTGCGTTGAGCGAAGGAAAACCGTAGTGACTTCCTTGCTTTCAAACACATTCTATCGAATTGTATCCGCTTTGTAAATAAACCGCAGGTTGATTTCACAGATATTTAACAGTTCAGCGTGGGGCTTCAGCGCATCGTGCAGAGCTACTGAATCTCCGTTGGTCTGAATGTGACTATGAATAGTTCATATATTTCTGTGATGCTACACATAAAATTGAGTTATATCGACGAAAAGCAGCGAAAATTCGAAAACGCTTTCAGATTTCTGACATTTTTCTGTCGTACTGTGTTAAACTAGATTCTGTTCTTTTTTAAGGGGGTGACGAGTGCTGTTTTAATTGCCAAACTACCAGCACTGGTCAAATGTAACCTGTGGATGGCGCAGAATCAGCTCTGTGCCGTTTAAAACAAGGAGGCTATTTCGTATGGAAAAGTTTTTCAAGCTGAAAGAAAAAGGTACGGATGTACGTACCGAGATGATTGCCGGTATCACGACATTCATGACCATGGCCTATATTCTGGCCGTTAACCCGAGCATCCTCGGAGCCACTGGCATGGACTCCGGTGCGATCTTCACGGCGACAGCATTGGCTTCGGCGATCGCGTCGTTCTGCATGGCATTTCTCGCAAACCTTCCGTTTGTTCTGTCAGCAGGCATGGGTCTCAATGCATACTTCGCCTACACCGTCGTTCTGGGCATGGGCTACTCCTGGGAGGTTGCGCTGACCGCTGTATTTGCAGAGGGTCTCGTCTTCATCCTTCTGTCACTGACGAACGTTCGTGAGGCGATCTTCAATGCGATTCCGCAGACACTGAAGTATGGTGTTTCTGTAGGTATCGGTCTGTTCATTTGCTTCATCGGTCTTCAGAATGCCCACATCGCAGTGGATTCCGCAACACTCGTTACCATCTTCAGCTTTTCACAGTCCGTAAAGGCTGGTACCTTTAATTCTGAGGGTATCACTGTACTGCTTGCGCTGATCGGTATCATCATCACCGGCTACCTCGTGATCAAGGGTGTTAAGGGTAACATCCTGATCGGTATCTTCGTGACCTGGATCCTCGGTATCCTCTGCCAGCTGGCAGGCATCTACGTACCGAATCCGGATGCCGGCTTCTACAGCCTGATCCCGTCCGGCGTCGTTTCCATGCCGGCATCGATTGCACCGACCCTGTTCAAGTTTGATTTCTCCATCATCGCAGAGCATCCGCTGGACTTCTTCTCGGTACTGTTCGCATTCCTGTTTGTTGATATCTTCGATACACTCGGAACCCTGATCGGCTGTGCTTCCAAGGCAGACATGCTTGATAAGGACGGAAAGCTTCCGGAGATCAAGGGCGCACTGCTCGCAGACTCCATCGGTACCATGGTAGGTGCCTGCCTCGGTACGTCCACCATCACGACCTTCGTTGAGTCCAGCTCCGGTATCGCAGAGGGCGGCCGTTCCGGTCTCACCGCGGTCGTTTCTGGTCTCTTCTTCCTGCTCGCACTGTTCTTCTCCCCGATCTTCCTGGCGATCCCGAGCTTCGCGACAGCTCCGGCACTGGTGATCGTCGGATTCCTGATGATCCAGCAGGTTGTAAAGGTAGAGTGGAATGACCTTCTCGAGGCGATCCCGGCATACATCGCGATCTTCGCGATGCCGTTCCTCTACTCCATCTCCGAGGGTATCTCGCTCGGTATCATCTCGTACGTGCTGCTTCACGTACTGTCCGGAAAGGGAAAGTCTGTCACACCGCTGATGTATGCACTTGCGATCCTTTTCGTACTGAAGTACATCATGCTGTAATACTTCGTTTTACCACCGCCGGGGCGCTTGCCCCGGCGGTTTTTTGATGTTATAGTTAATATGAAATAAACTGAACAAAGGAGGATAAGTATATGGACAGTTGTGATAGTGGAAGTCGAAGTACACACGATGATGGATTCGGGCTTGTATACTATGTGAACGCAGAGCACTTAGGCCTCTTTTGCCGACGTCTTGAGTGATTCGTACCGAATCGGTCGCTGATTGATAATGTACAGCATGGTATGCCTTTTTATATCGTGAGGCGGAGCAGCTGTAAAATCCATTGATTGATGCGCCCTTATATAGGATAGAAGCCTTCATCCATCGTTGAGACTGAATTCACAACTTCTGATTGTGCACAGCTTTTGTGACGGTGGATTTTTTGTGCCCTTTTTTCGGGGGAGAAAGGAGGCTTCATCATGATGAAGGAAGTTTTAAAGGAACCTGTATTTACCGAGGAGATTGTAGACATCGTACGCTCATCGCACTCCCTGGATGAGATGCGCGACGAGCTCCGCGGGTACCATGAGAACGATATCGCGCAGAGCTTCGAGCTCCTGAACCGCGCGGAGCGGAATCTGCTTTATACGGCGCTTGACGCGGAGTGGCTCGCGGAGGTTATTTCCTATCTGAATAATCCGTCCGAGTATATCGAGGAGATCGGGATCGTGAAGCTCGCGGAGATCATCAACGAGATGGATGCGGATGACGCGATCGATCTCTGGGAGGATATCGACGAGAGCGTACGTGTCAAGCTTCGCCCGATGATCGACGACGAGACGAAGACTGAGATCCGCCTCATCAATTCTTATGACGACGATGAGATCGGAAGTCTCATCACGACGAACTATATCCGCATCCGCCGGAATCTCACGATCCGCCAGGCGATGCACGAGCTCATCCAGCAGGCCGGTGATAATGACAATATCTCCACCATCTATGTGGTGGATGACCGCAAGCGTTTCTGCGGCGCCATCAATCTGAAGGACCTCATCATTGCCCGCGACAACGTGCCGCTCGAGACGCTCATCAGTGATTCCTATCCGTACCTGATGGATCACGAGAAAATCTCGGAGAGCATCGAGAAGATCAAGGACTACGCGGAGGATTCCCTCCCGGTTCTGAACCAGGATCACCGGATCATCGGTATCATCACGGCGCAGGATGTCACCGAGGCGGTCGACGACGAGATCAGTGAGGACTACGCAAAGCTGGCAGGTCTCTCCTCCGAGGAGGATCTGAACGAGACCACGCAGGAGAGTGTGAAGAAGCGTCTGCCATGGCTCGTTATCCTGCTCTTCCTCGGCATGGTGGTGTCGTCGGTGGTCGGTGCCTTCGAGGGCGTCGTGGCGATCCTCCCGATTGTCATCTGCTTCCAGTCGCTGATCCTCGACATGGCCGGTAACGTCGGTACCCAGTCACTCGCGGTGACGATCCGTGTGCTCATGGACGAGAACCTCGATGCGAAGGATAAGTGGCACCTGATCGCAAAGGAAATGAAGGTCGGCTTCTGCAACGGTACCCTGCTCGGTGTGCTGTCGGTGCTCTGTCTCGGCGTGTACATCGCGCTGTTTAAGGGCTATACCTTCGGAAGGGCAATGCTGATCTCCGGATGCGTAGGCATCTCCCTGCTGGTGGCGATCGTCATCTCGAGCCTGGTCGGCACCCTGGTCCCGATGTTCTTCCATAAGGTGAAGGTGGACCCGGCAGTGGCGTCCGGTCCGCTCATCACGACGGTAAACGACCTCGTGGCGGTTGTGACATATTATGGTCTCGCATGGCTGCTCCTCATCGAGATGCTGCATATTGTATAAATTGGAATTCGTATCTTGCGCATGAAAGGAGCGTCGCATATAATATTTTAATGACAAAAATCTTCCGTTTTATATCATTTAAATAGAAGAATGTATGCTAGCAAAGGAGCGTTATGGCAAAAGAACTCGTCGTCGTACTGGACTTCGGTGGACAGTACAACCAGCTAATCGCAAGACGAATTCGTGATCTCGGTGTCTATGCCGAGGTGCATCCGTCTTCCATGGGCCTCGATCAGTTGAAGGCTCTGAACCCGAAGGGAATCATCTTTACCGGCGGACCGCAGTCCGTGTATAAGGAAGAGTCCCAGCATATCGACCCGGCCATCTTCTCGATGGGTATCCCGATCCTCGGCATCTGCTATGGTGCACAGCTGATCGCGTATGAGCTCGGTGGCGTCGTAAAGACCGCACCGGTTTCCGAGTATGGACACACGAAGGTGCTCGTCGATCGTCAGGATTCCGTACTGCAGGGCATCTCTGAGGAGACCACGATGTGGATGTCCCACACGGATTACATCGCAGAGGTACCGGAGGGCTTCCATATCATCGCCCATACCGCAGACTGTCCGGTGGCCGGCATGGAAGATCCGGCACGTCAGATCTACGCCGTACAGTTCCACCCGGAGGTTCAGCACTCCGTCGAGGGACACAAGCTCTTCCATAACTTCCTCTATAATGTCTGCAAGTGCGCAGGCGACTGGAAGATGGAGACCTTCGTACAGGATAAGATCCAGGAGATCCGCGAGACCGTAAAGGATGGTAAGGTACTGCTCGCACTGAGCGGCGGTGTAGACTCTTCTGTGGCCGCAACCCTGATGGCGAAGGCCATCGGCAAGCAGCTGACCTGTGTGTTCGTTGACCACGGCCTCCTTCGTAAGAACGAGGGTGATGAGGTCGAGTCCATCTTCGGACCGAACGGTCAGTATGACCTCAATTTCATCCGTGTGAACGCCGGACCGGAGTACTTCGAGAAGCTCGCCGGCGTGACCGAGCCGGAGCAGAAGCGGAAGATCATCGGTGAGCAGTTCATCCGTGTCTTCGAGCGTGAGGCGAAGAAGATCGGCGCCGTCGATTTCCTCTGCCAGGGCACCATCTATCCGGACGTCGTAGAGTCCGGCCTCGGCAAGGGCGCCGTGATCAAGTCGCATCACAATGTCGGCGGCCTGCCAAAGGATGTCGAGTTCAAGGAGATCATCGAGCCGCTGCGCCTCCTCTTCAAGGATGAGGTTCGTCGTGTCGGCCTCGAGCTCGGACTGCCGGAGTATCTCGTATACCGTCAGCCGTTCCCGGGCCCAGGTCTCGGCGTACGTATCATCGGTGAGGTAACCCCGGAGAAGGTACGGATCGTACAGGATGCCGACGCCATTTATCGTGAGGAGATCGCGAAGGCCGGCATGGACCGTCAGATCAACCAGTACTTCGCTGCCCTGACAAACGTCCGCTCCGTCGGCGTCATGGGTGACTTCCGTACCTACGACTACGCTGTCGTACTGCGTGCCGTTGAAACCGACGACTTCATGACCGCAGAAGTGACGAACATCCCGTTCGAAGTACTCCAGAAGTGCATGAACCGCATCATCAACGAAGTAAAGGGCGTAAACCGCGTATTCTACGATCTTACGAGCAAACCGCCTGGAACCATCGAACTCGAATAATTTCTTAGAGGCTGAAACCCACGGATTTTCGCGGGTTTCAGCCTCTTTTTTTGTTCGGTGACAACCAAATGACAACCGGATAAAAAAATGGAATTATTCTTCCGAATAATTCCAACTTTGTATCAGTTATATCTA
>Ga0129313_1001080_pt1 | contig 18761 bp, 20 predicted proteins | sample O1105metagenome_FD_94436 | JGI IMG/M metagenome (GOLD analysis project Ga0129313, IMG submission 94436) | Orangutan group fecal microbial communities from fecal samples from Wisconsin, USA - O1105 metagenome | ecosystem: Host-associated > Mammals > Digestive system > Large intestine > Fecal...
ACAAGGTAGATAGGGCAGAGGTGGAAGTGCAGTAATGCATGGAGCTGACTGTTACTAATCGGTCGAGGGCATAACCAAGAAGGTAGGACAGGGTAAGAGAAAATGGATGGAGTAAAGATTTAAGTTTGTATGTGGTTTTGAAGGTACATGAAAGTATCTTTAATATTCCTCGATAGCTCAGCGGTAGAGCATTCGGCTGTTAACCGAAGGGTCGTTGGTTCGAACCCAACTCGGGGAGTTAAAAACTGTAAGCAAGTGCTTACAGTTTTTATTTGCGAAAAATAAGTAATCTCATGAATTCGATCCCTCTGTAAACTTAACGTTCTACAGAGGGATTTTTGATTTCATTATTTAACAATCTGATATAGAGATTCAGCAATTTGATCAAGATTATTCAGGTTGATAGAAGAGTAATTCATTACATAAGTATTTAGAACAGAAGAGTCAGTAAAACCATTATAGTAGGCGGATAGAGGTGCAAGTTTAATTCTTTTGGAGCGCGCTGCCAACAGAAGCTGTTCCTCGGTCTTAGGTGTATTGATATGCATTAGAAAATGGACACCGGACTCCTCTTCTGTGATCGTAATATATTTGTCCAGAGGACTGTTTTTAAAAGTAGATAAAATAGAATCCCGTTTTGTCTGATAGTAGTTTCGGAGACGGTTTATGTGTTTTTCAAAACTTCCATTCGCCATGAATTTAGCCAGAGCATATTGTTCAAAATTTGAAACCGTGCAGGAATAAAAGGAAAGAGTTTCATAATATTTTTCTGCAAGTGTCTCAGGAAGGATCATATAACTGATTCGGACAGTCGAAGACAGTGTTTTTGTAAAGGTATTGATATAAATAACGTGGCCGGAAACATCAATACTTTGCAGCGTAGGAACAGGTTTTCCAGATAAACGAAGTTCACTGTCATAATCGTCTTCTATAATATACCGGTCTGGTTTCCTGGCAGCCCATCCGAGTAGTTCATATCGTCTGCTGATCGGCATTACAATTCCGGTGGGAAAGTGATGGGACGGTGAAATATGAATGACAGAGATATTCTGATCTTCCAGTGAAGATACAGAGATGCCTTCTTTATCAATATCAATATAGTGGTATGGAACATGAAAGCTTTCATAGATTTTCGCCGTTTTAGGATATCCGGGATTCTCCAGCCCATAAGTAAGATCCTTTCCAAGAAGTTGTATGAGAAGACTGTAGAGATATTCCGTCCCGGCACCGATAATGATTTGTTCTGGTCTTACATGCATTCCGCGAAATTCCTGAAGATAGCCGGCGATACTTGTACGCAGTTCTAAAATACCTCCACAGGGCGGATTTATCATAAGCTGTTCCTGATTTTCATTTAAAATTTCACGCATGGTTTTTGCCCATATAGTAAAAGGGAAAATCTGGCTGTCTGTCTGGTTGTTGGTAAAGTCTGCAATATAAGCGGAAGCTGGTTTTGACAAAATAATATTTTTATTTTTTGATGTATGGGAGAAGAGAGGCTCTCTTTTTAAATCGGATACATAAAAACCTTTCTTCGGAATGGAATAGATATATCCTTCAGCAATTAGCTGTTCGTATGCATTTTCAACGGTAATGACGCTGATACCCAGATTTTTCGCAAATGGGCGTTTGGAAGGGAGACGTTCGCCAGTACCAAGTTTTCCCTGTAAAATGTCATTTTTGATACATTTATATAAGTGTTGATAAAGGGAATCTGACCCTATATTTGTGAAAGTATATGTCAACATTATGTATTCTCCTGTGAATCTGACCTTATTGAATATATTTATTTTGATAATTTTAAAATGGTCACAAAGATATTATAATCGATACTATCAGATTCGTAAACAGTTGGAGGTAAATCAAAATGAGCGAAAACGGAAGATATAAGTTAAATAAAGAACTGGCACAGATGTTAAAGGGCGGAGTTATTATGGATGTAACGACACCGGAGCAGGCTAAGATTGCAGAAGCTGCAGGAGCTTGTGCTGTTATGGCTCTGGAACGGATTCCGGCAGATATCCGTGCCGCAGGCGGTGTGTCACGTATGAGTGATCCGAAAATGATCCAGGGAATTCAGGAAGCGGTATCCATTCCAGTTATGGCTAAGTGCCGAATTGGACATTTTGTGGAAGCCCAGATTCTGGAAGCGATTGAAATTGATTACATTGATGAGAGTGAAGTGTTATCGCCGGCAGATGATGTTTATCATATTAACAAGAGGGAATTCAAAGTTCCATTCGTATGTGGAGCAAGAGATCTTGGAGAAGCACTTCGGAGGATTAATGAAGGTGCGGCAATGATCCGTACAAAAGGAGAACCTGGAACCGGCGATATTGTACAGGCAGTCCGCCACATGAGAATGATGAACAGCGAGATTGCAAAGCTTACAAGTATGAGGGAAGATGAACTTTTTGAGGCGGCCAAACAGCTTCAGGTTCCATATGAACTGGTAGCATATGTACATGAAAATGGAAAGCTTCCGGTGGTAAATTTTGCGGCAGGAGGTGTAGCTACACCGGCAGATGCAGCACTTATGATGCAGCTTGGAGCAGAAGGTGTATTCGTTGGATCTGGTATTTTCAAGTCTGGAAATCCGGAGAAAAGAGCATCTGCAATTGTACAGGCGGTAACAAATTATACAGATGCAAAACTGATCGCAGAGCTTTCAAAAGACCTCGGAGAAGCCATGGTAGGAATTAACGAGCAGGAAATTGAACTTTTGATGGCAGAAAGAGGAAAATAATGAAAATAGGCGTATTGGCATTGCAGGGAGCTTTTATTGAGCATGAAAAAATGCTTGAAAAACTGGGAGCTGACTGTGTAGAGCTTAGAAAGGCAGAAAATCTGGAACAGGATTTTGACGGACTGGTTCTTCCAGGAGGAGAAAGTACGGTTCAGGGAAAACTTTTAAGAGAACTTGGAATGTATGAGATCCTGAAAGAAAAAATTGAGAATGGAATGCCGGTACTGGCAACCTGTGCGGGAATGATTCTTCTGGCTGAAAACCTGGAAAATGATGAACTAAAGCATTTTGGAACTTTACCGGTTTGCGTAAAGAGAAACGCATATGGAAGGCAGCTTGGAAGTTTTCATACGGAAGCTGAGGTAAAAGGAATTGGAATTGTACCAATGACATTTATCCGGGCACCGTATGTAGAGTCTGCTGAAAAGAATGTGGAAGTTCTTGCGGTTGTTGAAGGAAAAACGGTTGGTGTAAGATATGGCAATCAGCTTGCATTTGCGTTTCATCCGGAACTGGATGAAGATATTAGGATTCATCAAAAATTTTTAGATATAGTAAAAGATTCAGTCTGATTTAGACTGGACAGTCCTGCATATTTGTATTATAGTAAAAACAGTATTTCGAGGGTGATTGCGCAACAATGCTTGTTGCGTTATCATCCTTTTTGGATATAAGGAGGCAGGATAATGAAAAAACTTGCATCAGGAATGGTAATTCTGGCAGGGATACTTTGGGGAAGCATGGGGATTTTTGTACGCAAGTTTGAAAAATGTGGATTAGAATCCCTGGATATTGTTGCTGTAAGGGCAATTGCCACGACATGTATATTGTTTTTCTTTTTGCTATTTTATAACAGAAGCTTATTAAAGATAAAGTTCAAAGATTTGTGGTGTTTTCTGGGAACTGGATTATTAAGTATTGTATTTTTTAATTATTGTTATTTCAGAGCGATTACGATGACTTCACTATCTGTTGCAGCGGTACTTCTTTATACGGCACCGGCTTTTGTTATGGTTCTTTCATATTTTTTATTTCACGAAAAATTTACAGGAAGAAAATCAATTGCATTGGTACTTACTTTTGCCGGTTGTGTGTTTGTTACTGGAATTATTGGAAGTTCACAGGCACTTAGTGGAAAAGGAATTTTAATAGGTATTGGTGCTGGATTTGGATATGCATTATATTCAATTTTTGGTCGCTTTGCATTAGAAAAAGGATATGATAGTTTTACAATTTCGTTCTATACCTTTTTTGTTGCGGCAATCGGTGTGATTCCTTTATGCAATTTTGAAAAAGTGCTCAAAGTAAGCTGCGCAAGCATAAAAATGATGGGATGGTCATTATTATTTGGTTTCTTAAGTACAGTGCTTGCATTTTGCCTGTATACTGCCGGCCTTAAAAATATGGATAATGGAAAAGCTTCTATTTTGGCATCAGTTGAGCCGGTTGCAGCTACCCTGATTGGTGTAATATTATATAAAGAAACTTTATCAGCAGGAGAAATATTCGGGGTTATTCTTGTGATGGTAGCAATTGTAATGTGTAATCTTACAAATAAAGACAAAAAATAATAGAATAAAGATGACGAATGCCGGAACACGAATTGCTCCGGCATTCTTATTTGGAATTAGGATGTTAAACGAAACAGCTACTTCATGATCGGGATACCTTTGGCAACCCGGCGATAGATCTTCCATACAATTGTGAATGGAAGACTGATACAAATATAAAGTGTAGAAAAAAGGCCTGCAAAGCCTCCAATTATAACCAAAAGTAACATTCCAATATTCATGTCTCTCTCACTCCAGTTCTTTGTATTTCTTTTGACAAAGTTATTTTATGAAAAAATTTATGGTTTGAAAAGAGATTGAAAGCTTTCTTAGCAGAACTTTAACGACATACTCTGATCATGAGAGTGCAATATAATCTCTCGTGCTTATGCCATGCGGAACCGGACTAATGCTCTTCACTCATACGGTATCCGACACCAACTTCAGTAAAAATATATTTAGGATCTGCCGGATTTATTTCTATTTTACGGCGTATGTTTGTCATATTTACGCGGAGAATCCGGTTATTATCATCGGCATAAGGTCCCCATACATTATTGATAATCGAAGAGTAGGTCATAACTTTTCCGCAGTTTTGTGCAAGAAATACCAGGATCTTATACTCGATAGGAGTGAGGTGAACAATTTTTCCACAGATGGTAAGAGTACGTTTTTCAAAATCGAGTACCAGGTCGCCGCATTTGTAAGGGCGGAAGAGCTGATCGGATGAAGTATTCATCCGGTTGCTGTGTCTGAGTGAGGTACGGATACGGGCAAGGAGTTCTGCGGAGCCGAACGGTTTGGTGATATAGTCATCAGCTCCGAGATCAAGTGCTTTTACCTTTTCACGCTCATTTGTGCGGGCGGAGATGACGATGATCGGGCAGTCAGACCACTCACGAACCTGCTGGATGATCGTCTGCCCATCCATATCCGGGAGCCCGAGATCAAGAAGAATGAGATCAGGACAGATGGAATTTATCAGCTGAAGTCCCTCGGTACCGGTTGCGGCAGTTGTTACTTTATAATTGTGTCCGTACAAAAGCTTTGTTACAAAGGCAAGGATATTTCGTTCATCTTCGATAAAAAGAATGTTTACTTTTGGCTGCATGGAATGTTTTCCTCCTCATCTTTTGGTAATGTAAACAGAAATAAAGCACCATTGGTGTGATTTTTGGCTTCGATATAACCACTGTGTGCATCAATGATCGTTTTGCAGATTGATAAGCCGATTCCCATACCCTTGTGGGAGTCGACAGAACCGGTATTGTGGCAAATGCCACTGAAAATATCCGGAATATCGTCCGGGTTCAGACCGTGTCCGAAATCTTTGACACAGAAGGCTACGTGATCCGGATGATCAGTGACGGTAAGCTCCGGAGCATGGCTGCTTCCTGAATGGATCAATGCATTTTCAAGAAGGTTGATCAGCACTTGTTCGATCAGAATTGCGTCCATTGGAATCATCAGAAAATCATCCGGAACATGGACGACAATGCTTGCTGAAGGAAATCTTTTTTTCAGACGCTGTACCGCTTCTGAGACGACTTCTTCTACGATTTCCGGTGTTTTATTGACCTGGTGTGTAACGGTATCATTGATTCTTGTTACACTGAGAAGATTTTCAACCATATTGAGGAGCCAGCTGGAGTCATTTTCAATATTTTCAAGAAGCTCTTTTTTTTCTGCATCTGATAAGATGGAACCATCAGAAAGAAGAGAGGAAGTGGTTCCAATAATGCTGGTCAGTGGTGTACGCAGATCATGGGAAACTGCACGGAGCAGGTTGGCACGAAGGGATTCCTGACGTGCGATCTGTACTTGCTTTTCCTGCTTTGCAAGAATTTCTGTCTGTTTCTTCAGACGGGAGGTGGTTGCTGTGGTGAGCAGTGTAATGATCAACATTCCGATAAATGTGACCGGATAGCCGCTCAATGTGAAATTCAGTCGGAAAAACGGATAGGTAAAGAAGAAATTGATACAGATTACGGAGAAAACAGAAGAAAAGAGGCCGTACAGGTATCCGTTCGTATATCGTGCAATCAAGATCTGGGCAATAATATAAAGTAATGCAATGTTTGCGGTATTTTCAGAAACGAATGAGAAAAAAAGAAAGGCAAGTGCGGTCGCGATGCCAAGTAGTGTGAGTGTGAAAAGTGTATTGTTATGTAATAATTTATTCATAGCAGATAATCCTCATAAATAAACAAAATTTTCACAAAAAAACTATCATATTTCCTCGCAAATGTCAACATGGATAAAAAATCATAACAAAATCCAGGCAAAGAGGTTGACATGGAAAACTGTATATGATATTGTTACAGTATAAAATGTAATTAAAAAAATTACAGTTTAACATATAAGAAATGAGGGGAGAAGCGTGACAAGCGAATTTGCAATAGCAGTTCATGCACTTGTATTTCTGGATCGTAGCAATGCTACTATTGCAAGTGAAGAACTCGCAGATAATGTATGTACAAATCCTGTATGCATACGCAGAGTGATGGGAAAACTAAAAAAAGCCGGTCTGATCGAGACAAGAGAAGGCATGGGAGGCGGTTACCGGATCGCAAAAGCAAATTCGGAGATTACGCTGAGGCAGATCAGTGACGCATTGGAGAATACGCTTGTAAAAGCATCCTGGCGTTCAGGAAACCCGGATAAAAAGTGTTTGGTTGCAAGTGGGATGTCTGCAGTTATGGATGAACTTGTAACAGGGATGAACAGGAGCTGCAATGATTATCTGGAAAGAATCACGATCCAGAAAGTAGAGGAACGGCTTACTGCCCTTAAAGAAGAAAAAGATAATGAAACAGGAGGATGTCTATCATGTCAGTAATCAATTTAACAACAGAGAATTTTGAAGAAGAAGTATTAAATGCAAAAGAACCAGTACTGGTAGATTTCTGGGCAACATGGTGTGGACCATGCCAGACAATGGGACCGGTTGTTGACGAGCTCGCACAGGAGCTTACGGATGTAAAGGTAGGTAAGGTGAATGTGGATGAGCAGATGGCGCTTGCCAGAGAATATAAGGTAATGTCAATTCCGACATTTCTCGTATTCAAAGATGGAAAGGTCGCAGAGAGAACTTTAGGAGTTCAGGAAAAGAGTGAGCTGGAACAGCTGATTCGGTAAGCAGAATATAGAATAAGTTATCTAAGGATGTGCCTCGGCACATCCTTTTTGTATTTCAGAGAATAATTTCATTGGTACTTAAAAAAAGAGTAGCATTTCTTATTGATAAAAAATTAGCAGTTGTGATAATCCACAGGAATAAAAAATGAAAATTATGCATAATGCACAAAAATATAGAAAAGAAAATAAAAATACTATTCGATATTGACATAGTAGTGTTGCGGTGCTATATTAAATACAACAAGATTGTATCCAATATCCGATATCCAATCGGAGAAAACAAAGGAGGAAGAAAATGAAGAAGAGAACATTAGTAGCAATGTTAGTGTCGGCAGCAATGGCATGTACACTGTTTGTAGGATGTAGTACTCCTACAAAAGAAACACCGTCAGACAGTGGATCCAAGACTGAATCGAGTGATTCTAAGTCATCATCCTCGTCTGAACGTGCAAGTGCAACTGTAGTGGATGCAGACAAGCTTCCAATTAAGGGAATTGGAGCAGAGGTTTCAACTGATGTAAAGGCGGACAAGGAATACAAGATCGGATACATTGCCAAGAACACAACCAATCCTTATATGATAGCACAGGCTGAAGGCGTTAAAAAAGCCGGTGAAGATATGGGATTCAAAGCTGTAACACAGGCACCGTCTACTGCGGACAGTGTAGAAGAGCAGGTTAAGATTATGGAAGATATGATCCAGCAGGATATGGACGTTATCATCGTTCACTGTGCCGATTCAAATGGAATTATGCCAGGTGTAAGAAAAGCAGAAGAAGCCGGTATCAGCGTTATCACAATCGGAACTCCTGCATCAGAAGACACATTCCTCAGAACAGGTGTTGATTACAAAGAAACAGGTAAGACAATCGCAACTGAGATGGCAGAAACTCTTGATGGAAAAGGAAATGTGATTATTCTTGAGGGTCCTCCGGGGGCAGCAAATGCAATCGAAAGACTGGAAGGTATTAAAGAAGCATTTGCAGAATATCCGGATATCAAGATTGTAGCTTCTCAGACAGCAAACTTCAAGAGAACAGAAGGTATGTCAGTAACAGAAAACCTGATTCAGAAATACACAGATGTACAGGGTGTCATCGGATGTAATGATGAAAGTGCATTAGGTGCAGTTCAGGCATTAAAAGCAGCTGGTATGAATGATGTTCTTGTGGCTGGATTTGATGGAAGTGTTGATGCTACAAATGCAGTAGAATCAGGAGAAATGTTTGCTACATATAATACAGACCCTTACGGATCTGGATATATCGCATGTGCATATGCAGTAAAATATCTGAATGATGGAACAGAGCCGGAAGGCAAATTCATCCCATTCCCGACAGCAGCAAACGATCCGCTGATTACAAGTGAATCAGTAGCTAATTACAAAGAAAACATTGCTTGGTGGAAGGTTATTCAGTAAATAGCAGATTAAAAGTATTTCACCCATTCTCCCCTGGCAATTATGTCAGGGGAGAATATGATAAAAGGTTCGGAAAAAACGATGAGGTGAAAAAATGGGAAAGACAATATTAACAGCAAAGCATATTACAAAACTTTTTCCGGGAATGAAAGCGCTGGACAATGTTGACTTTGATCTTCGGGAAGGAGAAGTACATATTCTCGTAGGTGAAAATGGTGCAGGAAAAAGTACACTTGCAAAAGTAATTTTGGGGGCATATAAGGCAGAAGAAGGAGAAATTACTTTTGACAATGAAGTTGTAAAATTTAATGGAACAAAGGATGCACTGGCAAAAGGAATCGTTGCGGTATACCAGGAATTTACATTGGTTCCGTATATTACTGTAGCACAGAATATTTTCCTGAACAGAGAATATAAGAACAAATTTGGTCTGATCGACCATAAAAGAATGGAAAAGGAAGCAGCAGAATTGCTGAAATCCTTAAATTGTGAGTATATCAACGTAAAAAGTTATGTAAAGAATTTAAGCGTAGCAGAACAGCAGATGGTAGAAATTGCCAAAGCTCTTTCGTTTAAACCAAGGATCATGGTTTTTGATGAGCCGACAGCAACACTTTCAGAACGAGAAGTAGATTCTTTGTTTGCACAGATCCACAGACTGAAGGCTGAGGGAATTGGAATTATTTATGTTTCCCACAGAATGCAGGAATTCCCGCTGATCGGTGACAGAATTACAATTCTCCGTGACGGAGTAAAGATCAGCACCGTAGGAATCAATGACTGTACAAATGAAGAACTGGTAAATATGATGGTTGGTCGTGACGTATCTCAGGTATATGTACGATCAGAAAACAAACATACAGGAATCGCACTTCGTACAGAAAATCTTTGCGATTACCGCGACAAGGTAAAGAATGTAAACCTGGAAGTAAGACGAGGAGAAATCGTTGGCATCGCAGGTCTGGTTGGTGCAGGACGTACCGAGACAGCAGAATTGCTTTATGGAATCCAGCCAATCAAATCAGGAAAGGTTTACATCAAAGGGGATGAGGTACATCCGAAATCGCCAATCCAGGCAACGAGGCTTGGCATCGGTCTGGTAAGCGAAGACCGAAAGAAACAGGGACTTGCCCTAGATGAATCAATTGCCCTTAATACGATAGCTGTAAGTTTGAAGAAAATTTTCCCAAGATTTTTTATTTCAAATAAAAAAATCAAAGAAATTGCTCTTGATTATAAGAAACAGTTGAGAATTGCAACAACCAGCGTAAACAAAGCCTGTAAATATCTTTCCGGTGGTAACCAGCAGAAAGTAGTTCTTGCAAAATGGCTGAGTTTTGACCCGGACATTCTCATTTTTGATGAACCAACCCGTGGTATTGATGTTGCAGCAAAGATGGAAATTTATGGACTTATGGATAAGCTTGCAGTACAGGGAAAAGCAATTATCATGATTTCATCGGAACTTCCTGAAGTTATCGGTATGAGTGATCGTATCTATATCATGCATGAAGGTAAGATCGTTGACGAAGTAAAACGCGGAACAGAAGAGTTCAATTCCGAAGCAATCGGTGCAAGAATGATGCTTGGAGCAGGAGGTGCGGATGATGGAGAAAGCTAGTGTAAAGCAGAGATTAAAAAATATCCCGCCAGTCGCGTATATGCTGATTGTTATTATCACAGTATTCAGCTTCATGGATCCACATTATTTTTCGTTTTCAAACTTCCGAAATGTGTTGATCCAGTCTACACCGCTTATGATTCTGGCATTTGGACAGACCTGTATCGTACTGACACAGGGAACTGATCTTTCACTTGGAGCACAAGTCAGTTTTGTAACAGTATTTACAGTATTTCTGGCACAGAGAGGAATCATCCTTGAAGTTGCAATGATCATTGCGGTGTTATGTACGGTTCTGATCGGTGCTATCAACGGAACGATTGTTGCGAAAGGAAATATTCCTCCGTTTATCGCAACTTACGGTATGCAGAACATTGTAAATAGTATTTCCTTACTGCTTACAGCAGGATCTTCTATTTACTTTTCAAGCTTTACTTATCGAATTGTAACAGAGACAACAATTTTGATGATTCCACTTATGGTATGGGTGGCAGTTGTTGTATTCATCATCGTATGGATTGTACTGAAAAAGACTAAATTCGGTACCAATATCCATGGACTTGGTGGAAACAAAGAAGCACTGGTACTCGCAGGTATCAGCCCGGTAAAATACCTGATCAAGACTTATGCATTTGCAGGGTTTATCGCAGGAATTGCCGGAATCATCACTCTCTGCCGAGTTGAATCCGGTCAGCCGATCGTAGCTACCGGATGGGAATTCCAGGCAGTAGCAGCAACTCTGTTAGGTGGAAGTTCATTAAGAGAAGGAAAAGGCGGTGTCACAGGTACAATCTTTGGTGTACTGCTGATTCAGATTATCAAGAACGGACTTAACGTAATCGGCGTTCAGTCAATTATGCAGAATGCAATTATCGGTTCAATTGTCCTGGCAGCAATTATTATCGATGCGGTTGTCCGTATTCGCGCAAAAGAATAGGAGGACATGGCATGAAGGCAAAGAAAATATTTGAAGAGATTAAAAGTTCAAAAGTTTTTTATAGTCTGGTTGGTTTGATCGTGTTGATTATTCTGTCGGCAATTATAGCACCGAACTTCAGAACAATAGATAATCTGATTACTATTTTCAGACAGGCAAGTGTACTTCTGGTATTAAGTGCAGGACTTACAGCAGTACTTCTTACCGGAGGAATGGATCTTTCGGTAGGTGCGACAGCAGGATTTATTGGATGTATCTGTGCAAGACTTCTGAAAGCAGGTGTTTCTATTCCGGTGGCATTTCTGATCGGTATTCTAATCGGAATGGTAGTTGGATGTATCAACGGATTACTTGCAGGAATCTTACCGAGTTTCATTGCTACATACGGAACCAACTGGGTTATGAGCGGTCTTGCAGTAATTGTAATGCAGGGAGCAGTTATTTATGACCTGCCAAAAGGATTTACACAGATTAGTGTTGGATACACGGGACCGATCCCGAATCTGATTATTATAGCAACGATCGTCGTCATTATCATATATGTACTTCTTCAAAGGACTACATATGGAAGACAGGTATATTCTTATGGATCTAACCCGGTAGCTGCAAAATATGCAGCGATTCCGGTTAAGAAGATTATGATATCCGCATTTATGATGTGCAGTATGTGTGCAGGTGTTGCAGGAATGTTGATCACAGCAAGACTGAATGCGGCAGATGCTGCAATGGGTGACAGTTATGGATTACAAACAGTAGCTGCGGTTGTAATCGGTGGAACATCTATGTTAGGAGGCGAAGGCGGTGTTATTGGAACAGTGATTGGATCTCTGATCTTGACAATCATTGTAAACGTAATGAACCTGAAAGGAATTTCATCTTTCGCACAGGGACTTGTAGTAGGTATCGTAATCATCGCAATGGTATTATTCGATACTTATACAAAGAGAAGACAGGAAAGAAATGCAGCTTAACACGTATTTATGAATTAAAATTGGTGGCAATTTTAAGATAACGAACTAAAAGGCTTAACTAAGAGAAAGAGAGGATTTTAATTATGGCATTAACAATCAGACCACTTAATTCTGGATATATTCCGACAAAACCACTGGAGTACTGGTATCATTTTTCATGTAAAAAATATGTAGAGAAACTTGGTATTTCTAATGAGTTAGATCAGCTTCCGGATTTTACATTTCTGATTGAAGGCGGCGATCAGTTAATCCTTGTAGATACAGGAATGTCATGGACAGAGCATGCAGACAAATATCATCATGGACCATCTCTTCAGAGACAGGGAATCGATGACATCGAATCAAGACTTGCACAGGTTGGATACAAACCATCTGATGTAGATATTGTATTATTTACACATTTACATTGGGATCATGTATTTTATCTTGAAAAATTTACAAAAGCACGTTTCATCTGCAACGAAGCTGAATGGAACTATGCACACAATCCGATTCCGCTTCACTACAAATCATACTGCCGTCCGATCATTGCAAAAGATGGTGATGTAACATGTGGAGATGAATTCATTGCTCCTTACGATCAGGAAGGTGTAAAGGAAAGATTTGAAACAGTAAAAGGTGAAGTTGAAATTGTTCCAGGCGTAAGTGTATATGAATCCTTTGGACATTGCCCAGGACATATGACAATCGTTGTTGAAACAGAAGACGGACCATATTTCTGTGTTGGTGATTCGGTATTCGTAATGGGTAACGTAGATGCACCACAGGAAATGCAGGATGAACTGCATTATGATATCTGCCCTCCGGGACGTTATGTAGATATCGTAGCTGCATGGCAGACAATCCGTGATACCATCCGCAGATGTAAAGAAGCAGGTGTAGATCCGCACAAACATCTTCTGCTTGCTCATGATACAATCTTATCAGCAGCAGTTGAAAAATATGAAAGCTCACATGACAATAAACTTCCGGTAATCGGTGCAAAGGATACTGACTTTGTATATGAAGAATACAGAAAAGCAATTATTGATAAAGATGCTAAAAAAGCTGCTACAGGAGCAGAGAAAAAATATTTTAGCTTCAGCTAGTGAGTAAATCCGATATTGTGAAGGTTATTTGATAATCTTCACAATATCTGTATTTGCCAGATTCTTTCATAAAGGAGAAGTAAAATGAAGACAATCGCAATCATAGGGAGCTGTGATACCAAATACAGAGAAATCTGTTATATGCGTGAACTGATTGAAGCGCAAGGTGTAAAAGCACTTGTTATTGATGTGGCAACAGGACCGAACCCGTCAAAGGGATACGACATTTCAAGAGAAGAAGTAGCTGAGTCGGCTGGTGTATCATGGCAGGATATGGAGTCAAAGTCAAAGGGCGAAAAGATCAGTTTTATGACAGAGGCAGTAGCTGGATATGTGGAAAAAATCTATCAGGAGAGAAAGGTTGATGGAATCGTTTCTGCAGGCGGACTCCAGAATACCGTCATGGCAACGGCAGCGATGCAAAGACTTCCGATTGGTGTTCCGAAGGTTATGGCGACAACCGTTGCATCCGGAAGAAAAACTTTTGAGAGTATCGTAGCAGATAAGGATATTGTTACAATCCCATCAATCTGTGATTTTACCGGGCTGAATCTTGTGACTCGTCAGATTATTGCAAATGCGTGTGCGGCCTGTGTAGGTATGGTGAAAAATGCCGGGAAACCACTGGAAAAAGGTAAGAAAATCGTGGTAGGTGTTACCCTGATGGGCATTACAAATGCGGGGGCTTGTGCAGCAGTTGACGAGCTGGAGCGTCTTGGAATCGAGGCGATTGGTTTCCATACTACAGGAGTTGGCGGAGCGATTATGGAGAAGATGGCAGAGGATGGTCTGATCAATGGGATTCTGGATCTTACAACACATGAGATTACACAGGAATATTTCAAAGGTGGATTCTCCTATGGGGAAGATGCAAAGTACCGCCTGGTAAAAGGTGTACAGAAGAAGGTTCCGCTGGTTATCAGTGTTGGGGGACTTGACTTTATCGACTTTTGTGTTGGTGAATTTCCGGAACGCATGGATGAGAGAGTCTATATGATGCATAATGCAAATACTGCACATATTAAGCTCCTTCCAGATGAAGCTGAGATTACAACACAGAGATTTGTGGACCGTGTAAATAAAATTGATTATCCGGTAAAATTGCTGATCCCTACAGACGGAATGAGGCATAATACCAGAAAAGGTGAAGAATTATATTACCCTGAAGTAGATGAGATTATTCTTAGAAAGATTAAAAATATCACCAATCCAAATGTTGAGATTATAACGATTCCTGGAAATCTGGATACAAAAGAGTGGGGAATCCAGGCAGCACATCATATGATCGATGAACTGAAGGAAAGAGGAATAATCGGTGAAGAAGTAAGCTATAAGTAGACGCGAGGAGGAATGGATTTATGGATGAACAGGTTAGAAAAATATCAGAGGAACTTGTCATTGCCTGCAAAAGAGCTTATACTAGAGGTATACAGACTGGAAGCGGTGGAAATGTAAGTGCGAGAGTTCCTGAAAAAGATTTAATGATCGTAAAAGCAAGTGGAAGTTCTTTTATTGACAGCACACCGGAAGGGTTTGTTATCACAGATTTTGATGGAAATCTGGTCGAGGGGAAAGGAAAACCTACAAGAGAAGCTTTATTACACGGTTTGTTGTATAGAATATGCCCAAATGTGAATGCTGTAGTGCATACACATTCTCCATATTCCATTGCGTGGACATCTACAGAGAAAGCTTTGCCGAGAACGACATGGCATTCCAAATTAAAGATGTGCGCAGATATTCCGACATTGAATGTGCCGGCTGCAATGGTTGGAAAAGAGTATTTTTCATTAGTAGAAGAAATATATAGTGAGTATCCAGAATTGCCGGGATTTTTACTCGTTGATCATGGCTTAGTGGCAGTTGGAAAGGATGCTATCAATGCAGAGCATACAGCAGAACTGATCGAAGAGACAGCACAGATAGCAATTTTAAAGGCAACCGTTTCGAAGCTTGGCTTGTAAATATTACGATAGGTGAAAGCTATATGAAATCTGACAGGCGAATAACAATGAATGATTTGAACAGGGAGGTACTGCAACATAATAAGCTCCCTGATCTGGTGCTTGATAAGCTGATGGAATGGATTATGAGTGGGAAGTTATCCATGGGTGATAAGCTGAACACAGAAGAATTGGCAAGCCAGCTAGGTGTCAGCAGAATGCCGATAAGAGAGGCACTCAGCAATCTGGAGAAGAAAGGGCTTGCGGAGTCAATCCCGTATGCAGGAACAAGACTCATTACACTTACAAAAGAAGATGTAAGACAGATATACATCGCCAGAACTGCTCTGGAACCGGTGGCAGCGAGATATGCATGTGAGAAGATCACAGAAGAAGAGATACAGAATCTGGAAAAGATTCAAGAAGAATATAAGAAGATCGTGTCGCAGGATTCAATTGATGCGATCGAGGTATACCAGCAGAACAGACTGTATCATTTCTCAATTTACAAAGCGAGTCAGTTAGACAGAGTGTGTTCAATGATTGAGTCCTTATGGGATAACTTATCATTTTTTAAACTGGTCTATGGTCAGAAATTACTTCTGAAAGAAGAATCCAGACGGAATATGATAGCGGAACATGATAGCTATCTGGAAGCATTGAAGAATCATGACAGTGAATTGATTTATCATTTATTGGGAAAGAACCTTAAGAAAAGAACGGAAGATATTCCGTATAGTTCCAGTGCTTATTTTCATGAGGAAGCATAGGAAGCAGATAGCAATTGTAATTAAAGTCCAGGTATCGGAAACGGTACCTGGACTTTTTTCGATGAAAGGGTAAAAATATGGATTCAGTACTTTATACATTATCGGAACATATTCATGGACAGAATTATGTGATTGCATCTTATTATATCAAACTGCCAAAAGAAGTGGACGTGATAAAAAAAGCGTCGACACTGGCGATTGGGCAGACGATCGGAACCTGGATTCCGATTCCGGGGATCACGGACGAGATCCGGGAAAAATATATGGGAAAGGTTGTTAATATTTTCGATATTCCGGCATTGGATCTGGCAACACAGATTGAAGAGGATGAGAGAAAGTATATCATCCAGATTGCATATCCGGCGGTAAATTTCGGGAATGATCTTCCACTTCTGATCACTTCTCTGCTTGGAAATGATGCTTCGACCTCTGCACAGGTAAAGCTTCTTGATATCGAATTCCCGGAAGAATTTACAAAGAAATTCGCAGGTCCACAGTTCGGCATCGATGGAATCCGGGAGTATACCAAAGTGAAGGACAGGCCATTTCTTCTGAACATGGTGAAGCCGTGTACAGGGCTGACTCCGGAAGAGGGTGCAAAGATATTCTACCAGACGGCACTTGGCGGCGTGGATTTTATTAAGGATGATGAGCTTTTGGGAAATCCGTCCTACAGTCATCCGGCAGATCGTGTAAAAGCATTTAGGAAAGCAGCGAAAGCCGCTTATGAGAAAAGCGGAAATCATGTAAAATATTTTGTGAATGTGACAAGCGGGACAGCAGAGATCATGGATAATGTGAAGGCTGTTGAGGATGCGGGAGCAGATGGAATTATGATCAATTTTGCTGCCGTCGGATACAGTGTGCTGAAGCAGGTTGCCGAGGAGACAAAGCTTCCGATCTTAGGGCATGCAGCAGGTTCTGGAATGGTCTATGAGGGAACTCTAAATGGAATGTCTTCCCCTCTGGCGGTTGGAAAACTGGCGCGTCTTGCGGGAGCGGATATTGTGATGGTCAATACACCGTATGGCGGTTATCCGTTATCTTACCAGAAATATATGCAGACGATAGAGCAGCTGGTACTGCCGTTCTATCATCTGAAAGCATCCATGCCTTCGATCGGCGGAGGTGTTCATCCAGGAATGGTGGAAAAATATATCCGGGAAGTCGGATGTGATATCGTTTTGGCAGCAGGCGGTGCAGTACAGGGACATCCGGGCGGAGCAACTGCGGGAGCAAAGGCAATGCGCCAGGCAATTGAGATTGTTATGAGCGGAGAAGACTTTGAGAGTGCGGCAAGGGAGAAAAAAGAGCTGAGCGAAGCACTTTCTTTATGGAAATATCATACAAATTAGGGCTTTTGCAGAAAATATATAGGATATTAGATATTGTATATTTTATCCAAAAATGATATACTAGGCATGAAATGAAGGAAGGCAGGTAAAAGGAATGATTAAATCAATTATGTTAAATACTTCTAATGATTTGAGAGATTTCATGCATCTGGCATGCTCATCACCGATGGATATCGGAGTACATACTGTAGATAACCAGATTGCAGATGGCAAATCTGTACTGGGACTTATGGCAATTGATTATAAGAAGCCGGTAAAAGTTGTTTCAGAAGATGAGAAATTCATGAAACAGATTGAGAAATGGGCTGTTGAAGAATAAGAATGGATGAGCTGAAAGATGGGAGAGCAGGGGGATTTTGCTCTCCCGTTTCGTTGCGAAAAAATAGGAGAAACGCTGTAAATTCAACGTTTCTCCTACTTTTCACTAATGCCGCAGACCGGAATCGAACCGTTTTACTTAATCTCAAATACTGATAGAAAGGGGCTTTGAAGACTTCATCACGGTTGCGGTGTTCAAAAAGTGTTCAAACGTTTGTCGCATACAAACTAAAAAGTTGTTACTTTCTGCATAGTGTATTTCCTAAAATGATAATTACTACGACATCAACCAAAATAATCCCCAATGCAATATATACAAAAAATGCAGGCAAAATATTTTCAAGCAAGCCCATTGTCAATGCAAGAATTGCTATAATAGACATTCCAATTCCCATTGTTCTGCATAACTTCTTTTCATCATATTTTTCCTTTTCTTCTTTTGAAGCCGTATTATATCCGGAAATAAACCAACTCCCGTGTCCAGAAAGTAAAATAATAGAAAATACAGCAAATATCACAAAGACAATCCACACTATCCAATCAGAACCTGTTGCTAAATCTACTAATTTCATTTACATACTCCTCCTTAAATTCCATTTTCTTAATTCTATAAACTGGAAGTTATTCATTTAATTCAGCCTCAATTTCTTCAATGGTAGGCATACTACCTTTGAACTCTTCTGGTATAAGTTTTGATAATTCATAACTAGAAATACCAAGTGGCTGGCTAGTAGATTCTAATGCATACTGGGCTTCTACTTTATCCATATCTTTACAAATTAGAAGTCCCAAAGTAGGGTTATCAGCTTCTGTTTTCATCTGATGATTAACAGCCACAACATAAGTTCCCAATTGACCTGCGTAAGAAGAATCAAATTTTCCTGTCTTTATTTCTACAACAACA
>Ga0129313_1001082_pt1 | contig 18738 bp, 17 predicted proteins | sample O1105metagenome_FD_94436 | JGI IMG/M metagenome (GOLD analysis project Ga0129313, IMG submission 94436) | Orangutan group fecal microbial communities from fecal samples from Wisconsin, USA - O1105 metagenome | ecosystem: Host-associated > Mammals > Digestive system > Large intestine > Fecal...
GCGAGACGAAGTGGAAGGGTCTCGTCAACGTGACCGGCATCAGCTGGACGGATAGAGGCGTCAAGGCCGGTGCGAAGTACACCTACACGGTGCGCGGCATCGGCGCTGACGGCAAGACCCTCAGCCCCACCTTCAACAACCACGGCGTCAGCACGACGGCTACTGTAACGCCTGTGCCCATCACCCCGGCGAATGTGACGCTGGTCGGCGCTACGGCCGGCAGCAGCGGCATTCAGGTGACATGGAAGACGGCGGCAGGTGCGGAAAAATACCGCGTGTACCGCATTGGCCCCGGCGATGCGAAGTGGGTCGGACTCGTCAACGTGACCGGCACCGGCTGGACGGATACGAATGTCAAGGTGGGTGTGAAGTACACCTACACCGTCCGCGGCATCTCCGTTGACGGCAAGCTCAGCCCCGGCTTTGACAAGACCGGCGTCAGCGCCGTCGCCAAGTAAGGGCAAAACAGCATACAGAAGCAAAGCCCCCTCCGGCACCGCCGGAGGGGGCTTCTCTTGTGGGGACACGTACAGGCCGGGGGATCATACGCGCTGGCGCATCCCCTGCGGCAAATACGGAGGAAGACAGCATCACCTTCCCATTCGGATATCCGAGTGGGAAGGTTATGCTGTCTTGTCTTCATTGTGTGGCGTCATGGAAAGCGCGGTTAACGCGCTGCATCTGCTTTTCCGCGTCCTCGCCATCGCCGGCAATGACAGCCTTGGCCAGCGCCGCGTGCGCCTCGAAAGCCATCTGATTGATACGCAGGATCTTCTGCTCAGAAAACTCTCTGGCCCGGTTCCAGAAATAGGTGACAATGATCTCCGTGATGGCACTGTTTACCGCGATGACCATGGCGTTATGGCTGGCGGTGGCCAGAATGGCGTGGAACTCCTCGTCGATCCGGTGGAGGGCTTCAATGTCGGCAACGCTGGCGCCGTAACGCGCAATGTTCTTTTCCAGCGCGGCAATATCCTCCGCCGTCCGATTCTGCGCGGCAAGACGGGCACAGCCCATGTCGTTGATGATGCGATAATCCTTCAGCTCCTGTAGGCTGAAAACACCGCTGTCGATCAGATCCTTCAGGTTCTTTTCCAAACCAGCAACGGAGAAGCCCTGCACAATGGAGCCGCCCGCACTGCCGATGTCGATGCGGATCAGGCCGTTCTGCTGGAGCATACGCAGTGCCTCGCGGACACTGGGGCGGCTCCGCTGAAATTGTTCTGCAAGGACACGTTCAGGCGGCAGCCTGTCGCCGGCCTCCAGCTCGCCCCGCACGATCTTGTCGTAGATCTGGTCGTAGATCACCTCGCAGGCCCGCTTCGTCTTAGCGGGTGCAAATGCCGTTTTTTCGCTTGAAATGTGACTCACCTCACTCACTGTTTTTTAACATGTTCTATACACAGTATAAAATGGCTTGACCATTATGTCAAGGCTTTTTACAATTTGTGAGTGAAAAACAATCCTCTTGGTGAGAAGCCGTGTGTCTGAAAAGAAAAGAGAGGCCGTATAGCACTGTTTTTTTTGACAGCTGATTCCGTAAAACCTGCAAAAGCTGGCAAAGTATACAATTGTTCACAAAAGATATTGTGAGCTTTTGCCGTATTGACACAAACGGCGTCGTAGATTATCATAAATTATGTAATTGGTAATACCTATAAGCATATTTGCCCATTTCTTGTTGAGGAGGAGAGCTACAAGTGTTGCTGCAAAATGTTTCTTTTCATGGTAAGACCGGCATTATTACCGGCGGCGCGCAGGGCATCGGCAAGGCCATTGCCGAGCAGTTCGTGGAGATGGGCGGCAGAGCGGTGATCGCAGATATCAACCCGACCGCAGGCGAGGAGGTCTGCCGCAGATTGGGCAACGCCGTGTTCTACGCGGTGGACTTGGCGGACGCCGCACAGGTCGTGCGTGTTTTCGAGCAGATCATCGCGGACGAGAAGCGTGTGGGTGTGCTGATCAACAATGCGGGCATCGTGAACACCGATGATTTTCAGGATCTGGCACTGGAGCAGTGGAACAAGATCCTTGCCGTGGATCTGACAGCGGTGTTTCTTGCCTGTCAGGTGTGCTTCCACCACATGGCCGAGACCGGCGGCGGCCGCATCGTAAATGTGGCATCTATCGCCGGAAAGGTGGGCGGCGGCTATCTGGGAACTGCCGCATATGCCGCAGCCAAGGCGGGCGTGCTCTCTCTGACGAAGAGCGTGGCCAAGGCCGGCTCTGACAAGAATATTTACTGCAACAGCCTGTGTCCCGCCTATACGAAGACACCGCTGGTGGCCACCCGCCTTACCGGTGAAAAGGAGGCCAAGGTGCTGGCGGCGATGAGCCTGCATCGTGCAGCGACCCCTGAGGAGGTCGCCAACGGCGTACTGTTTCTGGCATCTGATGCGGCCAGCTTCGTGCAGGGCGAAAATCTGAACTGTGACGGCGGTATGCTGATGAACGGATGAGAAAGTGGACGACCCCGCTGTCATCCTGCGGGAGACTTCACACAAAAAAATAATTGCTGAAAAATGAGGAGGAAACTGTAATGAAAAAGACCATCGCACTGGTCATGGCACTGGTCATGACGGCAGCGCTCCTGGTTGGCTGCGGCGGCCAGGGAAGCGCTGGAAACTCAAAATTTGAGACCGCGGACACCTATAAGCTGAAGATGCACCTGTCTGTTGCCGCCACCGACCCCGTCTATGCTTCCGCCGAAAAGTTCGTGGAGCTGGTCGAGGCCAAGACTGACGGAAAAGTCACGTTCGAGCTGTACCCCAGCTCTTCTCTGGGCGTTACGTCCGACTGCCTGGAGGGCCTGAGTATGCGTGCCTGCGACGTGGTGTATGATTCCATGTCCAACCTGTCCACCTGGAATGAACTGGCCAACATCGAGGCGCTGCCCTATATGTATTCCGGCGTTGACCACTTCAAGGCCGTTTGGGAAGGCGAAGTAGGCGAGAAGATCCGCAACGATCTGGGCGCCGCCACCGGCCTGAGGATCATGGGCTGCGGCCTGCAGGGTATCCGCGTTGTCACCTCCAACACCCCCATCAAGAGCTTGGCCGATGTGAAGGGACTGAAGATCCGCGTCCCGACCATTGATGTGTACCTGAAGACCTGGGAGTGGCTGGGCGCGTCCACCACCCCGCTGGCCGGCTCTGAGATCTTCACCGCCCTGCAGCAGAAAACCGTGCAGGCACAGGAGAACGCTTATCCCACCAACGTGGGTCTGTCCCTGCAGGAGGTCTGCGACTACGTGACCGAGACCAACCATGTCTACTCCATGACCACCTTTATCATGGACAGCCGCCTCTTTGACAATATGCCCGCCGAGTATCAGACCGCCATTGAGGAGGCCGCTGTGGAGGCCGGCAAGCTCTGCACCCAGCTGATCGTTGACAGCGCGGAGTCCAGCAAGCAGGTGTTTGTGGATTCCGGCGCCACCATCTATGAGGTCGACCTGCAGGAGTGGCAGGACGCCATGGACGGCTTCGTGGAGCAGAACTATCCCAATCTGCTGGAATACTACAACATGATCCTGGACGCCGATCCCGCCAAGTAAGGCGCCGTTTTCTGGGGCAGGGTGGGGAGACGCCCCGCCCTGCCCATCCCCCCACCCCTGCCGGACACTTCCGGACATGCAAGTGTAAAGGAGGAATTTTGTGAAAGTCCTGAATGCATATTCCAAATTTTTGGATGTTCTGACCAAGATACTCAGAGCGATCCTGATCGTCTTGCTGGCATCTATGGTCATTATCATGATCTACAACGTGATCTGCCGCTACATTTTTGCGGACGCAAAGCCCTGGGCGGAGGAACTGACGCTCTATATCTCTATTTTCAGCATCATGCTGGGTCTGGGCATTGCCAGCCGCAGCGACAGCCACCTGCAGGTGGACTTCCTGACCCGCCTGTATAAGCCGAAGGTGCGCTGCCTGATGGCGGCCATCTGGTCTGTCGTGACCATCGCGATCATGGCGATCTTCGCCTATTACTCCGTCAGCCTGATGGTCAACCACGCCACGGCTCGTTCCGTGACGCTGCCCATCACCATGCGTGAGATCTATATGGCGTTCCCCATTGGCTCCGCCATTCTGATACTTTATTCTATTGAGATCATTGCACGAAACCTGGTGGGCTTCGCCCACGGCGGCGAGCTGCCTGCGCTGCCCGGCAGAGAGAAGGGAGGAGACACAGAATGAACGCTGGCTTGATCGTATTTATTGTCCTGATCGTCCTTGCTTTTCTGGGACTTCCCATCTTTGAGGCCATTGCAGCCGGCACCATGCTGGCCATGTGGTTCGGCGGCTTCCCGCTGGAGACGATGGCGCAGAAGACCTTCCTTGGTCTGAACTCATCCTCTCTGCTGAGTATCCCGTTCTTCATCCTTGCGGGTAACCTGATGGCCCGGGGCATCACACAGAAGCTGATCGGCGTGGCAAATGTCCTGCTGGGCCGCGTCCGCGGCGCACTGGGCTCCGTGACCGTGCTGGCTTCCGCACTGTTCGGCGCCATCTCCGGCTCCGCCGTAGCTACCGTGGCCGCCATCGGCGGTATGACCATCCCCGCCATGAAGGACGAGGGCTATGATCCCGACTACTCTGCGGCGCTGGCATCCGCGGCGTCCCTGTTGGGACCCATGATCCCACCGTCTATTACGCTGATCGTGTACGCCGGACTGACGGAGGCCTCCGTCCAGAAGCTGTTTCTGGCTACGCTGACGCCGGCCATTCTCTGCACGGTGGCTTTTCTGGTCTACACCCTGTGGTACGGCAAGAAGAACAATCTGCCCAAGCAGCCCAAGAAGACCGCCAAGGAAGCCGGACGCATTATGCTGGATGCCATCTGGGCGCTGCTGCTGCCGGTCATTGTGCTGGGGCTGATTTTCTCCGGCGCCACCACTGTTACCGAGGCGGCCGCCGTCTCCTGCCTGTACTCCGCCGTCGTGTCCCTGTTTATCTACACGACCATTACCTTCAAGGACTTGATGAAGATCCTGGGCGACTCCGCCGTGTCCATCGCGGCCATCATGATCCTGGTGGGTATGTCCAAGGCAACGGCCTATGTGGTCATCTCCTCCCAGATGCCCCAGCTGTTCATGGATTTCGTCACCTCGATCACGAGCAGCCGCTTTGTGGTGCTGCTGATCATCAACGTGATCTTCCTGATCCTCGGGTGCTTGATGGAGGGCAACTGCATCATCGTGATGATGGTGCCGCTGCTGCTGACGCTGGTAAAGTCCTTCGGTATCGACCTGCTTCAGTTCGGCGTGATGTCCGCTATCAACATCTACATCGGCTGCATCACGCCGCCCGTCGGTGTGTCGCTGCTGTTGGGCTGTAAGCTGGGCAAGACGTCTGTCGGAGGTACGTTTAAGGCGATCCTACCCTTCCTCGGCATTTCAATGGTGATACTGATTCTGGTGACCTACTGGCCGAGCTTTACCCTTTGGCTGATTCACTGAGCAAATTTCAGATGAAATGAGATGAAATTATTATGAAGATCGGATTTTTGGGTCTTGGCGTTATGGGCCTGCCCATGGCCAAGAATGTCGTGAAGAAATGCGGCTGCCCCGTTCTGGGTTACGATGTGGCGGAGGCTCGACTGGCGGAATTCAAGGATTTTGGCGGCGAGGTCACCTCCGATCCCGATGAGATCTACCGCACCTGCGATGTGGTGATGCAGATCCTGCCCACACACCCCATTATCATACACTCGGTGGAGCGTGCGATCGAACTGGGGAAACCCGGCAACATCATCATCGACCTCAGCTCCACCGCGCCGGATATCGTGCTGGAGCTGCACAAGAAGGCGCTGGATGCCGGTATGTTCCTGCTGGACTGCCCCGTCTCCGGCGGTAATCCCATGGCGATTGCCGGCACACTGGCAATGATGGCCGGCGGTGAGAAGGAGGCATTTGACAGAGCGGAACCTCTGCTGGCCTGCATGGGACACCCCATCTATACCGGCGGCAGCGGCAGCGGCAGTGTCACGAAGCTGGTCAACAACCTGATCGGCGGCGCAGAGCTGGTGGCTATGTGCGAGGGCTACGCCTTCGCCGCCAAGGCGGGCATCGACCTGCAGACCACCTTCGAGGCGACGCGCTGCGGCTTCGTGGGCGGCCCCATGTATGAAAACAAGGTTCCCAAGATCATCAGACGCGACTACGAGCCGGGCGCACGCATTGCCGTCCACCGCAAGGACATTCTGAACGCCAAGCATTACGCACATAAGCTGGATGTCGACCTGCCCATGACGGACGTTGTGCTCCATGTGATGGATTGGATGAACGACAACGGCCATATTGACGACGATCAGGCCGCCATGGTCAAGTATTACGAGGAAAAAATGGGCGTCACCGTGGGGGCTGCTCCCGACGGCGCCGAAACCCTGTGAGTTCGAACCGGCGTCTCTCCTGGGGGCGCACGACGCAGATAGCTGAGTGCGCCCCGTCCTATTTCACCCGGCAGGGCATCACGGGCTGCAATATCCTGAATGTTGAGAAAGGAGCATGATCATTATGCCTAATAATGCAGTTTACACGAAAGAGTTTGCCGCTAAGCTCTATGAAACTATGTGCACCATCCGTAAGTTCGAGGAGTGCGTCAAGCACGACTTCCTCGCCGGCGAGATCCCCGGCTTTACCCATTCCTACATCGGTGAGGAGGCCATCGCTACCGGCGTGTGCGCCGCGCTGCGGGACGACGACGTGATCGAATCCACCCACCGCGGTCACGGCCACTGCGTGGCCAAGGGCGCCGATGTCAACCGCATGATGGCGGAGATCTTCGGCAAGGAGACGGGCCTGTGCAAGGGCCGCGGCGGCTCCATGCATATCGCGGACTTCTCCATCGGTATGCTGGGCGCCAACGGCGTTGTGGGCGGCGGCTACAATCTGGCCACCGGCGCAGCGCTGGCCTTCAAGAACGTGCTGAAGACCGATCAGGTGGCCGTGGTGTTCTTTGGCGACGGCGCCAGCAACCGCGGCACGTTCCACGAGGCCATGAACGCCGCCTCCGCATGGAAGCTGCCGGTCATCTTTGTCAATGAGATGAACTGCTGGGCCTCCACCACCCCCTACCGCACCACCTGCAACGTGGAGAATATCTCCGACCGGGCCGCCGGCTATCACATCCCCGGCGTGGTGGTGAACGGCCAGGATCCCTTCGCTGTCTATGAGGCTGCCAAGGCCGCTGTGGAGCGCGCCCGTGCCGGTGAAGGCCCCACCATGATCGAGTGCAAGACCTACCGCATCGAGGGACACTTCGTGGGCGACCCCGAGCTGTACCGCAGCAAGGAGGAAACGATGAAGATCTTCCACGACACGGATCCCTTGAAGAAGTTCCGCGAGAAGATGGCCGAGTCCATGAACGATCTGGTGACTTCTGCCGAGTGTGATGAGATCGACGCCAAGGTGGACGCCAAGATCAAGGCTGCCAAGGAGTTTGCCATGGCCAGCAAGCAGCCCGATGCATCCGAGTACATGAAGTTCGTCTATGCCGACTGAAGGAGGTAGGAATCATGCGTAAAATGACGTTTGCACAGGCCACGCTGGAGGCGATGGCCGAGGAAATGAAGAAGGACGATAAGGTCTACGTTATCGGTGAGGATATCGCCCGTCAGGGCGGCGTGTTCGGCCAGTTCAAGGGCCTGAGCCAGGAGTTCCCCGGCCGCGTGATCGACAGCCCTATCTCTGAGACGTTCATCATCGGCGGCGGTGTCGGCGCGGCGATGGTTGGCGCCCGCCCGGTGGTGGATATGCACTTTGCGGATTTCGTCGGCGTCTGCATGGATGAGATCCTGAACCAGATGGCCAAGGCCCGCTATATGTTCGGCGGCCAGACCAAGGTGCCTCTGACCATGCGTGCGCCTGACGGCATGACCTTCGGCGGCGCAGCCCAGCACTCCCAGTCCTTGGAGGCATTCTTCATCCACATCCCCGGTGTGGTGGTGGTGACGCCCTCCAATCCCTATGACGCCAAAATGGTGCTGAAGGCATCTATCGAGTCCGATGATCCCGTACTGTATTTCGAGAACAAGATCCTCTACAAGGAAAAAGGCGAGATGCCCGAGCTGGAGGATGAGGAGCCCTACACCATCGGCAAGGCCAAGGTCGTCCGCCCCGGCAAGGACGTGACCATCGTTTCCTACTCCATCGGCATGAAGGCTGCCAAGGGCGCTGCCGAGCTGCTGGCCAAGGAGGGCATCGAGGCTGAGGTCATCGACCTCATCACCCTGTCCCCCTGGGATCGTGAGACGGTGTTCGAGTCTGTGAAGAAGACCCATCGCCTGTGCGTCTGCCATGAGGCTGTCAAGCAGGGCGGCGTCGGTGCTGAGATCGCCGCTGTGGCCGCGGAGGAGCTTCTGATGGAGCTGGATGCCCCCGTTCTGCGCTTCGGTGCGCCGTTCTGCCCGATCCCCTTCGCCAAGAGTCTGGAGGACATGGTGCGCATTACGCCGGAGAAGGTTGCTGAAGGTATCAAGGGTATGTTTTGAGCCCTGCCGGAGTAAGGAGTATACGATATGGCAACTGAAGTATTGATGCCCAAGATGGGCCTGACCATGACGGAAGGCACCATCGAGGAATGGAAGTTCAAAGAGGGTGACACGGTCAAGAAAGGCGATATCCTGTTCTCCGTGGCCACCGATAAGCTGACCAACGACGTGGAATGCGAGGCCGACGGCGTTCTGCTGAAGATCCTCCTACCGGAGGGTGAGACCGGCCCCTGCAAGAGCGTGATCGCCTATATCGGACAGCCCGGCGAGGCCGTCCCCGGCGGCTCTGCCGCTGCCGTACCGGCTGCCGCTGCTGCACCCGCGGCTGTTCCCACGGCCGCTGTTCCGGTCCCTGCCGCCAAGGCAAACCACGGCGCCTATGTGTTGGCGACCCCCCGCGCCAAGAAGCTGGCAAAGGACAAGGGCTATGACCTGCACGACATCCCCGGCACCGGCCCCGGCGGGGTTGTGGTGGCCAAGGATGTGGAGAGCTTCGTGGCTGGGCCTAAGACCAGCCCCATGGCGGCCAAGCTGGCTGCTGAGTTGGGCGTGGATACCTCCAAGCTGAATGTGCAGGGCCGCGTGATGAAGGCCGACGTGCTCTCTGCTGCCGGTGTCGGCACACCTGCTGCCGCCGAGATGGCCGCGAGCGAGAGCTGCGAGAGCAATGACCTGCCGCCGGTAAAGGTGAACGCACTGCGCCGCAGCATCGCCGCCAATATGACCGTGTCCTGGACGACCTCTCCCCGCGTGACCTATACCCGTCCGGTGGACGCCGGCGCCATGAAGGAGATGCGGGCCAAGCTGAAGGATACCTTGAAGGAGCAGGGGATCAAGCTGACCTTCAACCACATTTTGATGAAGGTGGCAGCCCAGACCCTGATGGAGTTCCCTGATGTGAACGCCAGCTTTGCCGACAATATGCTGACCCGCCACCGCCATGCCAATGTCGGTCTGGCTGTGGCAAAGGGGGACGGCCTGATCGTGCCAAACGTCAAGAGCTGCGATACCAAGAGCCTGGCGCAGATCGCCAAGGAGACGGAGGCACTGATCGAAGCCACCCGCTCCGGCAAGCTGAGCATGGAGGATATGACCGGCGGTACGTTTACCATCTCCAGCCTGGGGCCCTACGGCATCACCAGCTTCTCTCCCATCATCAACCAGCCAGAGCTGGCGATCCTGGGTGTGTGCGATATGGTGGATACGCCCGTTGCCCGTAACGGCGAGGTCGTGATCCGTCCTATGATGAACCTGAGCCTGACGGCCGATCACCGCGTGATCGACGGCGTGATGGCAGCCCAGTTCCTGAAGCGCATGGCAGAGCTTCTGGAGAATCCCTATCTGCTTCTGATCTGATACAGGGCGGGCGGGGACAGATGATCCCCGCCCGCCTCCCATCCCCGATAACGGACTGAAACTAAGGAAAGGAAGTATTCCTATGGCAACCGAAGTATTGATGCCCAAGATGGGCCTGACCATGACGGAAGGCACCATCGAGGAATGGAAGTTCAAAGAGGGCGATACCGTCAAAAAAGGCGATATCCTGTTCTCCGTGGCCACCGATAAGCTGACCAACGACGTGGAGTGCGATACCGACGGTGTTCTGCTGAAGATCCTCCTGCCGGAGGGTGAGACCGGCCCCTGCAAGAGCGTGATCGCCTATATCGGGCAGCCCGGCGAGGCCGTCCCCGGCGGCTCTGCCGCTGCCGCACCGGCTGCCCCTGCTGCCGCGCCGGCCGCTTGCGCTGCGGCGCCTGCTGGCAAAAAGACCGTCATCGTCATCGGCGGAGGTCCCGGCGGCTATGTGGCCGCCATTCGTGCCGCGCAGCTGGGTGCAGAGGTCACCGTGGTGGAAAAGCAGCATCTGGGCGGCACCTGCCTGAACGTGGGCTGCATCCCTACCAAATGCCTGCTCCACAGCGCCGAGCTGCTGGAGGACATCAAGAATCAGGGTAAGGAGATCGGTGTGGAGGTGGAAGGCGTTAAGGTCAACTTCCCCCAGGTCATCGCCCACAAGAACGCCATCAGCAAGCAGTTGACAAGCGGTGTGGCCGGTCTGCTGAAGCTGAACAAGGTGAAGAAGATCGACGGCGAGGCCGCCTTTGTGGGTGAAAAGCGCATCCGCGTCACCAAGCCCGACGGCTCCGTCGAGGAAATGACTGCCGATGCCATTATCGTGGCCACCGGCTCTGTCAACGCCGTGCCCCCCATTCCGGGTATCCGCGAGAACCCCAACTGCATCGATTCTACCGGCGCGCTGAGTCTGGAAAAGCTGCCGGAGAGTATGGTGGTCATCGGCGGCGGCGTCATCGGCCTCGAACTGGCCTGCGCCTACGCGGCTTTCGGCACCCGCATCACCGTGGTAGAGGCCATGGATCATATGCTGCCTATGCTGGACGGCGATCTGACGGCGGTAGGTGTGGCGCATATGAAAAAGATGGGCATTGCCTTTGCGCTGGAATGCCCGGTGCAGGCTGTGGAGCCTTCTCCGGTGGGCGCGAAGGTGGTCTGTACCACCAAGAGCGGCGATACCGTTACGTTTGAAGCGGAGAAGGTGCTGGTAGCCATCGGCCGCAAGGCCAACACGGCGGCTCTGGAGCTGGAGGCCGGCGGTATCCGCAACGACCGCGGCCGCATTCTGGTCAACGACCGGATGGAGACAAATGTTCCCGGCGTTTACGCCATTGGCGACTGCGTGTTCGGTAAGGCACAGCTGGCTCACACCGCCTCCGCCATGGGCGAGGTGGCAGCGGAGAACATCATGGGCCATGACAGCACCTATGATGAAAAAACCAATCCCACCTGTGTGTACATGGAGCCGGAGGCCGCGTCTGTCGGCTTGACAGAGGAGCAGTGCAAGGCCAAGGGACTGGACTACAAGGTGGGCAAGTTCCCCATGAGCGCCAATGGTAAGGCATTGATCCTCAACGGCGGCGAGGGTCTGGTGAAGATCATCTCCGACGCCAAGTACGGCGAGGTGCTGGGAATGCATATCATCGGGCCGCGTGCCACTGACCTCATCTCCGAGGGCGCACTGGCCATCCGGCTGGAGGCCACGGTGGACGAGTTGATCTCCACCATCCATTCCCACCCCACAGTCACGGAGACCATCCGCGAGGCTGCGCTGCACACCATGGGCCGTGCGATCCACACCAAGAACTGAACGGAGGCCGACTATGGAAGGTGTTATGCGCGGACTGGTCAAGGCCGTGGCCGCTCCCAGCGGTCTGGTCTACCACGATGACCTGCCCATCCCGCAGATCAAGGACGATGAGGTGCTTATCAAAGTACACTGCACCGCTATCTGCGGTTCGGATATCCACATCCTCGACTGGGACGAATGGTCTAAAAAACGCATCAAGCCGCCGGTAACACTGGGTCACGAGACGGCCGGCGACATTGTGGCCGTCGGGAAAAACGTGACAGACCGGAAGGTAGACGACCGCGTTTCCTGTGAAAGTCATATCCCCTGCGGCAGGTGCTATTTCTGCACCCACGGGATGCCTCATATCTGCAAGGACATCCAGCTGTTCGGCTGCACGCAGAATGGCGCCTTTGCCGAGTATGCCGCTATCCGCTCCGACTGCACGTTCCTGCTGCCGGACGATGTTTCCTATGAGGCTGCCTGTATGTTTGAGCCTATGGGCGCCGGTGTCCACGGCGTGGAGGCTGCGCAGGTAGAGGGAAAGACGGTGCTGGTAAGCGGCTGCGGGCCCATCGGCATGACGGCGATCAGCGCCTGCAAGACCTTTGGCGCCACGAAGGTCTTTGCCTGCGACCTGCTGGACAGCCGTCTGGCAATCGCAAAGGATATGGGGGCGGACTATGTGTTCAACAGCGCGCAGGTCGACCTGCCGGCGGAGATCCTCCGCCTGACGGGCGGACTGGGAGCGGACGCCGCCATCGACATTACCGGTGCACAGGCCGCCATTAACGCTGACCTGAAGTGTCTGCGTGCCGCAGGGCGAATGGTCTGCGTGGGCCTACCCAGCGGTCCTGTGACATTGCAGGATATGACGGATGATCTGATCTACCGCGAGGTCACGCTTACCGGCGTGTCCGGGCGTCTGATCTGGGACACCTGGCAGGATTTTGCCAAGGTGATGAGCGGCCCGTACTACAAGCTGGATAAGATCATCGGCGGCCGCTATACGCTGGAGCAGTACGAGGATGCACTGGCGGCGATCCGGCAGGGCGTTCCGGGGAAGATGCTTCTCTACCCCGATGCAGGCAATATGTAGGGGTTGACAGGACGAACCCTTTCATATACAGTTGGCATGTGTCTTTTTTCATTCAACGAATACTCTCCTCAAATCATGGATACGCACCGATGCCGCCAACCATCGGTGCGTATTCCTTGATTGGAAAGGTAAGGCTACGCATGGTCTATTATCTCGAAACACGATCCACCGACCCGTACTATAATCTGGCGTTTGAGGAATACGTCCTGACCCATCGCACAGAGGGCGACTACCTACTGCTGTGGCAGAACGACAACACCGTGGTGGTGGGGCGCAACCAGAACACGGCGGAGGAGATCAACGCCGACTTTGTGGAGGCGCACCACATCCGTGTGGTACGCCGCGGTACAGGCGGCGGCGCCGTGTACCACGATCTGGGTAATCTGAACTACTCCTTCATCACCGATGCGGGAGAGAAAGAAAAACTGTCCTTTGCGCGCTTCACGGAGCCTGTGGTCAAGGCGCTGTGTGAGCTGGGGCTTCCCGCCTCCGCCAGCGGCCGCAACGACATACTGGTGGACGGCTGCAAGGTCTCCGGCACAGCCCAGCGTCTGAGCGGCGACCGCGTCCTCCATCACGGCACGCTGCTGTTTGACTCCGACCCGTCTCTGGTGGCGGGGGCGCTGACTGTCCACCCGGAGAAGTTCCGGTCCAAGAGCGCCAAATCGGTGCGCGCCCGCATCGGCAATATCCGCAGCTTCCTCCGGGAGAACATGACCCTGCCCGCATTCTGGGACTACCTTCGCACGGCGCTTGCACAGGGTGCGTTTCAGGAGACGACCCTGACGGAGGAAGAATTGCGGGAGGTACAGCGCCTGCGGGATGAGAAATACGCCACATGGGACTGGAATTACGGCAAATCCCCGGCGTATGATATGGTGAACCACCGCCGCTTTGCCGGCGGTACGCTGGAGGTACACATGAACGTGCGAAACGGCGTGATCCGGGAGATCGCCTTCTCCGGGGATTTCCTGTCCCGCCGGGAGCTGGCGCCGGTAACGGAGGCGCTGTGCGGCTGCGCCGTGGAGCCGAAAAGCGTTGACCGCGTGCTGCACCAATTCCCATTGGAGGAGTACTTTGGTACCATCACGGCGGAGGAGGTGCGGGACACCGTCTGCAACAGAGGCGGCGTGGAATGAGCATTCGGGTAACGCTAAGCGCAAATGCCGGCGTGGTTATCGAGACCGGCGGTATCCGTATCTGGGTGGATGCGCTGCATGATGTGCAAGTACCGGGTTTTTCGACCCTGCGCGCCCAGCGCCTCCGACAGCTGTGGACAGCAGAGGCGTTTCAATCGCCGGATGCCATCGTATACACCCACTGTCACCCCGACCACTATTCGCAGCAGCTCACAACGGAGGCGCACCTCCGTTGGCCAAAGGCACGTCTGATCCTGCCGCAGAAGGAGTTCGCAGAGCAGGAACTGGTGTCTGGCGATGCATATACAGCGGTGGTAGAAGGTGCTGTACTGCACTTTTACCGCCTGCCCCATGAGAGCCAGCACTACACCGCCGATGTGTCCCACTACGGACTGACCATCACCCACGGGACAGAGGTGATCCTGCTGCCGGGAGACTGTGCCGTGGCGTCACCGGCGCTATTGCCGTTGATAGCCGGACAGCACTTTCGCCTTGCGCTGCTGAATTTTCCGTGGATCACCCTGCGGAAGGGCCGGGAATTTATCGAGCAGCATATACGCGCCGACCATATCATCGTCGACTATCTTCCCTTTGTGGAGGACGACACGGAGCATTTCCGCGCTGCGGCGGTGTCCGAAGCGGAGCGGCTGCGGAGCGGCTGCACACATATTCTGGACGATTTCCTGCAAGCGGCCACCATCCCGTGAGGAGAGCGGGGCTGCGCCGCGGCAGCCTGCTGCACTGGACATGTATGAAATAAGAACCCCCCTCCGGCTCGTATGCCGGAGGGGGATTTTCGCCATTAAAGGGAAAAATAAGGGAAAACTGAAATTTTGAGCACAAGAAAAACCTCGTAACCGGCATGGTTACGAGGTTTTCATCTGGAGGTGACACCCGGATTTGAACCGGGGAATGAGGGTTTTGCAGACCCTTGCCTTACCACTTGGCTATGTCACCGAACCGTCAGTCCGTTGGTTAGTATACTATATGAAACCGCCTTTGTCAAGCGTGAAACCGCATTTCCTGCCGCTTTTCTTTGGGCTGTCTCCGCAGACGGCGGCGATGCGGGAAAAGCGCCGTCCCGCAGGACGGCGCTTGCGCTTATTTTGCATCCGGAAGGATGCCCAGCAGTACCAGCGGCTCTCCGCCGGTATTGTCAATGCCGTGGGTGTGTCCCTCCGGGCAGTAGTGGGTCATGCCCGCGGAGATGGCTGTGTCCGTGCCGTCGTCGTGGCATACGCCGCAGCCGGACAGAACGTGGATGATCTCGCAGTTGCCCTGGTGGGTGTGCAGCCCGATGGAGGCGCCGGCGGGCAGCGTCAGCAGCAGGATGCGGCCCATGTCGTCCTGCACGGCGGTGCGGACGTGCGCCTCGCCCTGCCCGCCCTTGAAGTGGGGGACGACCTGCACGTCCAGCTTGTCAAATTCCAGCATCATAGGGCGTCCTCGTCCTTTCCCTGCCGCATGCTTCGCTTGATGGCGTTGCCGGTGGGGGTGGCGGCCAGACCGCCCAGCGCCGTTTCTCGGAACTCCACGGGCAGGCGGCGACCCACCTCGCCCATGGCGTCAATGACCTCGTCCACGGGGATGCGGCTGGTAATGCCCGCCATGGCCATATCCGCCACGCTGACGGCATTGACGGCGCCGATGACGTTGCGCTTCACACAGGGGACCTCCACCAGACCCGCCACGGGGTCACAGATCAGACCCATCAGGTTTTTCAGGGCCATAGCCACCGCGTGACCGATCTGCTCGCCGGTGCCGCCCCGCAGGGCCACCAGCGCACCGGCTGCCATAGCCGACGCCGTGCCGATCTCCGCCTGACAGCCGCCGGAGGCGCCGGCGATACAGGCGCGGTGGGCGATGACGGCGCCGATGCCGCTTGCCACATACAGCGCCTCCAGGATCTGGTGCTGTGTCAGCTTCTCATACTTGCACAGGGGCAGCAGCACCGCCGGCATCACGCCGCAGGCGCCTGCGGTGGGCGCCGCCACGATCCGGCACATACAGGCGTTGGACTCCGCCATAGACAGTGCCTCGGTGATGACCTCGCTGATATAGCCGCCGGACATGGCCTCGCCCCGGAAGCAGTATTGCCGCATTTTCATGCCGTCGCCGCCCACCAGACCGCTGACACTGCGGCGCCGTCCGGTGTAGTTGTCAGCGGCGTCCGCCATGGCCTGCCACGTCAGCAGCATCTTAGCCATGGACTGGCTGCGGGTGACCTGCCGCTCCTCCGTATCGGTCTCCAGCACGATCTCCCAGAAGGGCTTGCCCTCCTGTTCCATGCGGTCAAAGATCTCCTTCATCGAATCCAGAGACATCTTCATCCTCCTCCTTATCGTAGTAGGTCATGGAAAGAATGCCCGGCAGCTCCGACAGGAACGCCACCTGATGGGGCTTGAGGTGCTGGTCGGTCTCGATGACCATCAGGGCGTCCCCGCCCCGCTTGTGGCGGTACAGGCTCATGTTGGCCACGTTGATCCGAAGCTGGCTGAGGATGGATGTCACCGCCGCCACCGTGCCGCTGGCGTCCTCGTTGCGGATGACCAGCGTGTTGTACATACCGGTGAAATTCACATCGATGCCATCCAGCTTGTTGACCATGATGCGCCCGCCGCCCAGAGAGGACGCCTGCATCACCAGCGTCTTGCCGTCGGCGGACCACGCCTCGACAACGGCGGTGTTGGGGTGGGCGTCCCGCAGATTGATCTCGTCGATGGTGTATGTCAGACCCGCCTTTTTCGCCTCATCAAAGGCGAAGGGCAGACGTGGGTCATCGGGCTTCATGCCCAGCAGACCGCCCACCAGTGCGCGGTCGGTGCCGTGTCCGGGGCCGGTCTCGGCAAAGGAGCCGTACAGGTGGATGGCGGCCCTCGCCGGCGGCGCGCCCAGCAGAGAGCGGGCCATGCAGCCGATCCGCGCCGCGCCCGCCGTGTGGGAGCTGGACGGCCCGATCATCACGGGGCCCAGAATATCAAAAATATCCAACATGGGAACACTCCTTTCATGGGATGGGAGGGGATTTTTCGCCGTGTTTTCAGTTCAGGAAGTCCTTGAGCTTCTTGGAGCGGGAGGGATGACGCAGCTTCCGCAGGGCCTTGGCCTCGATCTGACGGATGCGCTCGCGGGTGACGTTGAACTCCTTGCCAACCTCCTCCAGCGTGCGGGTGCGGCCATCCTCGATGCCGAAGCGCAGCTTCAGCACCTTCTCCTCACGGGGAGTCAGGGTGCTGAGCACGTCCACCAGCTGCTCCTTCAGCAGGGTGAAGCTGGCGGCCTCGCTGGGCTCGGACGCGGCCTCATCGGGGATGAAGTCGCCCAGATGGGAGTCCTCCTCCTCGCCGATGGGCGTCTCCAGCGACACCGGCTCCTGCGCGATCTTCAGGATCTCCCGCACCTTATCTACGGGCATATTCATCTCCTCGCTGATCTCCTCGGGACTGGGATCGTGACCCAGTTCCTGCAAAAGCTGACGGGAGACGCGGATGACCTTGTTGATGGTCTCCACCATGTGGACGGGGATGCGGATGGTGCGGGCCTGGTCGGCGATGGCGCGGGTGATGGCCTGCCGGATCCACCATGTGGCGTAGGTGGAGAACTTGTAGCCCTTGGTGTAGTCGAACTTCTCCACCGCCTTGATCAGACCCAGATTGCCCTCCTGGATCAGATCGAGGAACAGCATACCGCGGCCCACATAGCGCTTGGCGATGGACACCACCAGACGGAGGTTGGCCTCGGCCAGCTGCTGCTTGGCGCGCTCACCGGCCTTGACCTGCTTTTTCAGCTGTGCCAGCTCCTCGGCGGGCAGCGTCTCACCGTTGGCCTCCGCCTCGTCCAGACGCTCCTTGGCCTCCCGGCCGGCGGTCATGGCCGTGGCCAGCTCCACCTCCTGATCGGCGGTGAGCAGAGGCACCTTGCCGATCTCCTTCAGGTACATACGGACGGGGTCGTCGATGTTGAAGCTGTCCACCAGCGAGTTGGGGTCGACCAGCTCCTCCTCCTCGATCTCGGCAATGGCCTCCATGGGCGGCTCGCCGTCCTCGTCCGGCAGACCCACCAGAAACTCCTCGGAGCCGACCTCAATGCCCAGCGTTTCCAACGAGTCGTAGATGGAGTCCATCTGGTCGCCATCCAGATCCATCTCGTCCAGCACCTCGGACAGCTCGCCGGAGTCCAGCCGCCCCTTCTTCTTGCCCTTGACGAACAGCTCCTTCAGCTTTTCGTTGGCCGTCAGCAGCGCGGCGGCAGGCAGTGTGGCGATGGTCTTGTCATCCAGCTTGCCCTTCGACGCGACGGGCAGTTTATCATCCGCCTTTTCAACAGGCTTGGTATTGTTGGTATCCGCAGTCTGGGCGGTCTTGGCCGCCTTCTCCTGCTGCTGAGCCTTATCCGCAGCCAGCAGAGCATCTGCCATCTCCTTGAGCTGCTGGGCAGTGTACTTTTCTTCTGTCATGTTCGCTTTCCTCCATAACCTTTTTTATCTTTATATGTATCGCGGGCGGCGGCCAGCGCGTCCATGGCGCTGCGGCCGCTGCGTTTTGCGCATTCCTCCCGGATGATGCGGATGTAATCCGTCAGCGCCTGATGGGCGTTGGCGGCGGATTCCGGCTTTTGCAGGAGGGTGGTCAGGTGACTCATCTCCTCCGGCGTCAGCGCCGCAGACAGTGCCGCCATGCTGCTGCCGCCCCGGCAGCTCCACAGCTCGCTGTAAATGCGGCCCAGCAGGGGAGAGGAGAACTCCTCCTCCCGCAGAGGCGGCTCCGCCGGGAACAGGCCGTCGTCCTGCATCAGAAGCCGGATGACGCCCTCCTCGGCCATGGCACTGCGCAGATCGTCGTAGCGGATGGCACGCTCCATGGGCTGGA
>Ga0129313_1001086_pt1 | contig 18636 bp, 20 predicted proteins | sample O1105metagenome_FD_94436 | JGI IMG/M metagenome (GOLD analysis project Ga0129313, IMG submission 94436) | Orangutan group fecal microbial communities from fecal samples from Wisconsin, USA - O1105 metagenome | ecosystem: Host-associated > Mammals > Digestive system > Large intestine > Fecal...
ACGGACGGTACAGGTGTTGTAGATAACAAAGTCTGCTTTCTCTTCATCCGGCTCTTCCTTGTATCCGATCAGTTCCAGAACACCGACCAACTTTTCTGAGTCACGAGCGTTCATCTGACAACCAAAGGTTACGGTAGTCGCGGTTAAAGGGCGCCCTATCTTTTCAGACGTTTCCTTTACATATTTGCGTGCTTTCTTAATGAAATAATACTGCCTTTCTGGTTCCTCAATAGGAGCTTCGCCGGTTATATCGACACTTTCTAATATTTTTTCTATTTCCTCTTTATTTTTATATCCAGACATTTTCATTTTTCCTTTCATCGGTAGTAATGCTCTCATATTATACTTTAGTATAACACGTTTTTCAATGAAAACATCTCTATAAACAAAAATCCCCAGTATTTCTACTGGGGAAAGTTTTAATTAACCAGAAAATGCTATAAGATGTTGCGAAACTATCTAAACTGAATCGCCTCAATCTGCAATGCCTGTCCTACTGTACCCAGTGTAGCAGTTCCGTCTGCTTTTGTCCAGTCTGTCCAACCGGAGTTTTTAACATGCACTCGATACTCAAAATCTCCGTCAAAGCGCAAGCACTCGATACGCTTATTCTGTCCAGTAGTGCCGATTACTGTATCTTTTGTGACCGTGCCATAATCTTTCCAGCCGATACCCTCAATATGCGCTTTTGCCTTGATTTCGATGTTCAACGGATTGATTTTAAAAGCTTCCAGTCTGAGATTGTGGCCCGTGATGCCAATGATATTCTCGCAAGCTCTCTCTCCTAACCAGCCTCTGTTCTGGACGTGTGGATTGACAAGGAATTTAGCAGCCATGATCTCGATCGCTTCAATTTGCAATCCTTTTCCTTTTGTTCCAGCCCAGTTTCCATTGAATGTCCAATCTGTCCATCCGATATTTTTCTGGTGGACTCTGTAGATGTACGGCGTATCCTTGCCGGTAATCTTGATCGCTTCAATACGTTTATTCTGACCTGCAGTACCAAGGATTGTGTCTTTGGAGATATTCTTGTATTCCTTATCGCCTACATCCTTGATATGCACTACTACGTCTGTTTCTCCGACAGGAATAAGTCGGAACGCTTCGATTCTCCGGTTCTGTCCTGTCGTTCCTGACATACGACCATCAGACTGCCAGCACGCCCAGCCGATGTCACGGATATGTGACTGGTAGGATACCTTACCGTAATGCTGTACGGAGTCCTGAGATGTTCCTCCGGATGTAATCTTTCCGTCAGAATCCTCTTTTGCAGGAGACGCCGTAGTGATACCGAATGCATTAAGGATACCTCTTGCCAGATCATCCATCTGACTGTTAAATTTATTCAGATCGCCAGGATTGGTAACGAAGCCATTCTCTAGAAGTCGATAGCTATATCCTCTTGCGGCAGCCCTGTTCTGGTTGGCGAGGTCACTTCTCGGAACGATATTTTTTGCACGCCCCGGGAAGAACGAGCCGATAAAGCTTGCCAGTGCCGTGTCATACTGGTCTGCGCTGTAAGCGGAATTGATAATAACATGACCGCCCTTTGCCGAAGCTCCTGCGCTGTCCATGTGCAACTCTAATATCTGCCAATCTTTCGGAATATTAAGGCTCATGATTCCATTGTCTGCGTACCAGTTCCGGTTCATATCTGCGATCGTGACATTTCCACCGCCTAATGCTGATAATCTGGAAGCGAGCGCACGTACACGCTCTGCCTCCGTATATCCATATCCTACCGCCCCGCAATCACCGGCGCCATGACCAGCGATAATAAATAAATGTGCCATAGTATCTCCTTTCCGTCTTTACGCTATCTACTCAGTTTTATTTAACTGTTTAAATACCTGGTTTACATAATTGCTAAGTCCCGCAACCAGAATACCCTGAACAATCGCTGTGAAAATTGCCATTGCGATATTTTGTGTACCTTTAAGGTCGCAAGTTGCAACAACATAGATTCCGCAAACTACAACTCCAACAACTCCAAGGATTGCCGGAATGTATTTGTCCGCTACGGTTTCAGATTTTTTTAGTCCGATTCCGATAAAATACAGGACAACTGCCACGACAACAAGCTCTGGTTTTACATAATTCATAATCTGTTCCATAATATCAATCTCCTTTTTTCTTGTTTAGATGAAGGTCTTTAATCTCTTCATACATCTTTGTTCCAGTTCCGTTCCCGCCTAATTCGTGATATGATTCGTACATATCACAAAAATTTTCAAATGCGTAAGGTGGGATAGAACCAAGTTCCATATATTTATCATGATACTCAAACAGTTTTACTTTTAAGAGAATCATCGTTCCCTTGCTGTTTGCATCTCTGTAATGCTTCTGGTTCTTCAACAGCCAGATGATATAACCTAGCGCAATAGGAAGAATCAGCGTATATGTCTGCATCAAAAATTCTTTCACTGCATCTGTCTCTCTTTCTTAATTTTGCGTACAAAAATAAGACCTCTCGGTCTCGCTCTGATATCCATATTTTCTCCATTAAAAAAGACAGCTCCGAAGAGTCTGCCTTTTGTCTGTTATTCTGTTATAATTTCTTGCCACATCTCGGACAGTAGTTAATCGGTATATTCATTTCCATCATGTTTTCTTCACCGCCGTAATCCGATACACCAATGTGTAATACGCTTTGTTCATCCACTTCGCCGCCGAACAACCACAACTCCAACCGCTTTACCGGATCTCCTTTAGCAAGTACCACCGGACGCGCGCATAGCAGATTACTCATATCCTTTTTGCCAAAGAGTACCTTTCTGCTACAAAATTCACATTTCTCCATTTTCATTACCTCTCTGATATTTTTATTTTGATTGTATCAGATAATGTAATGGTTAAGATATTTTCAGGAGAGTTCGATGTTTTTCGATACCTCATTTTCAAACTGACATTTTCAGTTATTCTCCATTCATGTTCGCGCGTCCAACCGGTATACATTAAGCCTTTATCTTCTAAGTTTAGTTAATTAGTTCCATTGCTCTGGACTCGATTTCGTTAGTGATTTCGTGCAATAATTCAATCAATTCAGAGAGTGTCATTTTCCCTAATTCCATTACTTTTCCAGCACCTCACGAATTGCTTCAAGATCATCCACTGTAAGTGCTGGATAATCTGCCGCAATATCCTCAAAAGACTCTCCGTTTTTAAGACGGATTTTAAATGCTCTTACCATGATTTTCAATTTAAGTGTGTTCAATGTTTTCATTATGCTTCTCCTCCAATCAAATCAGCCATCATTAAAATGATATCGTCTGTAGTTGCTTCTAGTATGTCGATACGCTCTGTATCAGTTCTTTTAGGTTCATTCCCATAATTGAGATATTTTTCCGGGTTCGCTTTTACATCGGCTAAGTCTAGCGTTCCAGTAGGTTCGGAGATTTCTTTGTAATCATATTCATGATAGGTCCGTTCCTCTTCTTGTCCCTCGGGAATCTCCTTCACAATGTTCTCATTCAGACAGATATAGACATAATCAATTCCATCAATCTGTCTAACAGTAACACTCTCTTGTGTAGTGTCGAATCTTGCTTTCATGAGATATCACTCCTTTACATATTTGAATCGTTTTGTTCGCGTTGTATCTTCTTTTTATATTGTAGCTGTCCGTGTGTTCTAAGATGCCTTTGTATGACATGCACTTCCTTGCAAGCCATACTGGAATCTTCTTCCTCTGCTTTACAAGGGATTGTGCTTTCTTGTACGATCGCCTCACCCTTAAGAAAACTCTTCTTCTAATTGTGATATGCTGTCTGTATATGCGGACACCCATAATATCAATGAAATGGCCGTCATCTTTGCGTTTTGCGATTGTTGTATATACCATCCAACTGTCTTTGATTTTCAATCCCATCTCATCTGCTTTCTGAATAATCAGCTTCATAGCTTTGCGAATGTCCTTTGCATTCGTTCCGAGAATCAAAATATCGTCCATGAAGAAAAGTTGATGCTTGACGAGATTAATTCTTTCTATTGTTCCATTTCTCTTCTTTCTGATGCGATACATATTCTCCGCTATTTCATGGTAGATTTGAGACAAGAATAAGTTACAAAGATACTGGCTTAAATACGAACCAATACTCAATCCAGTGTCAAATGTCATGATTAGCATCTCTATCAATTCGAGTAGCGGTTCATTCTTAATGTATTTCCGAAGAAATTCCATTAATTTGTTTCTGTCTATTGATGGATAACATTTGCTGATATCGCATTGACCAGCGTATCGGATATTTTTATTTCTCATCCATCGTTTTATTGCTTTGATACCGTAGGATTGACCTCTGCCTTTCAGTGCTGCGCATTGGTATTCTCCAATTCGCCTTAAGAAGTCTTTCATAGCTTCTACTGCGATATAATCGTAGATTTGCTGTTTAATGTTCTGAATTCCGATTCTTCGCACTTTCTGACTGGAAGCGTCAATCTTTTCCCTGTACCATATTGGTTGAAAGTGAATATTGCCTTGAATGATTTCTTCACGTACTCCGTCAACCACTGTTTCAGCCATCGGTTTCATTCCGTTTAATCCGAACTCATTGAACATTCCTTTAATAGTGTCTGTCGGAAGTCCAGTGTATTCAGAAAACATTGTCAATGAATCTCTTCTTTTGTATTTCTTTTTAAGGCATTTGTATACTGCCTTTTGAATCAGTTTTCTATCTGTTATATCGACCGTTTTGCAATATGTCTTCATCGATTGTCTTTTTAAGGGCTTTCGGTTTGTACTACTAACCCCGACAGATAGGCGAACCCTATCCGTCCTTACTCCTTCCTTCAAAAGTTTCAGTAGGTCTATAAAAAGTATTTCGGGCATCTGTCCAAGAGCCTTTACAGGCTACACTCTTTACGAGTGCGAAATACGACGCAAGGATTTTTATATATTAGAAATTAACAATTTCAGCCGAGGTAATTCCAATTCGTCCTGTCAAGCCTGTTCCTGCAATTCACGTAAGCTGAGCCAGCATTCGACCCATTCCTGAGATTACCGCGTGCGCCGTAAGTCCTTTTATTTTTGTCGGTCGTATTAGGGGCGATCCCCTCTTTCCTAAAGGAAATTCACCCCAGACGACCTCTTCTTAATCGCAGCCGAGGAAACGCCAAAGCGTCCTGTCAAGCCCGTCCCAGCAATACACGCAAGCCGAGCCAGCAAGCGACCCAGCCCCGAGATTACCGCCTTGTAAATATTCTCGCATTCCAGATGTAGTTTTACCGCCAGCGTATACCATATCTGCGAAGCCTTGTGAATTTGACGAACCTTTTGCAGATGGAAACCATGCGCCAGTATCAACATCTACAGCAATATCGCCAACCCAAAAATCCGAACCGTTTCCGTCTGGATTTGCTGGAATCGTACCAACACACGTATATGTGTTTCTAATCATTGCATCAGAAGAACTGTGTGCTACACCCTTTGGTGCAACATACACTTTTTTGCTGTAATCACTTTGGAAGTCCATTACTGTATCAGATGCGGTCATGTATCCACCGACAGCGTATTCACGACCTTGAACTCTGTACGGATGCTTGCCATCTGTATTAGAGCCGAAAGATCCATCGTGTCTGCCAATAACTGCATCTGTGCTTCCCGACCACCAATGCATTGACGTAATCGTGATAAGAGCATTTACTGTATCAGATAATTTAATCGGCATGGTGTTAAATCCTGTTTTAATATCAAGATATACAGCTTTATTATTCTCATCGAGCGTTTCAATACGCAACACTTTTACATCATCTGCATATTTATGAATATTCGCTACTCCACGGTCATTATTTACACCGTTCTTTCCGTCATTGAGCTGACCGTAACCAACTGATACATAAGAGCCAACAAGAATGTTCTGCGCCTGTGCGTTTGTAACCGGGAAATACGTATGTGCATCAGCAGATTCGATGGAAGCAGAGTATTGAAAATTGTATCCTGTACAGCCTTGAAATAAACTCTGACTATTCTTTGTAGCACCCTTGATAATATTGAAAAGAATCTGGAATGTATTTCTTTCTGAACCAGCGCCTAAATGACCTTTACCTTTTTTCTGATAATTCGTAATCATATTGTTATGACTCTGATTTCTTTCAGGTTTTAATCCAGGCTGACTTCTTGGTAATCCGTCAGAAGCAATACCAGAAGCATAAGCAGAACCAATACACCACGGAGTAACTGTTCTGTCTGCACGCTTACATTCTGTCCACGGTTTTAATTTATATTTTTCGTTTGGTGTGTCAGAAATCGTTACCAAATCGTACTCTGGATTTGATGCGTCCCAATTCCACCAAAAACTCATCTGCATAGCACCAACATCAACGCTACCTGTTTCTTGATAATTGTCATCATATTCTGTAGCAATCGGATATGCTGTGCCATCATTATAACGTTTGTAATTACAATGTACCCAGTCAAAAAGAGGGTGGCTGCCATTCAGATAATCGTCCTTTCCCTCGGTTGTATCAGTGGACGGAATAAATTCCAATCCAGCATTATCTAACAGTTTCTCTCCGCTAGATGTTGGATTGGTTGCGAATTTCCAGATTTTTGTCTGATACACCTTTCCAGTTCTGCGGATATTATAAAAGTCTTTAATGGTTGATGCGTGTGGAGTGTTGTTGTGAATGTCTTTCATTACACTCTTTAAATCAGCTGTATCTTCCTTTAATTCATTAACAGCCCCAACAATAGTTTTATCTGCTGTTTTCAGCGCGTCAAATTTTTCGGCATTCATTTTTTTTAAGAAACCAATTCCAAGCGCCGCTGAAAGTAACTCTTTTATTAGCAGATTCTTTTGCACCATAAATAAGAAAATCATCTGCATCCTCTGGTTCTTTTTTGATCGTATAATCAGTCCATAACATTTTCTGTACCTCCTAATATCCAAATCTCGCAATATTGGTATCATCTGACCACCAGCCAAATGTATCGTTATCACCATAAGCTCTGACTCTTACTGTGGCTCCGTCCATTCCGTTAGCGATAAAATCATCAGTGTAATTAGTGCTGTAAAATGCTGCATAGGTCGTATCGTATTCTTTCCACGTTCCGTCAGCTTTTGTGATACGCACTTTGTAGGACGTTGCATTTTCAACTTCTGACCACTTGAATGCCACATAAGCATAACTAAAATACCTGTATGTACTCTTGGAGTATGATGCATACTCCACTGTCGGAGTACCGAGTATGCATTTCTCAATCCAGTTTTTCGCAGCATTGCTAATTGCTTCTTTCAAGGCATCGTCAGGTTCAAAGTTGATATCCGGAATCTCTACGGATGGCGGTTTAAGCGGTGGCGTACAAGCCATGACGGGCGTTACACTTGTGAGTGATAACGCAAGTACGCACGCTAAAGCTAAAATTCTTTTTCTTGTTTTCTTTTTCATAATTTTTTACCCCCTAACGGCAACTGGGAAACATAATACTCTTGACTGAAACTTTGTCCATGAACCAGAATCTTTATAACTGGAAACAGCGATTGTATCACCATAACTGCACAATCCCATAAAAACAGACGATATTTTATTGTTATTTCCGTCCTGTCCAATGATAACGTCATTAAGTTTGCAAGTTATCTCTTGTTTGCTGTTATTAGAATCTAAAGTCGCAGATACAGTAACAATAAAAGCATAATTAATGCCTTCTACAAAATTGGTTATATGTGACGTTTCCCACGTTACGCCACCGACCGTGTCTGATTCAGCAAACGGAAGACTAAGTTTTGACATAAGTGTTTTTATGGCAAGTGCTCCAACAAATTTACTTACGCCTTGATTCGAATTTATGTCAGCTAAATTATTCATTAAGTCGTTCTTATCTGCACTTTCGTTGATAGCAGTAGCGAATGAATTAAGTTCAGCTGCGCCAAAATTATCACCAGTCTGTGTGTACGGAGTAACGTCTTCAAAGGAAACTGTTCCGTCACTATTGTTCGTCATTTTGAATTTTCGGTTTCCAGAGTATGCATCGTTTTTGTAGTTTGTTTTTAAAGTTGCTTTTGAAGCCATTAGAACCTCTCCTCCTTATATCTTCCAAGTTTGAATGGAATTCTACGTACCATATTCGCCTGATCTTCAATCATTGTCTTTAGTTCCGCACATGTTTTTTCTATCCTGTTCAGTTCTTGATACCCGATGAAAATACCATTTGCGTAGAATGTCTGATATGGTCCATAGTCTTTTGTGGAAACTTTATTCGCAATCGAAAGCAAATTATGTTCAATCGCATTAAAATGATCTACATTCCAATAGCTAGCATAATTGTCCATATCAGAACCCATGTCTTCGATATCGAATCCTCCAAGCGTAGCCACAGCAATTTCGTGTAAATACGCAATATTATTTTTGATTCTGTTGAAGTCCTCAATATTAAATTTTGAATAGAGATTCCAATTTGTTTTTGGTGTACTCCATGCCATTACATATCCACCTGCCTTGCTTTAATTTTTCCACTAAATCTTCCGTCAAACTCAATCTCGTTCTCGTAAGCTTGAATTAACGCTGTTTTTCCGTTTTTCTTCTCCAAATAGAACGTGTCGTTTGCGTCAACCCTAGGGTCTCCACGCCATTCCAAAGAATAATCAATCACGCTGGAATAATAGTCCTCAATCCATTTTTCTAAGTCCGGAGAATCTTCACTGATTAAAGGGTTTTCCCATTCTTGATATTTTTCACTCGTATTTGCTATATCTGTTTTTTGCGTTACAACGTATTCTTTTCCAGAAACCGTTACCGTCACGTCCGCACTTGCGGTAACGCCAGTGAATTTGACTTTCACGTAAAAGTTTCCCCACTCCACAATTTCTGCTTTAATCGCCGAATTGTTTGTTTTCACACTAAGACCGTAAGATGCATTGCTGAAATATATCTCGTGGACTTGATTGTTTTCTGTAACCGTAACGTTTTCGTTCACAATTTCCTTACTTTCTTCGGAAGTTTCGGAATAGACAGTTTTCACAAGAGCGACTTTGTGCGCCCTATTTTCAAGCGTACACTCTGGATAATCACTCAAATCATTTCTGCGGATTGTGTAGTTTGCCGGGTCGCCAATCATAAGGTAATCAACTGACACCCTCGCATTTTTTGCACCTTTCGTAAATTCGATTTCAGCTTTATCAATGTAGCCGAAGTCTTTCTCTAGTTTATACAAGCCACTAAAAGGTGCTTTGTATGTCTCCGTAATTTTCGGATAGTCCGACCTTCCTTTATCTACCCAGTAGGAAATCGCAAAATACTTGCTTTTTTCTGTCGGAGTGAAAAGTCTATTGCCTACTCCACTAGCTCCCTCTAAAAAGTTCTTATCAGCATCATATATACACAAGTTGAAATAACTAGTTCCATTGCCTTGGAAACGAATGGAAATAACATCATCTGTTATCTTAACGTAACCTGAAGCATAATATGTACCAACTAACGAAACACCAGCCGATAAAAACTTACCAGTACTAGGGTCTAATTTTTGAAACATAGTAACTTTAAGTTTTCCATAATGCCTTGTCTGCTCTTCGAAAAGGTTTTTCGTGATGGTTTCTTGCAATTTTCCTTTTAGATACGTTCTCATTACAAACTGTTCAGGAGACACACCCCTAAATCGCATATAAAAGTTATACGCTCGAAACTCTGCTTCCGAAGCAAAGGTAATAATTGGATTCCCAAAAATGAATTTATTAGCACTAGTAGAAACTTCTCTACTTATGTACCCTGTATTTTTAACATCATTCGGGTCTAAAAACAGCAACGTACCGTCAACACTCGAAAAATTATAACTGGCGATCGCGTAAGCATCCTTATCGTCATCCGTGAGAATGTTGTAAGATTTACTGTAGTAAGTCTCTCCATTTGTCGAGATTGATTTCTTTGGAATAAACGCCGGGACGATGTTTATTTTCCCTTTCCTATCCTCAAAAATAGCACATCTTCCGGCATTTGCAATGGTCTGCAATGCTTCTGTGTGCCTTACAACCGGAATTGGGTTTTTGACCTTAACGTTCTTTAAGTAGTCATCCAAAACGTACCTATCATTACTTATTCCAGCATCTTCCAAAACATCTACAGCAAGCTCGTAAAGAGAAACGCCATTCTTTACATACACTCCACGATAGTATTTATTAGACTGTGAACTGATATAGTCCGTGGCTTTAAATTCAACAGATATGTCATTTGAATTCCACGAATCCAGATAAGATACTATCTCCGGAAGCCATTCAATATTACCGTTTCCGTCAATGTCATATCCAAACTCGATTTTTAACTCTTGCCCTACTTTCAAAAATCCACTTGCGCTTTTAATGTTTTCCGCATCGAAGTAATCATCTTGATTATCTAATGAAAGCGACACATCTCTACTCGGAAGTGTTTCGGAAATAGGTGACACAACATCAGTAATTGAGCAAGATAAGGTATTCGAGTTATCGAAGTACTTAACGACTCCAAAGTAAAGCGCATAGATACGCAATCTGTTTTCGCCATATTCCATTGTTTTTGGAGTAATCGTAATCTCGCTTACATTTTCAAATACATCTTCCGTAACAAAGGTGGATGATGTGTTGGAATAGTCCTTATTCACACTTCCACAAATGATATTGAATTTTGTAGGGTAATTATCTCCAAAATCAATCGTAAGCCCTCTGATATTGAAACTGGCACCGCCAAACGTTATTTTGACTGCCTGTTTAATATCTTTGGTTACAACACCTGATGCCATGTACGTAGCTGTGCTCAAAGTAGGGCAAAAATACATACTGCCGTCAACTTTGGAAAAATCCTGTTCCGCTGTAGCGTAGATTAATTCCCTTGCTCTTTTTGCGAACACATCATTTCCACCTGAAAAATCGGTGAACTCTGTATCATCACTAAACTTCGCTGTCTTTTGCGCTTCTGAATTAATAATACCAATCGAACCACGAATATACGACCTGTTACGGAATGGAAGTTTCATAGACTCTATATATTTGTCACTTGCCTTTTGCATCTACTATCACTCCCATCCGGCATCAATTAAGTTGAATTTCAATACTTGGTCCTGTTCAACCATGTGTGTTAATGCGTTTACAAAAAGAGGTTGACCGCTTCTGTCTCCAGGGTACATTGTTACTGTTATTATCTTTCCAGGATTCGCCATATCCTCAAAAGTAACAGGTACATAGAACGGTTTTAAAGCATCCAACATCATGCGTCTTGTTTCTGGCGATATACCAGCCCATTCCAGATTATCAAGCTTATATAAATCTCTACCAACCCTTTGCCCGATAACTGCATTATTGACATTTCTACTGGCATCTACGGTTGTCGTTATTGTCCATGAAAAACCTCTTCTCGGAGTTGGAAAGTCGTATCCGTTCACATTTAAGAATGCTGACATAGCCATATCTCAAATTCCTCCTAAAAAATAGTGTGGTAGCAATTGAGCCACCACACTATGTAAATGCAAATCCATTTCTGTTCTTTCTGTTGTCGTAAGCCTTAACAACTTCTCGACCGTCAATGGATATAACTTTTCCATCTTTAATCGCTTGAAGAATCTTTTCAAGCAATACTGTATTATCATTTGTTCCGGTGCTTGATTTCGCGTAGCCGTTATACACAGCCTTTTCAACTCCGGCACTTACACTTTCAACAATCTGATTGTTATTCACAACCACGTGACGATTTCCAATGTTCCCAATGTATTCAGAACCGAATCCGTTTTCATTGGCAACATAGACTTCGCCATTCATTGGAAAGCCACCATCAGCATATCCATGTCCATTCCAGCCACGTGATAAGCTACCATATCTTGATACCGTGTATCGAATAGCAGCTATCATGTTAGAAAGTGGATCATAAATATTTTTGTTGTATGGTGCAAGTGCATAACTACGGAATGTCGGGTCAATGACCTGCATAAGTCCCTTTGACGGAATGCCTGCTTTTGCATTGCTATCCCATAAGTTGATAGCTCTAGGATTTCCACTTGACTCTGACTGCATCTGCATCAACAGACGATTCAGATTTGATTCGCTGTACTGTCCAGTCAATTTCAATGCTTTCTTAGCAAGCTTTCTCCACTGCTCTACTCCGGCAGACGGATTATATTTAACATTCGTACCACCGAAATCGCTCAAAAGACCTTTAATGCTATTCACAGCCGCATCGAATACAGAGTTGACAGCACCTTTCGCCAAAGATAATCCAGGTTCAAGCGCGCCAGTCAAATCCGTGAATTTATCAATTGCAATCTGCATGAGTTTTCTTGGATTTTCCACATAGTCAAGAATATCTCCCGTGAAATCTTTAATCTTCGCCCAGGCATTACCAAAGAAATCTCCGATACCGCTCTTGAAATGAGGAATATTATGCATTCGCATTAATGCTTTTGTCTGGTCTGCCGGGAGTACTTTTGTTCCTTTTGGCATTGGTAACATTACATTACGACCTCTAGGAATGATTGTTTTCCCGTTCGGAAACTGCACTAACTCACGGTATGTACTTCCGGTTTGGTCATTGACAACACCAAGTGTGTCATGCGCTACACCATCAGTACCAGTTGCAAAATTCACATACGGATATGTTTTTTCAGATCCTAGTTTTCCAAGCACCCAGTTTACGCCACCAATAACGCCATTCAGCGCATCTCTAATTGGTGTCTTGATTTTGTTACAAATGTTCCGAAAATAAGAACCTATTTTATCGAAAATTCCAGTTATTCCATTGTAAGCTTTTCGGAAAGTATCCCTAAACCATGTTGAAATAGAACCCATGTTACTCTGAATAGCTGTTCTTTTATCTCTAAACCATGAACCGATATTCTGAAAGGCAGATGCAACATAACCTCTTGCGCCCTTGAACTTCGTATTAAACCAGTCAGAAATGTTATTCATATTGGTTTGAATATCAGTTTTCTTCTGACCGAACCAGCCACCGATATCCTGAAATGTATCAGCCACGCGTGTACGTGCATCTTCATATTTTTTTGCGAACCAATCAGCAATATCACCCTGCGCGTTCTCTATATCTTCTTTTCTTTTTTTAAACCAATCTCCGATATCTTCAAAATTTTCTTTCGCTGCGTCATCAGCGGCTTTAATATCTCCATCGGATAATCCCATCATTTGGCTAGGAGTTTTGGAAAGATTTTCGCTAATTTTCTTAGACAGTTCATTCATCTTATCGAAAGTATCCATGGATTTTTCCATATCTGCGTCAGACATTTTATCTCCAAAGATTGCCTTAAAAAGTTCTTTTAGTATTCCCGTTTTAAAATCTTCCGGAAAGTTAATAAGTGCTTTTTTTAGAGCCTCAAAGAATCCTCCCAAATCCCACGTAAGACCTTTAAAATCAATGCCACAGATAAAATCAACAATTTTCTGTCCGATTTTCTCCCACGTTTTATCCTCTGCCAGACCATCTATGAAACCAGTAATTGATTCAAGGAATCCTTCGCCAAAATGGCTGAATGTTTCAGCGTGTAATCCAGCATCCCAATTCTCAAAGAATCCAGTAATACCAGCAGCTAATGAATCACCAAAACCTTTCCAGTCAAAATTGATTACGAATGAGTTCAGTGTGTGCAATGCTGTGTTAATTGAGTTTGCGATAGTAGCCCCTAAATCATAAAAAAGACGTGGCGAAATCAATCCATTAAGGAATGTAGCCAAGTCTTTTCCAAAATTATCAGCTTTATGATAAACCGTTTTCCACGGAATACTCTCCATTGCAGAACTCAGCTTATCTCCAAGCATCTTTCCGATGTCAGTAAAATCGGAGTTCTTAATAGCTTCTTTGAATTTATCAGCCAGTTTATTCATAGAGTTCGGAGCCTCTATTGTTTCAAACATATCGGAGATTGCCGGATTGGACGAACTACCGCCAGATCCGCTACCACTTCCAGAACTGCCAGAGCCATCAGACGGTTGAATAACATTCAATTCATCAATACCGAGTGTGTAATTTTGCAAATCTTTAATTGCTTTCGCTGTGTCATTTGCTTTATCTTTTGTTGTATCAAGTCCAGCACCGTAATCTTTCCATGCTTTTTTAGCTTGCACAACAAAACCTTTTCCAGTAAGCGCAGCCATAAACTGACCAACTGCATTTAGTGCGCTTGCGAGCATATCAATGAAAGATTCAATATATGGTCCGACTACATTTACAACCGGTGCAAATGCTACCGCCCACGCATTTTTCAGATACAGTAAAGATGAAACCATACCAGAAATGCTTTTATTGTATTCAGAACTGTACTGCACCAAATTATCAGAACCCTCTTTTATCGCCTGTTTAATCTGACTAATAGCTCCAAAAATGGTTGAGAACATAATGGATGAACCTATCATTCTTCCAAATGGCATTCCGTGCCTTTTGTTGCCACCGTCAGAACTGCCAAAAAGCTCCTTTAATGTACGGAACGGATGAATCGCCTTGCTTGCAAGATTCTTCGCATTTTTAATTGATTTTGCAACTTTATCAAATGATTTTTTTACGGAATTTATGTTATTGGCAACACCTTTTATTCCGCTTACTGCTCTCTTGAATATATTTGCTTTCTTCGTAGCATTTTCAATCGCATTTCCAGTGGCGCGTACTTCGTCAGCACCCAAGTTTGCTTTTGCTGACTTTCGCATTTCCTGATCGTACTGTTTTTTTGCAGCTTGAACTTCTGCAAGTTCTCTAGCTACTCTGTCGTATTCTGGATCATGCTGTGAAAATCCTTGTGAAGCCAATTCTGCCAACTGTTGTTTTAAGGATTTAATCTGCGCTTCAAATGTATTCACTTTTGCAGTATCAATTTCACCTACAGAATCATTAAGTTTCTGAAAAGCTTGCGTAGCGTTACCACCCATTTGATTAACTACATCATTAAAATTGTGAAGATTTTCAGCGCCCTCACCAAAAACAGCTTTCATTGCATCCGGATCGTATCCCATGAACTTTCCAGAAGTAGGCTCTGCTCTAGCAACATCAGAGCCGGAATCGTTATGAGTATCATTCGCATCAAAATGCGTAACAGGGACATCTGCCGTACTTACATTCTGTAATTTTTTAAGAGCCTCAGTAGCTTCATCAATGGCATTGGAATACTGATTCATCTGCATGATCTTTTTATACCAGTCTTTACCGCCTAGAGTATCTGTGCCCTCTAATTCACGAATATCAGAAATTGACTGCCAGATTCTTTCGTAAGCTTTCTCATACTCAGCAATCTTACTTTGCAACTGTTTGGAATCCATTCCAGAGAAATCAATCCCAAGAGAAGAATCCTTGAATTTGTCAACAAGCGATTCAAATTCCTGAACCGGATATTTCACATCGTTTCTGTCTGATCTTGTAGATGTATTCTGACTTCGAACACTGCCAGTAAGCTCAACAATCCTTTCGAGACCAGAAGTATCCATTCCAGCACCGAAAATATCAGAAAATGACTTTCCAGTATCAGCAACACCTTTCAATGATCCAGTCAAATCACTGGATTCAGATTTTGCTTTTTCAATGCTTGCAACAATCTCATTAACACCAGATATAATGCTTTCATACGCAGCATCTTCCATCCATTCAGGTTTGTAAAAAGAATTGCTTGTCTCGTAGAACTTTTCCAATGCACTATTAAGCTGATAAAATTCATCCTCAACATTGTTTGCATCTTTAAGAAGTCCCGGAAACATATCTTTCGCTTCATTATAAAAAGAGTCCAACTCTATTCCACTTTTGGTAGAAAGTTTCTGTTTCATTACCGGAACTCTGTTTTTGTAAGTATCACCAAGAGATTTAGCTGTTTCCGGCGTAATCTTGATTTTACTTGTAGTTTTAATCCAGTTGTATAATTTCTGGTATTCTTCAGAAGTTGATTTTGCTACAGAACCATTCTTTGCCGTAATCTTTCCGAGTGCATCAAGGTCTGAGCTTAATCCGTTGTAAGCCTTGCCACCATTTGCAGATAAGCCACCGGCAATTTTCTGTGAGAGTTCACGAACCTGTCTCTGTACTTCTGAACCAGCTTTGTTAAGGTTAAATCCGCTGATAAGTCCATCTGCCAGTTTTTTCCCTTGGCTCTTAGCAACTTTATCCATAGTGCTTCCAGAGAACAATTTGTCTACGTCGACGTTCTTAAAAGAAACACCGCCCTGTGCCATTACCATGAATTTTTCCAGTGCGGTAGCTGCTTTATTTATCCTTTTTTCCAGACCAGACAAAGCTCTGTTCGCCCGGTTCGCTTCTGCTTCAACAACTATCTCTAAGCTATCAATCTCGTTTTCAGACATAATGTTCTCACCTACCTTTTGGACTCATTTGCTGCTTTCGCCCATGCCGCAAAATTAACAGCTGCAATCTGAGTATTCTCCTTGATGATTTCTTCTTTCTCTTCTTCCGTCATTTCTGCTTCTTCTGTAAAAATGATGTTCTTTGTTGGATAATGGCTGTTCTTGTCAAAAGCACACCCAATTACTTTCCCAACATAAATTCCAACCATCCAAGCTGATATATCTGCCATCCTTGCTTTTTCACGTTCTTCGTTGTCTTTTTCTTCCTTATAAACAAGAAGAGCTTTGGGAGTCATGCCCCAAAACTCTTTAAAAGAAATTCCACAACGCGCCGCTATTGGAAGCCAATATTGATAAATATAATCCGTGTAACTGGAAAATTTAATTATTCTCCCGCTTCTTCTACCGGATCTTCTTCCTCTGTTTTCTTCTGTGTCTTCTTCGGTTCTTCCGTCTTCAGACCCAGCATCTTTGTGAAAAAATCAGACTGTTTGACTGCCTCCGCAAATGCATCGGTAATATCAAACATGGAACCGCCACCGAGAATATGCTGTGTAACAATGCGCTCTGCCTCGGTACGGTCACATTTCAGGACTACGCAAGTAAATGCCATAGCAATAAGAGTCATCTGACCTTTTGCAAATGCTTCGGAAATTGAAATTCCCTGACTTTCCATATGCGTATAATCACCGAACTGTAATTCGCCAACATTGTATGTTTTGTTATTGATTTTTACTTTTACCATTGTGAAATCTCCTTATAAAATGATAAAAGCCACTCATTTCTGAATGGCTTAGTTTAAGATGTTAATAGTTTATTAGGATAATTTGATCTCCTAAGAAGTCAAAAATATCTTGTCCGTCAACATCTACCCACGGACTATTATACGGGAAACTCTGTTGCAGCCGCCCCATCCTTTATTTTTGAATCCCTTGTAATAGAGATGACCATTTCACGTGCGCCATTCACTTCTCCACCACTTACTCTTACGCTTAAGACGCCAGTCCATGAAAACTGTCCATCAGCTCCGCTCTCTCCAAAGTTGAGCTCAAACACCTGTTTCTTTCCCTCTTTTGCTTTAACAGCTTTATATGCTGCTGATGTATAGTTTGCAGTAAATTCCATATCATCCGCAGACTTTACACCCGGTACAGATGCTTCTTCTTCATCTTCAAGATCTGTTACAGTGATTTTTTCGGCAGAACCGCCGAGATCTGGATAATTTTTAATTTTGCAGAGCTGTGCCACAGATGCGCCGGTATCTCCACATTTCAGCACAGTGTTAATGGTACTTAAAGCTTTTACTTCTAATGCTTCTGACATGTCTACTTCCTTTCTACCGCTAACTACCAGCGGTCAGCGAATACCTCCAATTGGTATCCGGTACAAATTTAAAATTTCTCTATTTCATTCACTGATGATACAAGACGGTTGAATCTTGCCACAGTGCGATAAATGTTTGTATCTGATGCATTATCGACAGGTTTCGGACCGTATGATCGGATGTAACCCATCTTCCGCATAGCATCACAACATTGATTTATGATATTCCTTGATTCCGTGATGTTTTTATTGGAATAACACTGAATCTCAATTACTGATTTCACAGCATTCTCACTGTTTTCCAAATCCATGCAAGCATCTTGATTGTCAATCTGGACAACCGATACTGCCGGAAATGCCGGAGGACTTTTACTGGAATAATTGGATACATTCTTACAAGTTTCTGTCACATAGGTTTTTATGTTGGTCAGAACTCTATTTGAAACGTCAGTCATCTCCAAACACCCTCCTTGCAATCCTTGTAATTGTTTCTATGTTCCTTAATTCTGATGCCGTATTATACATGAACGGACGGGACGGCATACCCTTTGTCCAATGCCATTCTCCATTTTTGAAATAAAACCATCCTTTTTCGCCATGATTATTTACGTCATACTTCCAACCAATAATTGAAGTATCTGGATGTGGATTTTCTGTTCCAACAATTCCAGTACCAAACTCAACGAATTTCGCCCACGGGCAAGCCGTATAAATGACGTATTGGGAACCATTGTAAATAATGTCACCCGGTTTCAGGCTCATACTGTTCAATAACTCACCAGTATAGATTGCGTCCTCACTCAAAATATTGGCTTTTGCAATCGCAACACCCTCTTCGGCTAACTGCCTGGTAAATTCCTCGCATTTATCATTCAGACTTAATCTGTACTTTCTCACCTTTTCAGCCAGCTCGCGGAAACTTCCTGGAGATAACTTAGCTGTGTATCTAGGCATTTTTCGCCCTCGCTTTCAATGCGATAACCAGTCCATTTATTCCATCTGCAATACCGGCAACAGTATAATCTGCCGTTTCCTTATCGACAGTACCATCTGCATTCAGTGTCGGTTCAGATATCCATAC
>Ga0129313_1001087_pt1 | contig 18614 bp, 15 predicted proteins | sample O1105metagenome_FD_94436 | JGI IMG/M metagenome (GOLD analysis project Ga0129313, IMG submission 94436) | Orangutan group fecal microbial communities from fecal samples from Wisconsin, USA - O1105 metagenome | ecosystem: Host-associated > Mammals > Digestive system > Large intestine > Fecal...
ATAATTTCCGGCTTACCCTGAAAGGCTCCTCCGTTCGGGTCTATCCGCAGGGTGTTTTCCGTCAGTTCCCACTGTGCATACAGGACAACCGTACCTTCTTCCGCATCCTCCGAGCCGTCCCAGTTCTCCGTGGTAAGGTTCAAAATCCGTGCCCCGTCTGCATAGAACGTCCCGCTGCCGTCCGGCTCCGTGTTCCAGCCTGCAAACCGGTAACCGATGCGGCTGTAGGCATTCAGGGTGAGTTTGGCCACCGGCGTAACCGTTTCCCCTTCATACATAGGATAATTATTATACATATGGATGCTTGGGGACATATATCCGCCATAGCCTCCTTCTCCGCCCTGAAAGCTCTCCCCGATGGGGTTGGCATCATAAACCACCCGGTAACGGTTATAGGAAACCTCCTTACAGTAATGCTCCGGGTGATATCCCTGCTCCAGGTTATTGCAGAAGGGGCACAGATAGTAGTAATCCATGCCGTCCTGCACATCGATGTACTCAATACTTTCCGCAGCTGCCCTGCTCATGTAAATCAGTCCATTGCTAACCGGTTCCCCGCAGTCCGCACAGTAGGCAATCCATCCGGAATAATGATTTTCCAGGCACTTATGGGTGCCGTAGTTTATTCCATGGTAATATCCGGCCGGGTAACCGTCATGAATACACTGTCCTTCTAACCACTCAACCTTCCAGTAACCCACGGGGATTTCCCCGGTTCGTTTTGCCGGGTAATAATGTTGCCCTGCTCTTAATGAAGACAGCTGCGATTTTATATCAAATTCCACCGGATCCTCATATTTATAATCCCACATATCCGTACCGTCTCCCATGGCACCCTTATCCCCTGCGTTGGTTGTCCATGCCATTCCATCCGGAGAAAAAGATACATAGGGGCTGTTATAAATGGTTTTATCTGCCGCTTCAGCTGTCAGCGCAGGTGTCAGCAGTACCAAAAGTAACATTCCCATATATGGCCCTGCCACTCGGGTCATGCATTGGATAATTCTCTTTCTGAACCTCAATCCTCCCACCTCCTTTGTAAAAAAGAAAAGTCCGAACAAAAAACCTCAACCGGTTTCTGCTCGGACTTCAATATCTGTTATATTTTTATGTTTTTCTATCCTGATATCAGCCAACCACCTGTGGGCGGTTGTTCCCTTTGCTTTTTTACGATAGCACCTTTCTGCTACAGTTTCAAGAACTTTGAAAAATCTGCTTAATCATTCTTCCTGCACTGCTCCACAGTAACACTGCCCTTCTACCCAGACATGCGCTATATGTGCTCCACAAAAACGGCACGTACTATAGTCCCAAGAATATGGCTGATGTCCACATGGTTCCATTGAATCCGTTTCAACCAAACCACAATCCTGGCAGGTATATGTTTTTGTTATTATCGAAGTACAATGAGGGCCTCCTACCGTTACGACATCCCACCTATGCTCCTGATATGTCGTATCAGAATAGGCATTTAAGATATATCCGCAGTTTGCACAGATATCTACCAACCGATGGCGCTTTGTACAATTCCCAAGGTCTTCTTTTAACGGAAATTGCCACGCATAATTATGATCCGTCTTTGCAATGCTCTCTGTCCTGGTCTTTCCGCAGGAGGTGCAGGTATAGGTCATCACACCCTCGCTGGTGCAAGTGGCGGCCTTGGTCACCGTACCTCCGTCCCAGCTGCAGGTATGTACAGGCTCCGAAGAAGGTACCGGTGCCTGGGATTGCCCGGATGCAGGAGAAGGTGTTGCCGTGGCAGACGGTTTTTGCTCGGTTGACGTTGCGGGTGTAGAAGCGGGCTTACCGCCATCCGCCTGTTCTGTTTCCGAAGACTCCGCCGATTCAGGAGATTCTGTCTCCGGCGCTACACTTTCTTCCGGCTCAGGTGTCTCTTCCGGTTCAGGTGTCTCTTCCGGTTCAGGTGTCTCTTCCGGCTGCTCAAGATCTTCCGTAGACTCCTTGCTTTCGGACTCTTCGGGAACCTGCCCCTCCGCTAATACAACCGCCTCTTCGGATGCCGGCATTTCCTTTTCAATACCGGAACCTGTTGCGTTTCCGCAACCGGACAACATCAATATCACTGCAAACAGAAAAATAAAATTCTTTTTCATCTCCATCCCCATTTCTGAATCGTTTTTTACGTATAAGTATTTTTGAAAATACCGGTGCGTAAATATATATGCTGTTTACATATGCCTTATATTTATATAATCACGTTATACGCTTTTATCCTGTAATTTCAATATATTTTATCCGAAGATTATTCTGTTTTCAATGTACATTGTAGTTTATCTGCATACCTTAACAACCCGCATCGCGCCCGAGGCTAATTCCGAGTAAAAACCAATGACGTCAGCCTTATCCAGATAAATATTAATCCGCTGTGCCGCCGCCACGGAATTTCCGCTTTCTATCCTGTTTCCGGTCTGGTCAAACACCTCTTTGACATAGACATTTTCCCAGATTAGCACGGCTTCTTTTTCTCCGGTTACACTGTAAATATGTATCCTGTCACCGGCCCTCAGCGTACCTCCCACTACCTGATACAAATCGTCTGCCTTAAGTCCGGCAACGACAGGTTCCTCCATTTTACCCAAAATATCGGTCATCTTCTCAAACATTCCCCCGGTCAACACCACACCGGGCTCAATGTCAAATTTTGCAGCCAGTCCCGAAAGCTGTTCCGGGTTGCGCAGAGCCCCGTCTGCTATACAGGAAATATCCAGTTCCTGCTCCCGGAAATACCTTTCGTAATTTTCTCCCGTGATTATCTGTCCCCTTGGAATTTCCTCTGCTGCCACATATACAGTCCCCTTTTCATATTTTGTCAACATACTTCTTTCCATCTGTAGCATCACCGTAAAAACAGCCACTGACGCTACCAGTGCTGCAATAATTCCCCCTGCCTTCCATCTGTCCGTAGAAAAAGATACTTTCGTTTTTCTCCTGTTTTTCATCTCATTTCTCCCTCCGCAATTGCTCTTTCAGCCATCCGGTCATACCGTTCGAACAGCCCGGACAATCAATCATTCCCACTCTTTACCACATCCACCAGTTTCCCCTTTCTCGCATCTGCCTCCAGCCCCAAAAAGCCTTTAATACGATAGGATATTTCACTGTAAATTCCCGTAGATTCTACCGGAATACCATTGGGCGCCTTCACCTGTCCTAACGTTCCTCTGTCAGTGCACATCGCTCCGCTCTCGTCAAAGCTGTAAATTGCCACATCATTTCCGCTGACATTGTAGACCGTAAACTTAACCACATGTACCGGACCCGAAATCAGGTTCTTATTTGCACACTCCCAGTTGTCATCCAACCCAAGGTTAGCTTTCATCGCCGTCATACAGCGTTCTCGGGCCATGTACGGCTCGTCTATTTGAATTTGATGGGAAATACCGTATTCTTCTATATCGATAACCGCTGCCGCAAGATTTGAGGCTGCCAGCGCATCCTCCATATATCGGGCAGAGCTGCGGATTACATCCATTTGCAGAAGAGCACAAAGCAGAATTCCCAGGAACAAAAGGAACCAAAAGCTGACTGTCCATCCGATTTGCCCGCTTTCAGTACTTTGCAGTAGACACCCTTTTTTCATCAATTTCATAGATTCCCCTCAGCTTTCCCCTTATTCGAAGTTCAATTGCTTCCCCATACCCTGCACGTTCCAGAGTGGATCCGTCCAGACTTATCTCCGTCACCCCGGCTTCCTCCAATTCCCGACACAATCCGATGCTGTCTGCCTCTGAAAGATAGCCTGCCGTTTCCATGCGTAGAATATATTTTCTGGCAATCTGATTTACCTCCGTCTTTTCTTCCAGCAGATATACATTGTCCATATAGGCCACCAGAAGCACCGTCATCAAAAGGATGCAGATACAGACTGCCGGAAAGTCGCCCACGTTCCCTGTCTCTTTTTTCACATTGTCACTCCTGTCAAAATTTGCTGCGCCTTTACAGTCATTGCCTCCACCAACGTCTTAATAAATGCGGTCAGACTGTCCTTCATCACCACGCACAAGAGGAGTGCTATAATACACAATCCTACCGTCACCAGAATCCCGTCGATTCCCGGCTCCTTCTTTACTGCCGCTTTCATCAGGCTTCTCCCCGCCTGATGGATTTTGCCCTTAATTACAAACCAACATCTTTTCATTTGTTATCTCTCCTTCCCTAAAACAATGTTGCCGCCCCGAACATATAGCTCACGCAGGCGTATACAACGAGCCCCAATACCACTGTCAGTACTCCAAGCTGACAAAATGTAATGCTTCTGTCAAGTGCTGCTTTTTTTCGCTCCAGCACCGTCTCCTCCATATCCTTAATCTGTTCTCCTATATCCCGGAGAAGTTCAATAGCCTGTCCCGATTCCAGCGCCTGAAAAATTGTAATACACAGGGAATCCACATAGCGGTTATCAAACTTTCCCTGAAACTTTTCCAGCGAATCATAAATATCCGCTTTCATGACAATGTCACCGGCCAGTTCCAAAAGCGCCTGTTTGAGCCGTTTATCCCGTGTGCTCCCGTAACATTCAGCCAAGGCATCCGTTATATAAATTCCTGCCCTGATTTGAATTTCCAATGCATGATACATTAATTTTAATTCCGGCAAAAGTTTCTCGTTGTCCCTTCGATTCAGATAACTAAGCATCCATACCGGAAGCCAGAACAGAAAAAAGAACGCAACAGCACCATACGCTGCACCTATTTTCATTCCTACATATAGTCCCGCTAATCCCACAACAATCCGAAGCACCAGAAAACGAACAGGTTCTACCCATTTCCCATAGTGAAAAGCAGCACCGTTTTTCTCAAGCCACCGTCTGCTTTTACGATAAAAGCTGCTTTCTCTGCCCCTTTTTAAAACCAGACCCTCAAGCTCTCTGTAAGCCGTCAGCAATCTTTTCTCCGCCAGCGGACTTTTCCGCAGAAGCCTCAATGCCAGAAACACCGAAAAAGCTGCCAGCCCCGACGCACATCTCAGCATGATACATATGTGTATTCTTTCCACTGTACCTCCTATTCTGCTCTGCTGATACTGCCTCGGAACCAGACAAAAATCACCAGTAAAACTGCCATGCCCAGTCTCCCGGGCAATGTTTCCGTCATCAAGTGTCTTATTCCGATTCCTGTCAGCTTTTCCACTGTCAAAAGAGCCACAAGCGACATCCCTGCCAAAATGGCAAGGCTAATCGCAGCCTCCCGCATCATTCCTTTTCTTTCCCCTGAAATCCTCAGATATTCTCTGAGACTTCTGCGGCTGCTATCCACCAGCACCGAAAAATCGGCACAATAGCGTATACTGATTTCCATATTTCTCACCAGTTCTTTAAACTTCGGATGCTCAATGCGTTCCGACATAAAACGAAGTGCCATTCCCACATCGCCTGTTGTTGCCGCCTCGTAACAGCATGTATCCAGAGCACTTCTCACCGGTTCCTCCATATATCTGCCAATCTGCTTAAAGACGGAAACAATTTCCCCTGAGGTTGTACTGTAGTTTCCCAGAAAGTCCAAAAGCTTTGTCAGGTTCTCCTCCGTTCTTCGCAGATTTCTCTCTCTGAGCTTTTTCAAGCCGTACCGCTCAAACAAGCCACACAGCAAGACAGTTGCTGCCGCTGTTGCAGCACTGCCGGCTGCTGTAACAGTCAAAAACAAGATTGCTCCCCCGGCAAGATTCCATGTTAACCACCGCTCCGCTGTCATACCGGGAAAACGATGCCTGATTCCGCTGTACTGCAGCTGCTGCTCCAGAGAATACCAAAGCGAGTGCTTTTCCTGAAGCTCCGACAGTTTCTGCCTGTCCGCCAGACTTCTCTGTCTGGAGGCGGCATCCATTCCCTCTCTTGTCCTTTTCAGAGATGCCGATAGATACTCCAACGTTCCCATCTCATGAAACAACAGGAAAAATCCCAACAACAGCAAAAGAAACAGTAATATCTTCATTCTCCTTCCCTCCCGAAAATTTTCCTATAAATCAGTTTTTTACCGACCTCATCCCATCCTCTGCACTCAAAAATTTCTTTCACTTTATAGTGCTCCATAAAGACCAGCGTCTTAAAACAATCCAGCATTTTCATTAATTCATCCCTGGAATAGCGGCTTTTCCCCATACAGTAGTCCACCAGCTTATCCGGTGCTCTGTCCGCCGAAGGAGCATGAATGGTGGCTGCACATATCTGTCCCGTGTACGCGGCATTTAAGAGATAAATTGCTTCTGCTCCCTTGATTTCTCCGACAATAAAAAAGTCCACATCCATTGTCAGCCCGGCGATACTGATATGCTCCAAATCGTAGCTGACCTGCTGTTCTCCCGTTCCCGGCAGGGAATGTAAAAACATCATATCGGGATGCCTCCGCGTCGTCAGTTCATCCGCCTGCTGCGCCACCAATACTGCGCAGTCATCGGGAAGCGTCTCCTTCAACGCATTCAAAAGCGTTGTCTTTCCCGAGGAATTTCCGCCGCAGATAAGCATGGAGTTTTCCCGGAAGCGGCTTATCAGAAGCTCCGCCGTCTCTCGCTCCAGCATTTCCTGCTCAATTAATTCTTTCATCTGTGGGAAATTTTTCGGTATTTTTCTGATACATAGATAAGGTTCATTACATGTGTTAAGCAGAGGCATAGAAAGTGTAAACCTCAAAATAAAGTCGGGATGACTCTCATTGTCCGTAAATCTTTGAATTGCATTCAGATTAGATATATTTACCTGATTTTTTGTGGCAATGTATTCAACAAACTGCCTGTACTCTTTGCTTGAGGAAAAAGCCACACCGGCAGACATGCGTCTTCCTCTTCTTTTGATTCGTATTTTGTTATAACCCAACACCCGAATATCCGAAATCTGCTTGTCATCAATCAGTCCGGAAAGTCGGGAGTATCCGAAAATGTATTGCTCAAACTCTCTCAGAAGCTCCGCATCCTCCCGTTTAGTCCTGTGATAGTAAGTCTCTATATGCTGTAAAGCTTCCTTCAGAAAAGTTTCCTTTGACATCAGACCCTTTCTCATCTGCATCAGAGATTGCTGCTTTTGAAGCGTGTATTCCTCCACCAGCTGCTGCAAAAAGTCCTCGGGCGCACCATATTCAGTTTTGATTTCTTGTTCCTCCTTTCTTCGCAATACAAAAATACCGTGCACTGTACTTCTCACTGCGCAAAAAATTGTGATACCGGCTGATTCAGCCCAAAAATTACAAGATTTATTGATGTCGTAACCAGACGCGAACCTGATTTGGTTCGGTAATAGATAAACTACACCCTTTCAAAACAAATGTCAATACCTGAAATTATTTTGTTGTAGTTTTTCTGAAAAAATGATATGATAAGTGAAACAAGTTCGTGTTTATGAGTTTATGTATACTGTAAAAGAGAGGTATCCCTATGTTTATCCTATTGGCAGGCGGTCTGTTGGTTATTATAGTTGCCGTGGTTGTGGCAGTAGTGTCCGCAGTTACCTCAGCTGTAGCGGCGGAAACAGACGAAAGCGACGAATAAACGGCGGGGAAACAGCTCCTACGGAGCCGTTTCCCCGCTCTCTATTTTCGCCGCCAGCTCTTCCAGATACATCCAGCGGTTCATTTTTTCTTCCAACAGTTTTTCGGTGTTTTCTTTTTCCTTTGTCAATTCACCCAGCTTTACGAAATCATGAGAATATTGCAGAATATCCCCATCCAACCGGGAAATCTTTTCCTCCAGTGAAGCAATTTCCCCCTCAATGCTTTCATAATCCTTCTGCTCCTGATAGGAGAATTTCAACTTGCGCTTTTGACCGGATTTCCAACATTTTTGAGCATTTCCCTCTGCGGCACCATCGCTTCGCGTCCTGCTTCCGCTTTCTGACGCCGTTGCACGCTCTGCCTCTTCTGTTCTCTTCCGATTTGCATAATCCGTGTAGCCGCCCTCGTGCTGTACTAACCTTCCGTCCTCTTCAAACGCAAAGATGCGCCGCACTGTCCTGTCCAGAAAATATCTGTCATGGGATACCACAATGACTACTCCCTGAAAGCTGTCCAGATAATCCTCCAGAATCCGCAGGGTTGCGATATCCAAATCATTGGTAGGCTCATCCAGAATAAGTACATTTGGAGCACCCATGAGAACCTTCAAAAGGTACAGTCTCCGGCGTTCACCGCCTGAAAGCTTGCCCAGAAGCCCATATTGTTCCTCTCCCGCAAACAGAAAACGTTCCAGCATTCGTGCCGCACTTACCTTACCCTCATCCGTGTCTACATACTCCGCTACATTCCGGATATAATCAATGACACGCATGTCATTTTCCATTTCCTCACCGATTTCCTGGGCAAAGTAGCCGACTTTCACTGTCTGCCCAAGTTCCGCATACCCGCTGTCCGGCTGAATCTCACCGATAATGATTTTCATCAGAGTGGACTTCCCGCTGCCGTTTGGTCCCACAAAGCCGACCCGGTCATTTTTACCGAAAAGATAAGTAAAATCATCTATCAGGACACGCCCGTCATATGCCTTTCGGATATTGTTCAGTTCCACTGTGGTCCGGCCCAGTCTCGTAACGGCAGATGCCATCTCCACCTGTCCGTCCTTCTCCGGGGCCTTCCTATCCCTCAGTTCCTCAAACCGTTCCAGTCTGGCCTTCTGCTTTGTGGATCGGGCTCTGGCTCCCCGCATGACCCAAGCCAGTTCATTGCGCAGGATGCTTTGTCTCTTTCGCTCTCCCGCCTCCGCCATCTCCTCCCGCTCTGCCTTCAGTTCCAGATAACCTTCATAGTTGGCATTGTAGGAATAAATGTTTCCCTTATCGATTTCAATGATGCGCGTTGTGACACTGTCCAGGAAATACCTGTCATGTGTCACCATAATCACGGCACCTCTGCGCTTTTTCAGTGTGTCCTCCAGCCAGTCGCTCATCTCGTTGTCCAGATGATTGGTGGGCTCATCCAGTACAAGTATTTCAGCCGGGGAAAGTAATACCGACACCAGTGCCAGCCGTTTGCGCTGTCCTCCGGAAAGTTGTCCGACCGGTTCGTCAAAATTTGTTACCCCAAGTTTGGTCAACATAGACTTGGCATCCGCCTCTATATATCCCGCATTCATCTCCGAACGGTTGTCCCGCAGCACTGCCTCCAGCACAGTCTCCTTATCTCCAAACACAGGATTTTGCGGCAGGAAACGCACGATACAATGATTTGCCCTGATAATTTTGCCTTCATCCGGCTCCTCCAGTCCCGCAATTATTTTGAGCAGGGTAGATTTCCCCGTTCCGTTGATACCGATAATACCGGCCTTTTCGCCCTCCTGCAAAAAGAAGCTCGCTCCCGCAAATAGCTTTCTCTCCCCGTATGCCTTTGTAATGTTGTCCACCGTCAGAATATTCATGCTTAACCACCTTTTTTATTTCGGAACTTATTCTATCGGATTCAACCGGAAAATGCAAGTACAGCAAAAGGCAGGACAAATCAGCGATTTATCCTGCCGGAAAATTTTATAAGCCTGTAACTGCTTATTCACCATTTGCTTTTTTACTATTTGTTCATTACATTAAATTTCCACTTCCAGATGCATGACACTGCATGCGGGTGCAGTAAAGGACACCTTGTTACCGTTTACGGAAACAGCAGTGAAGTCCTGTGTATGTACCCTGTCCGGTTCCTCAAAGGTATTGTGTGCTGTCATAGCATCGGTGAGTACAGTTGCCTTGACCGCTTTTACAGGAGTCTCCGCAAAGATTGCTTCAATATCCGCGCTGTCGCTCAGTGACGCATTGGTCAGGGTTACATGAAGCTTTCCGTCCTTGCCCAGAGATACAGATTCGGACAAATCGGGAATCATAAAGCCTTCCTCCAGACCAATCTCCTTTGTCTCAACAGAAGATTCAACCAGTTCTGCATCCTGATGATACTTAAACAGATTAAATGCGTGCCAGGTAGGCGTCTTCAACATCTTCTCTCCGTCGGTGAGAATCACTGACTGCAGAACATTTACCATCTGGGCAATATTTGCCATCTTCACACGATCGCAATTCTTGTTGAACAGATTCAGGTTAATGCCTGCAACAAGAGCATCTCTCATGCTGCTCTGCTGATACAGGAAACCGGGGTTAGTGCCGGGTTCCACGTCACACCAAATACCCCACTCATCGATAATCATTCCGATTTTTTTCTCAGGGTCATACTGATCCATGATAGCGCCGTGCCCCTGAATCAGCTCCTTCATCTTCAGAGTAGACTTAATCGTTCTGTACCAGCTCTTCTCATCGAAATCTGTAGCGGAACCCTTGTGTCCCCAGTCCCCGGTAGGAATTGTATAATAGTGCAGGGACATACCGTTCATAAAGCCGCAGCCATGGTCAAAAGTGGTCTCCAGCACCTTGTCGGTCCAATGATAGTCCCCTGCGTTGGCACCGCAGGCAATCTTGGCGATTGGCTTATTCGCGTTATAATTGCGTACATAGGTCTGGTATCTGCGGTACATGTCTCCGTAAAATTCAGGTCTCATATTTCCGCCGCAGCCCCAGTTCTCGTTACCCACACCGAAATAATCCACAGTCCAGGGTTCCTCGTGACCGTTGGCTTTTCTCAAATCTGCCATGGGAGAAACACCCTCAAAGGTCATGTACTCCACCCACTCGCTCATCTCCTGAACGGTTCCGCTTCCTACATTGCCGTTGATATAGGTCTTACAGCCCAGCTGTCTGCACAGCTCCATAAACTCATGGGTTCCGAAGCTGTTATCCTCCACAACGCCGCCCCAATGGGTATTAATCATCTTCTTGCGGCTCTCCTTGGGACCGATACCGTCCTTCCAGTGATACTCATCCGCAAAGCAACCGCCGGGCCAGCGCAGTACAGGCACCTGGATTTCCTTCAAAGCCTCCACCACATCTGTGCGCATGCCGTTTACGTTAGGGATGTCGGAGTTCTCTCCAACAAAAATTCCCTCATAGATACATCTACCCAGATGCTCGGAGAAATGTCCCTGCAGTTCGGGATTGATATGTCCTTTCTTCACATTGGGATTCACATAAAGTTTTGCCATAATTCTTGCCCTCTTCTCTTTATTTATTTCATTTTGAAATGAAATATTAAACTTTTCTCTTTACATTTTCAGTCTATTCTATTATAGTTAAATTGTCAAATGAAATGATAACAGCAGTTTTCACAAAAATACTCGCACTTTTTGTAACTATTTATCAAAGTTTTATTTAGTTCATTTTATATCTAACTAATGGACAGAGAAATGAGGTCGCCATGCTCTATTTATCGACTCTGGAAGAAGCCCGGACAGTTATCAGGGCTCTGAGTGCCCCCATGCGAATGGAAATCATGAAAATTATATATAAGACACCCGGCGTCAGCATGAATTATCTTGCCAAGACATTGAAACTTACAAACAGCGCCGTCACCATGCATGTCAGCAAGCTTTCCGAAGCGGGCCTCGTGAAAACTCAGACTACCTCCGGAAAGAGGGGAACCATGAAGCTGGTCAGCCCCTGCCACGACCGCATTGTAATCGATATGATTTCGGAAAAGGAGACTGAACCCCGTCATATTTATGTGGACGATATCAAAATCGGCTACTTTACCGCCTGCAGCATCACCCCGACATGCGGACTCTCCACTCCGGAAAAGCTCATCGGTGCCCTGGATGACATTAAAGCCTTCACCTTCCCGGAGCATTTTGATGCCGGAATTCTCTGGTTTACCAGCGGATATGTAGAATACGGTCTGCCTAATCATTTGCAGGCAGGACAACATCTGAAAGAGCTTCAGATTTCCTTTGAGATATCCTCCGAATATCCCGGCTTCAACAAGGATTATCCTTCGGATATCCATTTTTCTCTGAACGGTACACCATTGGGCGTATGGGTGAGTCCCGGAGATTACGGAGACCGCAAGGGCCATATTTCCCCCGCCTGGTGGCCGGAAAGCCTGAATCAGTATGGGTTGCTGAAGACTCTGATTATCAATGAAGAGGGAACCTTCATGGACGGCGGACAGAAGCTCTCCGCCGTCACCATAGACAAGCTGAACATTGATTACAACAGTCTGCTTACCCTCCGTATCGAGGTGCCGGAGGACACCGCAAACTGCGGCGGCTGTACCTTATTCGGAGAGCAGTTCGGCGACTACAATCAGGCTATCCGGGTCAAGGCATTTTATGAGTAGGAGGCACCATATTTACAACTTTCGTAGCTACCTTCTCTCCGAACACGGCATCGTGCTCCACCAGGAGCATGGTAGGCTGATATTTTAAAATCAGGCTTTCCAACTGCATTCTGGAAAAAATGTCGATAAAGTTCAGTGGTTCATCCCAGATGTAAAGGTGCGCCGGTGTCAGCAGGCTTGCTGCCAACAGCACCTTTTTCTTCTGCCCTTCCGAATACTCCTCCATGTTCTTTTCAAACTGCACCCTCTCAAAATCCAGCTGTCGCAGCAGGGCTTTGAGCAGGCTCTCCTCAAGTCCTCTCTCTTCAGCAAAATGGGAGAGGCTGCCTCTCAGGAACGACGTGTCCTGATTCACATAGGATATTTTTAAGCCCTTTGGCACCTCCAGTACGCCGGAGAAAACCCTTCCGGCCTCTCTTCCGTTTCCCGATTCTGCCGCCTCCAGCACCGCCTTAATAAAACTGGACTTACCGCAGCCATTGGCACCTTTCAACAAGATGCGCTCTCCTCTGCGCAGCTCAAACCGAAAGTTTTGAAGCACCATATGCGGCCTTCCCTCCGTATCTCCCTGCCCCACATTTCCCGGCAGATATCCAAGGTCGAAATCCCGGGTCAGCACATATACCTCCTTGTGAAAGTCCAGTGGCATCAGTTTCAAATCCACCGGGCTTTCGATATCCTTCAACAGTCCTTCCTTCTCCGCAATCTCATCTTCAATGCGACGCTCTGTATTTTTTACACGGCTCTGAAGTTTCTTGGTCTTTGAACCGATGTAGGCTCTGGTATCCAGAAATCTGTCATGCTCCTTTATTGGGTCAAAACCTATCTTCGTCCTCTCGTTCTTTTCCGCCCAGCGGGCTGTCCTGTCCGCAGCCTCCTTCAGCTTTCCGATTTCCCGCAGGTGTTTCTCATTCTCTGCCCGGTTAAAGCTGTCCATCCGCTCCTTGTTTTCCCACCAGCTGCTGAAATTTCCCTTCTCCACCCGGATGGAGTTGCGGTTCAGTACCAACACATGGTCAATGCAGGCGTCCAGCAGTTCTCTGTCATGAGAGACAAGAATAAATCCCTTCTTGCTCTTTAAATAATCCCGCACTACCTGTCTCGCTTCCGCGTCCAGATGATTTGTGGGTTCATCGATTAACAGGAAAAAATTTTCCCGGGAAAACAGCAGCGCCAGCATGGCCTTGGTGCGCTCTCCGTGGCTCAGAGTGCCGAAGGGCCGAAACAGACATTCCGGCTCCAGCACCAGCTGCTCCAGCTCACAGAGCACTCTCCACAGTTCAAAATCCGGCTTCAACTGTTCAAAAAGCTCCGCCGCCGGCAGCTGCTCCTGCTCTTCGGTCACCGTGTATGGGAAATAATCAAAGACAGCGGAAGTACTGATGCTTCCCTGATATTCATATTTCCCCTGCAAAAGCCGCAGAAAAGTAGTCTTTCCCTTTCCGTTTCTTCCAATAAACCCCAGTCTCCAGTCAGTATCAATCTGAAATGATACATTTTCAAAAATATTATCGTAGCTGCCTTCATAGCAGAAGGTCAAATTGGATGCAGTAATTTGTGCCATAAAATTCCTCCTTGTCTATAACGCAAGACGGTATCCTGCTGCCACGCAAAAGGGATACCGTCTCATAAACCGTTCTTTGGAATTTTTTTGCACAAAGAAAGAGCGGATACGCGAAAGTAATCCACTTTTGGCAACATGAAAAACAGTATAGCAGGGCTATACCGGAAAGTTCCCGCCTTCAACCGTCAAAGCAGTTTCATGTTCTCAAAAGTTGATTAATTCCGCATCTTTCCACCCCTTCCGTTTTTTACTGCCTATACTTTATCACATCATTTCCTGTTTGGCTACTTCTTTTTTTAGGAAATCAGGGATTGTATATTTCAGGAGAACAACAGGGAAAATATTTACTCCGGACTGTTCGTTTGATATAATATTTATATCGATTGTAATCTTACAGAGGTGAAATCTATGAAAATAAAGGACGCTGTTTCCGGCATATCAAAGGAACACACCGAGGATACGCTGATTCCCCTGTACACTCCCTGGGGAGAGGAAATCAAAAGGACTGACACCGAGCGCGTATGGCAGGAATATCCAAGGCCCCAGCTTGAGCGGGATAATTACAAAATTCTCAACGGAAAATGGAGCTATTGGATTGTTCCCATTGATGATTCCACCGTTATGCCTCAAAAGAGCGACATTCTGGTACCCTTTTCTCCGGAATCCCTTCTTTCGGGTGTCCAAAGGCAGTTACAGCCGGACGAATACCTCTGGTATGAGAGAAGAATCAGCTTTTCTGCGGACGAACTGTCTGAAAAGAAAAGGGGGATGCACTGCATTCTGCATTTTGACGCAGTAGACCAACAGGCAGCTGTATACTGCAACGGGCATGAGGTTGTAACTCATACCGGCGGATATCTGCCTTTCAGTGCAGATATTACGGATTATGTATCCGAGGACGCATTACTGTTGCAGGTCCGCGTCCGCGACGAGAGCGACACCTCCTGGTATACCAGAGGAAAACAGACCCTGAAACGTGGCGGCATGTTTTACACCGCTCAGAGCGGCATCTGGCAGAGCGTCTGGTATGAGTGGGTTCCTGCCAACTATATCGAGCACATGAAAATCACCCCCGATTTGGACAGTCACAGCGTCACCATCGAACTGCAATCTCCCCGGGAATTTGCTTCCGTATCCTGTACTGTGTATAGAGCTACCGATTACCTGGCTGCTTTGGCCGCGGATAACAGAGCATCCGCTCCCGAATCGTCAGATGCCCGGACAACCGGCAGACCCCCTGCCGCCCGTCCCATTCCCGGCGAACGCACCATAGCGCTGATTGGCGTATCCGTCAGGAGGGAATCCACCGCCCCAAATTTGTTGCAGCTGACTCTGCCCGAGGACTCCATTCAACCCTGGACTCCGGAGACACCTTACCTGTACAGCTTTACCATCATGGCAGACAGTGATACTGTACATGGCTATTTTGCCCTGCGCAGTTTTACCGTGGAACCCGATGAAAAAGGAACTCTTCGCTTCTGTTTAAACCATAGTCCTTATTTTCTCCATGGTCTTCTGGATCAGGGCTATTGGTCAGACGGTCTGATGACTGCTCCCTGCGACGAAGCCTTTCTCTATGATATTGAACTGGCGAAACGCGCAGGATTCAATATGCTGAGAAAGCATATCAAAGTAGAGCCTCTGCGCTGGTACTACCACTGTGACAGGCTGGGAATGATTGTATGGCAGGATATGGTCAGCGGCGGTACAACATACCATATGCCTCTGGTCTGCTATATGCCCACGGTTTTCCCCAATATAGCTATGCATACAAAGGATCATCACTACAAGCTGTTCTCCCGGGCCGACGAGGAAGGCCGTGTTGCCTGGGAACAGGAATGTATGGACACCATAGATCACCTGTACAGCATTCCCTCCGTCGCTGTCTGGGTTCCCTTCAATGAAGGCTGGGGACAGTTTGACGCCGCAAGAATCGCAAAAATGGTAAAAGAAAAAGACCCCACCCGTCCGGTAGACCATGCCAGCGGCTGGTTCGACCAGAAAGGCGGAGACTTTAAGAGCATTCACAACTATTTCAGGGCATTAAAGGTAAAGCCTGATAAAAAGCGCGCCTTTGTCATCAGCGAATACGGCGGATACGCCTGCCACATTGAAGGACACTCCTCCGTAGAACGCGTTTACGGCTACCGAAAATATGCTACGGCTGAAGAATTCACAACGGCCTTTCATCAGCTCCTGGAAAGACAGCTGATGCCACTTATGGAACGAGGCTTGAGCGGCGCTGTCTACACCCAGCTCTCCGATGTGGAGGAGGAAGTAAACGGTCTTGTCACCTACGACAGGAGAGTGGAAAAGCTCAATTGCTCTCTCCCAACCGCTTCTGCAGAACCTTCTTCACATGAAAATAAGCAGGAATAAGAAAGGCATCCGCAAACACCCAGGCGATGGGACTGCCCAGGCAGGAACCGATAAAGCCGACGGTGGGCACAAGAACAAAGCCTGCCAACGCTCTCGCTGCCATCTCAAACACACCCGCCAATATGGCAAAGGTGGGAAAGCCCACACCCTGAATCATGAAACGGATGATGTTCACCAATGCCAGCGGGAAATAAAAGGATGTGGAAATAATCAGGAACAGCCTTACGTTGCCGATAATTGCCATCTCCGAGGCATCCAAAAACAGGGTTGCAAGAGGTCTTCCCAGGAAAATACTGATACAGAGAGCAATCACGGAATAACCTGCCCCCAAAAGGATACAGGATTTCAGTCCCTGCCCGATACGATCCAGTTTCCCGGCTCCCACATTCTGTCCACCGTAGGTAGCCATGGTGGAACCCATAGCGTCAAAAGGGCAGGCCAGAAATCCGCCGATTCGCCCTGCTGCCGTCACCGCCGCCACTGCATCGGAGCCCAGCGTATTTGTTGCGCTCTGCAGGATAACGCTTCCGATTGCCGTGATGGAATACTGCAACCCCATGGGAATCCCCATGCCGCAAAGTGTTCCCATCAAATGTCTGTTTGGCGCCCACTCATCCCTTTGAATTCTCAGTATCTCAAACTTCTTTATCATGAAAAGCAAACAGCACAAGCCCGATATCCCCTGAGAAATTACCGTGGCCCAGGCTGCCCCCTGTACTCCCAAATGTAAATTCACTATGAAAAACAAATCCAGTCCGATGTTGATAAAGGAAGACATTACAAGAAAAATGACAGGAGTCTTGCTGTCACCAAGAGCTCGGATAACGCCGGAGGTCATATTGTATAAAAAGGTCACGGGAATTCCCAGAAAAATCACCCAGATATAGGCATATGACGCATCCAGAATATTTTCCGGGGTCTTCATCACAACCAGAATAGGACGGCAAAGTACAGTAGTCAGCACTGTCATCACCACCGCAAAGGCCGCTGTCAGCCAGATGCAGTTTGCCACCACTCTCCGAAGCCCCGAATAATCTCCGGCACCGAATTTATGAGAAACAGGAATGGAAAATCCGCTGCACACCCCCATACAAAACCCGATAATCAGAAAGTTCACTGCCCCCGTGGCTCCCACAGCCGCCAGATTCTCCTTTCCCAGGAAGCGCCCTACAATTACCGTATCAACCATACTGTAAAACTGCTGGAATAAAAATCCAAACAAAAGCGGAATCGAAAATCCCAATATCAGCTTCATGGGCGAACCCTTCGTCATGTCCTTAATCATTGTAACTTACCTCTTAATACTTGCTTTTCCGTCCTCTATATAAAGGCAGACTCCGGTCTCAGTCTAAAACCTTTCCAGTTGAGTATATCCGTTGTCTTTCAAAAGTGCAATATACTATTTTGTCTGAAAAGAAACAGAGCAGAGGCACGCACCCCTGCTCCGTTTCTTTATATGATACCGTTTTACTTTCCCGCCCGAAACATACTCCTTATCAGCAGAAAGGATTCTCTGTAGGATAAGGAAGAGACTTGGGCTGGTTGTAGTTCAAATCTTCTACGGGAACGCCGATGTACTTGAATACCTCATACAAAGCCTTTCCGAAATGTCCGAATGCAACAGCACCGTGATGAGGATAATTCTTCTCAATCAGCACGTGACGATAGAAACGTCCCATCTCAGGAATTGCAAATACACCGATAGAGCCGAAGGACTTGGAAGGAACGTTCAATACTTCACCCTGTGCGATATAAGCGCGAAGCTTGCAATCGGCAGTGGACTGCAGACGGTAGAAGGTAATGTCGCCGGGTGCGATATCTCCCTCCAGTGTTCCGTTGGTCACCTCGATAGGAAGGCTTCTTGCCATAATCTTCTGATACTTCATTTCGCAGAAAGCCAGCTTCTTGGAACAGGTATTTCCGCAGTGGAAGCCCATGAAGGTATCCTTATGTGTATAGTTGTACTTGCCTTCAATAGACTCCTTGAACATATCAGCAGGTACGGAATTGTTGATATCAAGCAGGGTAACGGCATCCTGGCTTATGCAGGTACCGATGAACTCGCTGAGACAGCCGTAGATATCAACCTCACAGGACACGGGAATGCCCATACCGGTGAGACGGCTGTTTACATAACAGGGTACGAAACCAAACTGGGTCTGGAATGCGGGCCAGCACTTACCGGCGATTGCAACATACTTGCGATAACCTCTGTGTGCCTCCACCCAGTCAAGCAGGGTCAATTCATACTGAGCCAGCTTTTCAAGGACCTCGGGCTTCTTATTACCTGCACCCAACTCTGCTGCCATCTCGGCTACCTTTGCAGGGATTCTCTCATCTCCGGCATGCTTGTTAAATGCCTCGAACAAATCCAGCTCGGAGTTCTCCTCGATTTCAACGCCCAAGTTGTAAAGCTGCTTGATGGGAGCGTTACATGCCAGGAAGTTCAAAGGTCTGGGGCCAAAGGAAATAATCTTTAAATCGCTGAGTCCCACGATTGCTCTTGCAATAGGAACAAACTCGTTGAT
>Ga0129313_1001091_pt1 | contig 18578 bp, 32 predicted proteins | sample O1105metagenome_FD_94436 | JGI IMG/M metagenome (GOLD analysis project Ga0129313, IMG submission 94436) | Orangutan group fecal microbial communities from fecal samples from Wisconsin, USA - O1105 metagenome | ecosystem: Host-associated > Mammals > Digestive system > Large intestine > Fecal...
CGTGACAGTCATATTGGCTACAAGCCCAACACGCTGCATTGCGTAATCGAAGAATGACATGATGGCTGACCTTTTAATGAATGTGGTTTATCATACCGCATTCCGTTCAATTATTAACCAATTACTGTCGTCCAACTAGCAAATGTGGATGCATAATGTACTCATGCTCAATAGCCAGTACATGCTTATTTTCTTTCATCTGGCGACTGCTGATTGCGAAGCTCATTGTTGGTTATTTGACTCTCTCACCGAGTCATGAATCCGCTCACACGTCATTCCAGCGCGGTAGCTTTCGTCAGCTCTTCCAGCATAATATCGAGCTTCTTCTGCAAGGCGTCCGAGCATGTCGGCGAGCATTCCGGCGCCGGCGCTGGTTGTTTTGCTTCTGACGGTAGCGGCAAGATCTGCGGTGTGCTTTGCGGCGTCCAGGCTGGTAGCGAGTTTTTTGGCTTGTTGCTGCAACTGGCTAACAGTGGCAGACAGGCCAGCAGCAGTGGCAGCAGATTTTGCGGCTTTCGCTTGTGCATCTTTAACGGCCTCATCCCGGGCAATAATTCGCCCTTGTTCAATCATGCGGGCTGCGGTCTGCGCGTTCGCTGTTTGCGATGATTCCGCGCTATTACGGTCAGCCCACTTCTTTTCCCAGCCCCGATCACTCCAGACGTTCCCGGCAAGAAACGCACCAGCCAACAGCAGCAATACAATGATTGTTTTCCACCGCGCCTTAACAAAAGCAAAGACTGCTGTCATACCAGCAACGCCGCCCGCGCTTTGTTATAACGACTATTTCTGTCGGCCAGTCCATTCTGGCCACCGTTGATGATCTGCGTTACACGGACAACATCACCTGAATACATCAGGCAACCACGTAATGTGAAATACCATGCAGCAGAACGGGCTGCATGCTTCTCCTGTGTCAGCAACTCTGGTGTGCTGATCAGATCAAGCTTCAGCGCCGCACCGCATTTGGCGTAGTTCTCGCGGCCGGTGATTTGAAGCAGGCCACGACCACGATATTTCCAGCCATCACCCTGGCTGTTATTCCCCATGCGGTCACCGTAAACCAGATTGGCTATTTGTGGCTGGTGAGCGACCTGTTTGCCATCGACACGCCCCAGCATTTCGCACTGGTACGGCGTCAGGCGCTTACCAAAGGTTTTCTTCAGCCCTTCAACCGAATAGTTAAAACTCTCTGCCAGTGAGGTAAAGCCAGCAGACTCATGCCCGACTTGTGCAATGAACATGGCCTGATCATTAACTGCTGTAATGCCAAACTCTCTCATTGCCGCATTAATGTGCGGAAACCAGCGTGCAGAAAGCCCGGCGCTGATACCAGCCGCCTGCTGAAATTGTGATTGGTTCATTATTGCCTCAGATGATCAACCAGGCGTGCCACGTTGCCTCTGACGGCGACCAGCACAGACAGGAAAATAATGTTGGCCCCGATAGTGGCCCACGATGAATAAGGGTAGATACCGCACAGATACGCCAGCGGTACGGCGCTATAAATGACCGTAAGCAGCCAGGCTAAGCGAGATATCCACGGTCGATGTCGCGAATCGCCGCGACGGTAAAACATCAGGGTCAGCACTACCCCAGCGCAAAGCAGCGCATTGATTGTTGCCGATGGGTCATTTAGTACCACCTGAACCTCCCCGGCGCGTTATCAGCGCCACCAGCGAGCCGATATCCTGATTATTCAGGAACGTCAGGATTTTGACGGCTAAAGCAGAAACGATTACGGCACCGATGGCATCCAGCGGTTTATCGCTATATCCCGTAAGGGCTGACAATTTAGCCCCAACTAATCCAGCGCAGAGCATTCCGGCAATATATGACACTATGAAATATGCCAATCGGCGTGAAGTGCTCAAATCAGCAGCTGATGCTATGTAGAAAACAGAACCAGCAAATGCACCGAACACAACACCATAATCCGTTCCGGTTAACAGTCCGTAAACACTCGCCCCAGTTAAAGCGCCACCAGCTAAGCCTGTGCCGGTTATTGGTTCGGACATCTGTCCCCCCTCAATTACTGTGAATCCTCTCAGAAACGAGGGGAAAGGGTTCAGGCCGCAAGCTCATGCGGTCACGGTTAATCTGCAGTTTTTAGCCTGGGCCTGAAATGAAAAAACCCCGCCGATTGGCGAGGTTCTGAAATATTTAAGTTCGCGTCTAAGTGACCACTCTTAACAGCTTATTCATATTTTTACGTACGTAAACTATTTTTATGCAGCCGCAACAATTTTTCCTTCAGGAATAAATGACACCTCGACATCCATTTCAAGTTTCACTTCAAGCATCATCAGCATTCCTTCAATTATTCCCTCTCCCTTTTGTAGTTTTTTTCCTATATGACCATCAGAGCAGTTATGTTTTTTTGCCAGCGACATAAATGTCATTCCGAACAGGTAATAGTCCACCAGCAAATCATGAAGCTCACTATTACCTTTGTTCAGTCGGGCCATACAGCCACAGATAACCATCGCATCATCATCACAACATTGAACGCGGGATTTGGTCTTTGCTGGTATGAGTCCTTTAAAGCCAGCCGCAATATGAGCCCATGTAACGTCTTCACTGTTGTTTGCTGCCCAAGCGCCCCAGCGCTCCATTACCATTTGGATATTACGCTGCATGGTTCACCTCTTTTATCTGGCCCGTAATCATTTCAATGCTGTTGTTGCACTCATTTCCCCAGCGGTCCCATCCGTTCCACTCTTCCCGAGCGAATATTTCGATTCTTTTCACATCACCATATAATTGTTCCAGTCGGTTCCTTATTTCCCACGGCTTTGCGCTGTGTTCGCCGAGGCAGGTATGCACAACCTGTTTTACTGACGCGCTGGCGCGTTGTAAGCCCGTTCCTCTGGTAGCAATCAGCACATCCTCGGTGTTGCTGCGGGTATGGTTGCCACCGTTCATGCGGGTTTCACGGTCCAGCATTTCAAGCAGATCGTTAAAGTCCACCAACTCTCCAGCGCTCAATGCCTTATTGAAGCGATCAGCAGCATTCTGATTCAGCTTCACCCACGTAAAGCCTTTCATCGTTCGGACCCGGAATCCCCATGATTCAGCCAGTTCTACAGCCTCGCGGTTATGGTTCCCGGTGTACCACATCGCCAATACAGCGTTTTCAGCAGCTAGAGACCATATCGGGAGCCGTTTGAGTTCTTCCATGCTCATGGTGCTGTAATGATTACAGGCTGCACCGTTACTGATTCTGTTGCCGTATTCCCACGGTGGATCACAGTAGATAAGGTCGTATGTCATGCTACCCTCTGCTTTTTCAGTTCGCGGGTTTTACGGCGGTAGGTAGCCGCAATATCTTCAAGTTCTTCTCTTGAGTAGTGCTTAGCCTCGTGTGGCCCTTCCAGCCATTCCACCAGCTCAGGACCAAACCATTCGATCAGTGTTGCTCTGTAGCGCTCGTGTACTGTTTTGTTTTTAGCGGTAAAGCGACCAGCACCACCGTTGCATGCCTTGCACTGGCGGTAGGCGTTCTTCTCTTCAAAACGCAGTTCAGGACGAGATCCAACGCTGAGGAAGTGACCACAATCCCACTGACCGCCGAAAATCATCGGAGGGTGATATGTACCGCAGGACGGGCAAGGTCTACCCTCATCACGTTCACGGATAAAAGCGTTAAACGCCGTTTGGGCCTTACTGACAAAGTACCCACGAGGCTGGAGAGCCTTCTTGCGAATCTTCAGGCTAATCTTTCTCTCTACTTCCGCCTTCCGGGCCTTCAACGCACGGTTGTAGTCAATCGCACAGCGAGGGCCGCACACTTTCTGCAGGTTACGATCTGGGGTGAAAGTCTTTCCGCACTGAGCGCATACCTTGGGCTTGTACACCTTTAGCTTTTGTCTGGCTGGCTTCTTCACTGCTTCATCCCCCTGTGGAATACCCATTCGAATACTTCAGAGCCGTTTAGCAGCAGATCGTTAAAGTCACCCTGTGCAGGCCAGCGGACGGATACAGTCTCCAGATCGTTTTTGGCGTGGAGGTTGGCAGCAGCACATTCAAATGCGGCAGCATGCCCGGCAGCGTTTGCGTCAGCATCAGCAAAAATAATCAGGTTCTTTACCCCGGCAGGAACGCGGAACTTCTTCATGAAAGCAGTGTTCATCGTTGCCCAGGTGTGACATTTGGTTATCTGATGGCAGGCCAGCGCGGTTTCGATACCTTCAGCGATACCCAGCGTGGAAGATATGGGAAACATGCGGATGGCGACGGATTTGGCAAACTCCAGGTAACTATCTTCCTGCAGCTTCATCATCTTCTTGGCTGCGCCACCTGTTTGCGCTTTCCTGTCCCCGTCAAGCAGGGTGCGGTGCAGGTAGCAAAGCTCGCCTTTGTCATCCGTCGCCAGCGCGTAAATAGCCTGGAGGCTTTTACCGTCTACCGGCTGTTTGTCGCAGAATCTGACGCTTTCGGCTGGAAGAGTGTTAAGCCCTCTCCCCTTCAGGTAACTATCTGCACTGGTCCCACGCAGAGGGATGAGCTTTGCAAATTTACGGCTTACCTTCTCACGCTGCTGCGCCAGCGATGTGCGTACCTGGTTTACACTGGTGCGATCTGAGGTGTATTCATTGCCGATCAGCCTGTCTATCTCAGAGGCCAGAATCTTAAATTCTTTCCCTGTTTTTGCTGTCAGCAGCGCCCAGCCATCACCTGAACCACACACGCAGATGTATGAACCGGTACCGTTTTTATTGTCACAACGGAATTTTCCCTTACGACCACACAGAGGACATTCCCCTTTAAGATGGTTTTTCCCGGTAATTCCAGGAAGGCCGTAGTGTTTGTATATCTCAGCCCAGCGACCAATTGCGGCTTGTTTGGTATTCATGCGGCTTCCCCTTGTTTCTCTTTACGTTTCGCGAAGGCGATCAGTTTTGATTTGATGAAATTCGTCACTTCAGGTGTGATTTGCTGCGGGGTGTGATGTAACCCTCTCGGCCATACACCGAATTTTTGGCGATAGGTATGCGCACACCATCCGTCACTGACAGGGCGTCCCTGTGCTGCGCGGGTGCGCTGATAGAAAAGAATCTGAGACCACCAGGATTGCTTCTGCTCTGGGGTATATTTAACTTCCGCTTTGCTGACCTTTGTCAGTCCACGGGATTTGTCTGTTTCAACGTCTTCCCCTGCCAGCGGCTTAAAACCACATTTCGGGCAGATATAAATTCCGGCAGGTTTCACGTAATGGCACTGGCTGCACTCTTTCGGCAGTTTCTCCGGCTCGTCGGTTTTGGTAACACGCTGCGGCGCTTCTTCCATGCCGTCAGATGACGAAGGGAGATAGTCGTATTCAATGTCATCGGGATAACCCAGCTTGTTGACTGTGCCGCTGTGGTCGAAGATGAGGCAGTGATCTTTGCCAGGGGCCGCGCGTAATCCACGCCCAAGCGTCTGAATCCAGCGAATTTCACTTTTGGTCGGTCGGGCAAAGATGATGCAGCGAACATCACTGTCGAATCCGGCCACCAGTACACCAACGTTGATGATGATTTTGGTAATACCCTGCTCGAAGCGACGGATCGTCAACTGACGTTCATCATGGGGTGTGCTTGCCGTCATGACTTCAACGGTCACCCCGGCGCGGGAAAACTCCATCGTGACGTAGTTCGCATGGGCCACATCTACGCAGAAACAGATTGTTGGGCGATCCTGCCCGTTCTCCAGCCAGTTTTTCACAATGTCACCAACCAGTTTGGCCTCACTCATAACCTTACTGAGCTGACCTTCCTTGTAGTCGCTGCCATACCCAGCAACGTAAGACGTTTCCACCTCAGAGAGATCGGGATGTGACGGCGCGTAAAATTCGTATTTGCTCAGTGCGCCAATCGCGATCAGCTCCTTCATCGTTGTTGGCTTAATCAGGCGCTGATAGTAATTGCCCAGGAACTTGGCGAAAGGCGTACCGGAAAGACCGACCACCTTCGTTTTTGTGTTGCGGGTCAGGTTGTCGATAACCTCCAGCAGCTTTTTGCGCTTCAGGTGGGCTTCGTCAACGATCAGCAGGTCGATGTTGTCCGGGAATTCACGGCGAATGAGCGTATCGGCGCTGGCAATCTGAATAAGCGCTGTCGGGTTATATGACGGATGATCACGCCAGACATAACTGATCTCTTCGCCAGGAAGACCATATTCCATGAATCGGGTGGCAGTCTGGTCAAGCAGTACCGTATACGGGGCCACAAACATTACGCGCATTTCGCGGCTGACAAAGCCATCAGTGATCAGCGCGGCAATAGCTGTTTTGCCGAAACCGACCGGGGCATAGAGCATGAACGAATTATTCTGCTTCCATGCGCCGCGCAGCATGTTGAGTGCGACGATCTGTTTCTCACGAGGCTGGATGTTAAGCATTGACTGGTACCTCCCCGAATGCTTTAGCAACCAGATCGGCAATGACAAACTTCTCGCGCTGACGCTGAACGGACAACGTAACCGTTTTGGTGCCGTCTTTACGCATGCGGCCTTTGAGAAAACCGCCGTGAATGTGACGAATAAAATATTCAGAGTTAGCTAGGCGCGGAATGCTGCGAACACGGCCAAGATTGCTGACTTCATAAGCTTTTGAATAAAGCTCAACTGGAACAGGGGCCCATTTTTCGTTAGCGTCTGAATAAATCATTTTATCTCCTTTTGGATGGCTAAACGTCTGGATTCCCAAGCGACGTTTTAACCCCATACAGTGATCTATCTGTTAGATCGATCTCTTCTGGTAAAGCTGTTCCAGCCCTTCGGGCTAAAACCCAACACCGCCCCCTTTCCCCCAACCCGGTTTCAAAAATTCATACCCTGGGTGGGAGCGAGGTATATCCCCTGACCGCTGGGGTATATCTCGTGCAAAACTCTCGCAATCGGCGGTTTGCCGTTCGTCGTGCTGCGTTCTGCTGCCGGAAAGACACCGGTTCTGCGTCGAACGCCTCCTGGTACGCCTGCGCATACGCCATCGCGATTTTTTCCCGCATACCTGCCGGGAGTGTTGCTAACTGCTGTTTAATCCACGGGGCGTCCTCACGAGAAAAAACCGTGGGCATAGTCACGTGAAAATATTCGTCCTGATACATAAGCCCTCCTGCGTCACGTCTGTGAGCCGGGCGTAGACTGATTAGTCTGGAGGTCTGGAAACCTCATCAGGGGCACAGAAGACCCGGAATAACAGCGTCAGGTGTTCCTGCCATTTGGTCATAACCTGATAGCTGTTCTCTTCAATCTGGGCGCGTTCAGCGGCGTCGATGACTCCGTCTGCTGTAGCTTTACGGATGTACTGAGAGTGCCTGCCGATCCACTCGATGGATTCCATCAGGCGCTGATTGATGTCGGCGTTATCAACATCATCAACATCTGCCAGCGGCACAAACAGACCGTTCGAGTTTCGGGCAACGGCATTTGCGATATGATTTGATCCACCAGCAGCCTGCAAGACCATCGCCCATCCCAATGGGAAGATTTGATCGCCAGTAGTGCGGAGTCGGTTATGCAGAGGATCGGTTGCAGGTGTTACGTCATCAGACTTGTATACACCCAGAATTTCCGCAGCTTCTTCATAGCCACCAGGTAAATCAGCGATAGTTCTTCTGATCGCAGCCACCAGCCATGTAGGCTGTTTTTCGACTTTTTTCCACTCTGGTTGATTACCCACGATTAACCCCTTGATTCTGTGGTTACTATTGCACACCAGCATTGGTAGACTTTTGGTAAAGATTGGCGTCGTACTTAAGCTTCCCATTTGTAAGGCGCTCAATAACAAATGCCTGTTTTTCAGGGATCACCTCACCCCAGCGGCAGACAGCCGGATGAGAAATCCCTAGAGTACTGGCGGTTTTTGATACACCCCCGAAATACTCTATGACTTCATGTTTTCGCATGGTTACTCCTGTTATCTGATGAATTGAAGGTAACAAAAGGTACCATAAATAGCAAACAAAAGTTACTTCAATCATTGGTAACATTGGTTACATGAAAACAGAAATGAAAGATCGAATCCGCTCCCGCAGAGTTCAGCTCGACATCACACAATTAACCCTCGCCAAAAAACTTGGGGTCAGTCGTGTATCTGTAACAAAGTGGGAGAACGGCACAACCAAGCCTGATGGGGAAAATCTTCATCAACTTGCTTTGGCTCTCCAGGTAAGCCCGGAGTGGATTCTCTATGGTGAAGGAGAGGTAGCTAAAGACGATATTAAAGTGATGCCTTTTCTTAAACCACCAGTAACTATTCCTGTTATATCTGCCGTACAGGCGGGTGTGTGGACCGACACTTACGCCAGCTCAAGGCTTACTGATGTGATTTGCTGGACACAAACGACTGCCAACGTCTCCGATGAAGCTTTTGGGCTTGAAGTAAGAGGCGAATCAATGACAAACCCTCACGGGCTACCGTCAATTCCTGAAGGTTCAATTGTTATAGTTGAGCCGCATTATGGGCAACTTGATGACCTGTATGGAAAAATTGTTGTAGCGATGTTAGATGGCTCAACAGAGGCTACGGTCAAAAAGCTGGTTTGGGATAGTCCATATGCCTATCTCATGCCTCTTAACCCGATTTTCAAACCAATTCAGATCGATGGAAACTGTAGAATAGTTGGCCGAGTAGTACAGATTACACAAAACCTTTAATCCCCCTTCCTCCCCTCTATAGCCGAAGTTACCTTCGGCTATTTTTTTACCATCCGATGTAACTATAGGTACATATCACACTTGACTGACAAGGTAACAAAAGGTACCTTTAGTTACACAGGCAAGCGAACAGGCAGGACGCCCACGAAGTAGCCGCCCGGGGCATATGAAGACCGGGATGATTCGCTTAGTAGTGATAGTCGAACGGCGCGACTTTAAACCATGCGTCGGAGCCGTGGCGGGACTGGATGTCGGCAATACGGACAAGGATTTATTCCAGCCCCTTCCGTATGAGGGGGTTGGGCTGAATCCACGAGCTATAAATAACGATTGCCCGGAGACCATCATGCAAAAGAATGAACCAATGATTGTGGCTGAAGACTACAGCACCAAAGAGATTTATGACTGGATGAAAAAGAAAATTACGGCTTCCAGAATGCTGGATGCAGCGCTCGCTGAACGTGAGTTACTCAAACAAGCGCTGGCCGATGTTAATCTACGAATAGATGAACTTACCAGTTCCTCGGCGCTGGAACTTCTAAGTAAAATTCAGGGTCCCACTCATCTTCACGAACCTCATCAAAACAATCTTTAGCTCTGTGCGCACTGAACATCTGAATAACCTTCTGAGCTGGTTCAGGTAGTGATTCTAAAGCCAACTCTTCTTGGAGAAGAAAAAGAGAGTCCTGAAGGCTTAAAGACCTAATTTCGGAAAGTGGCCATTTATATTTTCTGAGCAACATATGGTGAAGTGCTGATTTCCCCTTTAGCGGATTGGTTAAATGCCCATATTTTTTACGATGTTCTTCGAGAATAACTTCAAGGCTGAATATAAGCACGGTTCTGTTTTGGACTTTGTAATACTCAGGCTTGATAACTCCTTGCATTGCTACGCCATGTAATTCAGCAATTTTTGTCTGAAGTAAATGGAAATAATCATCATTAATCACTGACATTTTATTAACCTTTTTGGCTGTGTGAGAGCAACCAAGATACCACCGAGCCTGAAGTGGTGAAAAGACAGGCGTCTCATTAGCTAAACATAGTTCCCTTTGGGGTGTGGTGAAGTGCAGTCCACCGAGACAAGTCGAAGATAAGCACCGGCCACCACACCACCAAAGTGAGCTAATCACTAATTTCTAATAGTTGCTGTGCCTTGGCGGTTATCTGGTCTTCAACCAACTCACAGGAGGAAGAAGATAATGTTCTGACAGATAGCCGCCCTTTTTATTCAATGTGTCCGCTTCCGGTGTCGACTGGGACTCCATACCCTGCGCGGGTTCAACTCCTGCCGGATACCTAATCATATGGTGACTTATATGACCTTCCGTAACGTTAATTTTTACTACGGCGACCTGATGCGCGTCACTCGTGGTGTGCAGGCTGTTCGTAATCCAAAAACAATCGCTAATTTCTGGCGGCGTAGCTGGTTATGCAGGTTACTCACTCAGAAAGGCGATCCTCGTTTATAACTGGAGATAACTATGTCAGAAACAAAGAACACCACACCATTCAGCCAGCAACTGGCTTATATCAATAAAGGCACACTAGATTCTGAATTGACCGAAGCACTGGCCGAAGTGATTAAAGCAGTCCGTGAGACTGGCAAGAAAGGTGCGGTTACGCTGACGCTCAATTGCGCCATGCTGAATACCCGTGACGAAAACACCATGAAGGTAACGCCAAAGGTCTCCCGTACCATTCCTGAACTTGACCGCGCCGATACCATCATGTTTGCAACCGCCGATGGCGATCTACTGCGTGACGATCCTGCGCAGACACAGCTTGATTTAAAGGTTATCGAACCTGCACCGCAAACAACACCGATCAAGCTGGCCCAGTAATACCCACCAAACAAACCATTTCAATCTGAAAAGGAAATACTCAATGTCTCAAATTGAAGGCTCTTCCGTGCTCGACATTCGTGATCTGGTCTCTGCAACTCTGAAGACCGAAACGGACATCCCATCTGTCGTTGTTCCAGACGGTTTCGAAGTCAAATCCCTCGAAAGTCTGCAACTGGCTCCGTCGCGTATTCGTCAGATCGCTAATCTGATTTCTCCGGGTTCGCTGATCGCTTACATCCAGCGATTCCGTGATGAACGTACTGTAGTTTTCGCGGATAAAACTAAAACGCGCATTGTCGCCGTGCTGGATTTCCACCAGAACGCAGACAATCCGAGCTGGGCTGCACATAAAGCTGTTTATGATTGCCCGTTCTCCGACGAATGGAAATCATGGTCAGCCAACGATGGCTGCAAAATGGACCAGATCAACTTCGCTGAATTCCTTGAAAACAATATTCAGAATGTTGCGCCAGTCAGTGATTCATATCAGGGACCGTCTGGTACTGAGCTGCTCGAAATGGTTCTGGCATTCCAGGAAACCCGCAAATCTGAGTTTAAGTCTGTTAAACGCCTTTCTGATGGTACCTGCCAGTTCCAGTTCAGCGATGAAAAATCAGGTTCTGGTAATACCAAGATGCCGGAAAAAATCAGCCTGGCAATTTCGCCATTCCACAACGGCTCTCCTTACCAGGTCGATGCACGTATCCGCTACCGCCTGCGTGATGGTCAGTTGGTCCTCTGGTATGAGCTGATCGAACCGAAGAAAGTTGTTGAACACGCATTCCAGGAAATCGTCACCGATATGGAAAGCCAGCTCGGCGAAGACCTCCCTATCTACGAAGGCTCTGTTTAATCCCACCGTGTGTTGTTTTATGCGCCTGCCCTGCGGGCGCATAGCAAAGCACTCTCCCACTACATGAAGGAGTAACCATGCCCAGTTTAGGCCAGCTCTATAATGATAAAGACGCCGGGTTAACTACCCGCAAAACCTACAATGTTCCGCTGGATAAAATTTACTCCGAAGAAGGCTACAACGTTCGTGAACTCAATCGGGCGCATGTTGAAGAATTCCGCGATGCGTTTATTGCCGGTGAATACATCCCGCCGCTGGCCGTGGAAGTTACCGAGCGTGGCGTGAAGGTTATCGACGGCCATCACCGTTATCATGGTGCGTTGGCTGCTATCGAAATGGGCCACGACATTGTGCGCCTGGAATGCAAAGATTTCGTCGGTAGTGAAGCCGACAAGATCGCCTTCATGGTAACCAGTTCGCAAGGATTGGCGCTTACTCCTCTTGAACGTGGCGCGGCATATCATCGCCTTCAGAATCAGGGCTGGAGTCCTTCAGAAATAGCCGCGAAAGTTAAACGTTCCGAATCAGATATCCTGCAGCATCTGCAACTCCACGAATGCACTCCGTATATCAAAAAACTCGTGCGTGATGGCTCGATGAACTACGCCATCGCAATCGGCATCTCCCGCGAGCATGGCGTGTACGCAGATCGTGAAGCCTCCCGGCTGATGAAGAAAGCAGAAGCGGCAGGAAAGAAAAAAATAACCAAGAGCATCGCTAATCCTCAGTTTAATGCCGGAAAAGCAAGAAAGTTTCTTGAGCTTATTTCTTCATGTGCTGAGGACTCTGGTGAAGTGCTGACCATTGAAGTGCCACCAGCAATGCAGGCTGAAATAATATCAATTCTTCGCGAATTTCGTCACGAGGCTGATGGGGTGACCTCATGAAAAAAGTTTCTGAACTGGTGATGTGGACCCTGCTCTTTTCTTCTCTTACCGGAATTGGTTTAACCGCAGGATTTTATTGCTTCATCGCCACGGCACGACTGATAGCGAGGGTTATTTCATGAATATCGAATACCAGGATAAGGGCGCGGCGGCAAACATCATTATCACCAGCACAGTTTTTGAGTTTCGTCGTCATGTTCGCGTCGTTGATACGGTGCTGATGTGTACGCAGGGTGTTATTGCCGAGCGTTGCGGCTTCTTCCTGATGAAGACTGTGATCTCAGGTCGCTCTAAAGAAATGCTTCGAGCCAATAAGACGGCGAGGCGGGAGGCGGCGCGATGACGGTTTTTGAATACATCCAGGCTCATCCAAACACCACCAGCGGTGGCGTCGCCAGAGGGCTGAACAAGAAAACACCCGCTGTATCAGGCGCAATATCCCAGCTTTATACCACTGGTCGCGTTGTGAAATCAGGGATGTGCAACGGTGTCCCTACTTACCGCGTTAACGATCTCCCTTATGGGTTTGGTAACGCAATGCTAATTCAATTCAATCAACTACTGATGGAGTGTCGCCGTGAAGCAGTCTGATTTACCAAGATGCCCTACGTGCGGAAATATGCCCGAGTACTCGCTGAAACCCAATCATCTTGGCTGGGTTTGGGGTGGTATCAGGTGCCCGTATGACCATTACAGCGTGAAGCTAAGCGGACCGGCCAGTAGCCGTACAAAGGCAGAAGAAACCCTGGCTCCGCTGTGGATTGAGCAAGTCGAAAAAGCCAATCGGGAAAAAACGGAATGAACGCAACCGAAAAAGATAATGTTTTTTATTGCGACTGTGGTTTTTCATGGCGGCGCGATATGAGCGGTTCACATAATTGTGAGGATGGATTGCGGGCAAAACTCACAGACATGGCAGTACAGCTCGCTAACGCCGAGAGCAAGTGCAGGGAGCTGGCGGCGGAGTTAAGTGCTGTAGATAAAATTCACAACGAAGCGGTATTCATCACTGACGACCATTACGAACAATGTCCGCCAGAAGTGCAGAAGATGATTCGCTCACTGGCTGTGTTGCAGATACCTGCTTGCGACGCTTTCCTGGCTGAAGTGCGGGATGGAGCGATTGCTGAGTATGCCAGTAAGCGCGGATTCTCATTCCAACACGGCAGCATTCACGCCCACTTTGGCAATGGTGATGTGATGGTCGGGTCGGTGACATTCGAAAATGGTGATGCCGGAATTAACTTTGCCCCGGTTCGTGAGAAAACTGGCGGCGTTGGCACGAGCTATGAGTGGACCAACGGAAAAACCACTGAGCAGGTTGATTCTGTTTTTACCATCGCCAGTAGTAACGCCGAAGGTCTTGAAGTTATCCGCGATAAGTTATCTGAATCCATCGCCCAACTTCGCAAAGGAGCCGCGCTATGAGCAAGTCAATCGCAGATGGCGCAAAACTGACGCCGGAAACATTCGCTGATTTTGTTGAACGCCTGAAATATCACCATCGCGGAGAAGGTGTTAGCCGCCATATCACCGCAGACCCAATTTTCATGGTTCAGAAACAGGCGACTATTTACGGCCTGGCTGATGAGTACTGCGAATCGAAGATAGTCCATTGCGACGACGCTGAATGGGATTCACCGCAAGAATATTGGGATGACGCCGACGAAGATGAGCGTGATGAGTTGAATGGCCTTGCGCAGGAAATGTGGGGAAGAGACTTCCTTGATTGCGAAGAGGATGAGCAGTGGTCACTGCTTGCTGACCTCGATAATCACACTGTTTGCGGGACCAAAAAGGAATGGCAGCACGTAAACGCGCACCTTACCAGAGAGGCCGCTGAGACGTTCATTCGACGAAAACAGCACGACTATCCACCACTTCGAGTTTACGTCGAAAGCATGTATTTCGGGTGGGAGTATCGGGAAATCATCAATGCCCTTTGTGATGGGCGCTTAGTTCTCGCAGATACCCAGGAGGCCGCCCAATGACAGCACTCAACAAATATGCGGCGCTGCGTGTTCCTGAGCGCAAAAGACATGACTGGAGTCAGTCGGTAATGCGCGATTGCGACTTCTGCAGCCAATTGTCACTCACTGTTAAGCATGAAAATGGCGGATGCATTTGTGCCAGTTGTTGCGATGCCGAATATACATCTGAACTGAAGTGCGCACTTGAAGCGGAAATTGACCGGGCTGACTCCGCAGAGAAGCGAAACGCAGAACTCACTGAGGCGCTAAGGAATTCAGTTATAGGCTATAAATCATGCCTGCGTATGGGCCATGAACGAATTATTGACCTCGGCGGTGACTGTGACGCGCCGGAAGTGATGATAGCTGGCAATCCAGATATTCAGCAGGCTGAGAAGTTACTCGCCGCTGGCATTGGCGTGAAGGGGGAGTGAGATATGTGGCGAGGAACGAATCGCGGCGGTAGCCAGATGATACTCACTGCCTACGAATACGACCCAGAAACCCAAAAGTCAAAGTCGGTTTACCTGCTACGGCATCACAGCAAAGTTAAGCAGACCACACTTGAGCAAAAACTTGTTGTTGAGAACGATGCGTTTGGTCGGTTTAAACCGATGGTCGAGCTTGCCGACTTTCCAGAAAGATTAAGCGAACGAGAAGCGATGCTGAGGCTTGCCGACTGGCTACACCGACTTGGCGTGGCGATTGAAGATAACTGGAGCACACCATGACAACTAACAACCACCCGGCTCACGGTCCTGTATCACTCGATCGCCTGCACCAGATAAGCGAAATACTCAGCAAAGCAGCAGCACAAAGCGACGGCGGTAATCTCGGCTACGCAGTGGCTGATGCTGTGAAGGTGATTGATGGGGCGATTGCCCGCGAACTGGTACGCCGTGAACATGCCGAGTGGTCACAGGCTACTTTCGGCGATGTCGGTCCAGTTGGTCCGCTGAAGCACCTTTCCAAAGAAGCGCTCGAGGCTGCTGCTGAACCCGGCGACCTTAGCGAATGGGCTGACATGCAATTCCTGTTATGGGATGCGCAACGTCGTGCCGGTATCAGTGATGAGCAGATTACCCAAGCGATGGTAGAAAAACTGGCGGTGAACAAACAGCGCGAATGGCCTGAGCCGAAAGACGGTGAGCCAAGGCTACATATCAAGGAATCCGACAACTCGCTTGTGACTCCGGAGGGGACAGCCTGCAAATACTGCGGCGGTACAGGTTATTTCCGTTGGAAAAAGTCAGCAAATACCTTCCCGTGTCCATGTATGGGATGCGATTTGCCAGCAGCACCTCAGCAGGAGAATATATAACGTGAACAATTTAATGATCGACCTTGAAACTATGGGGAATAAACCAAATGCTCCTATCGTCTCTATTGGTGCTGTGTTTTTTGATCCATCCACTGGTGAACTGGGCCCTGAATTTTACCGGGTTGTTAGCCTGAAAAGCGCGATTGCTGGAGGTGCCGTTCCTGACCCAGAAACAATAATTTGGTGGATGCAGCAAAGCAAAGAAGCTCGGATGGCTATTTGCGATAAGGATGCAATAACGATTTCAACCGCCCTGATAAAGCTGAACACCTTTATACTTGATAACTCTGACATTGATAAAGTTCAGGTTTGGGGTAATGGAGCTACATTTGACAATGTAATCCTCCGTGCCAGCTATGACCGTGAATTAATCCCCTGTATGTGGAAATTCTGGAATGATCGTGATGTCCGAACTATCGTCGAATTAGGAAGGCAAATAGGAATCAACCCACGCCGGGACATACCGTTTGAAGGTGACATGCATAATGCTCTTGCCGATGCCAAGCATCAGGTTAAGTATGTGTCGGCTATCTGGAAGCGGCTTATCATCACCCCCGATAACAGCGAGGAATAAAATGATTGAACAACCTGATGATCTCCTCACTCCGGACGAGGTATGCCAGAAACTGGGGATTACGCAAAAAACATTATGTAAATGGAATACAGAACACCGGCACCGCTCTACACTGGCCCCTGTAAAATTTAGCGCTAAAGTCGTTCGCTATGAGCGCCGTAACGTGGAGGCTTTTATCCAGAAATGCCGGAGCCAGTATTAACCTGATGTTGATATGGGGCTATTGTTTTTAACAAATGCCCCTCGTTAACTTTTTTGTGAGTTAACAGCATTTCTGACACCACACATAAAATCACCAACACCAGCGCCTACGCTGTTCCCTTCCGCAACATAATCACCTTTGAAAGCCAATCTCCCATCCATATAGAAGAATTTTAACTCCCCGTATCCACTATCGCAGTCGGCATCTTTAATACTTACTTTGTAATACTCAACTTTTTTATTTTTTGTTTGATACATGAACAAAGCAGATGATTCACCTTTTACACTTCTAAATGTGCCTCTTTTTGCTGAAAAAATGCCATCATCAGCTGTAGTAACCTCAATCCAATTACTTGCGGTTTCAGCAAAAGCAACACTCGCAACAAAAAGAGCAGAAAAGCCCAGTAATGCGATTTTCTTAGTCATAAACAATATTCCATTTATTTAGGATTTTTCTTGATTCTATCTGCGTTTTAAATAACGTTCAACGACACGTCCATAGTTTTTAATGGACATCGAGAGTCATTCAACCCCGTCGCCTTAGCAGCGCAACCTGCGCGAGTATGCTCCGCTCGTGAGCCTCAAATGCCTCGCGCTTTAACGCAATCTCTTCCTGCAAAATCTCATCTGAAAAGTCGTAGTGTTCTGCCATCGGGTCATCTGACTTGCTGGAATGGTGAAGACACAGGAGGCTTACTTCCCTTCTATCTGATCGGGAGTAGCCTCTTTCCTTCATCAGGGCAATTACATTGCTCTTAAGGAATTTACGGCACATCGTATTAAATGCCCCTTCTTTCCCTTTTATTGTCCCGTCATGCTTCATACCCTTTACCGCCCCTTCCGGGCTGTATGTTTTCACCAGTTTATCAAGTGATCGTTTTGAAAATGCTTGCATAGGGTCGCGCGGCTGCAAGAACACATAATCTTTATTGCATTCAGGAACTGAATCGCGCCAGGCTTTCTGCTCGTCGATAATCCGCCTGATCTCTGGCGTTATCGGCAGGCGGAAAGCCTTTTGTGTTTTCATCGCCCCGCGCATACCGATCACGCCTTCTGGATAAACGATTTCATCTGCATCCTCGTTGACGTAATCCCAGCGCAAGTTATTAATGTTTATCGGGCGAACGCCAGTAATAATCATGAATCTAACGGCATTTTTCTGGTGTATAGAGGTGCAGGCAGCCACATTGAGCCAAAGGCGGGCGATTGATTCAATATCCGTAAATAGTCGCGTTGGGGTTGGTTTCTGCACGCGAGAAGAAACATAATCATCTGGCAAACTGGCGGCAATGTTACGCCCATTGCAAAGTGTAGGAGCACAAAATTTCCAGAACCGACGAAGCTCACCAAATAACTCTAACGCGTTATTATTGGAACGTGTTGCGATCCACTCATCCAGAACATCCACCAGCCGACTGTAAGTCACATCACTGAATACTTCACGCTCCCCGAACGTTGCTTTGATTCTGTCGATACGTACCCCATAGGTCGTGAAGCTATCAGGACTCAACTTCTGCCTGTCTACTTTTGCTTTAAGGTCTTCACGGTACATTTCCAAAGCTGCGTGGACAGATTCAGCACGTAACCCACCCTCTGCCATTTCTGATGCTTTCTCTCTGGCTATTTGAATTGCGAGTTCCGGCCATTCGCCAAGTTTTTTACCTTTCAGCCCCATCTTTTTAGGGAACTCAGCGTAAAATGTCACCTTACCTGCTTTACTAAAATCAATGCGGAGATAATTTTCTTTTTCGTATTTGGAACGGCGGGCGACGCCGGAGGCTGAGAGGATAATTTTGGCGGCAGCAACACAGATTTTCATGTGTGAGCTGGTATAGGGGGGTTTACAGGCATCCCACTTTTCAGACGCGGCTAAAACATCGTCATTATTGGGGCTATCCGGTTTATGTGTTACAGTGCGCGGCATTCTCAATCCTTATCTGCGAAGGCACAGAAAACAAGCTCACACATGCAGGTCTTTTCAGCGTGACAAAATGCAATGTGTTGCGGCTTTGTGTTACTGGACTGAGTTTATCAGGGTTAAATACACTGTATCAACATACAGTAAGTAAATAATAGAGAGTGATAGAGAAACTCTTTAACTTGCTGATTTTAAAATGATTTAACGGTAATTCATTGAAATGTCTTTACTAATTACTAAACGCTGTATCAATTGCGATATGTGCGAGCCCGAATGCCCGAATGAGGCGATTTCGATGGGTGATAGCATTTACGAGATTAACAGCGACAAGTGTACGGAATGCGTAGGCCATTACGACACGCCAACC
>Ga0129313_1001097_pt1 | contig 18539 bp, 15 predicted proteins | sample O1105metagenome_FD_94436 | JGI IMG/M metagenome (GOLD analysis project Ga0129313, IMG submission 94436) | Orangutan group fecal microbial communities from fecal samples from Wisconsin, USA - O1105 metagenome | ecosystem: Host-associated > Mammals > Digestive system > Large intestine > Fecal...
CAAAAGCAAAAAGAGGCCTGGGCCGAGGGCTGGACAGCCTCTTTGAAGATACCACCCCCGGCGCCGAGGGTGGCCAGGTCTCCAGCCTGCCCCTGCGGGATATTGAGCCGGACAGGGATCAGCCCCGAAAAAATTTTGAGGATGAAAGTCTGGGCGAGCTCTGCGACAGCATCCGCCAGCATGGGCTGCTGCAGCCCATCGCCGTGCGGCCCATCCCCGGCGGGGCGGGCTACCGGATCATCGCGGGGGAGCGGCGCTGGCGGGCGGCCCGTATGGCGGGCCTTTCCGAGGTGCCGGTGGTCATCCGGGATGTGAATGAGGAGCAGGCCCGGGAGCTGGCCCTTATCGAAAACCTTCAGCGGGAGGATCTGGACCCGGTGGAAGAGGCCGAGGGCATCCGTCAGCTGATGGAAAAATGCGGCCTTACCCAGGAGGCCGCCGCCGAAAAGCTGGGCAAGAGCCGCAGCGCCGTGGCCAATAGTCTGCGGCTGCTGAAGCTGCCGCCCCAGGCGCTGGAAGCCTTGCAGAAAGGCCAGCTCAGCACCGGCCATGCCAAGGTGCTCTTGGGCCTTTCCGAACAGCCCCAAAAACTTTTGCAGGCGGTGGAACTGGTGCTGAAAGAGGGGCTGAACGTCCGCCAGACCGAGGCCCTGTGCAAAAAGCTCAGCCGGGAAAAGAGCGCGCCCAAGCCCGCCCCCAAGGTTCCGCCTCTGGCCTCAGAGGTAGAACTGGCCCTGAAAGAGGTCATCGGCAACGAGGTAAAGGTGAACTACAAAAAGGGCGGCAAGGGCACCCTGACCCTGCATTTTTATTCCGACCGGCAGCTGATGGATTTTGCCAATCTTCTGGGCCACTATGATAAGGACCCGGAAGGGGAAAACGATTGGCTGGGGGAGGAAGAGGAGCCGGAAGGCTGATCCTCTCAGAAATGGAAAGAACCGCCCTCGGGCGGCCAAAGATACACATCGTGAACAAAAAGTGAGGAAAGAATATGCTGGATATTCGTTTTGTCCGGGAAAATCCCGACGCGGTAAAGGAAAATATCAAAAAGAAATTCCAGGATGCCAAACTGCCCCTGGTGGATGAGGTCATCGGCCTGGACGCCGAGTACCGCGCCGCCATCAAGGAGGGGGATGACCTGCGGGCCAACCGGAACAAGCTCTCCAAGCAGATCGGCATGCTGATGGGTCAGGCCAAGAAGGACCCCTCCAAGGCTGCCGAGGCCGAGGAGATCAAAAAGCAGGTGACCGCTCAGGCCGACCGGCTGAAAGAGCTGGAAGAGACCGAGGCCAAGCTGGCTGCCCGCATCCAGGAGATCATGTACACCATCCCCAACATGATCGACCCCAGTGTGCCCATCGGCCCAGACGACAGCCACAATGTGGAAGTGCAGCGCTTCGGTGAGCCCGTGGTGCCGGATTTCGAGATCCCCTATCATGTGGATATCATGGAAAGCTTTGGCGGCATTGATATGGACGCCGCTGGCCGGGTAGCCGGCAACGGCTTCTACTATCTGGTGGGAGATATTGCCCGTCTGCACGAGGCGGTGCTGGCCTATGCCCGTGATTTCATGATCGACGAAAAGGGCTTCACCTATGTGATTCCTCCCTTCATGATGCACGGCGACGTGGTCAAGGGCGTGATGAGCTTCCCCGAGATGGAAGCCATGATGTACAAGATCGAGGGCGAGGACCTCTACCTCATCGGTACCAGCGAGCACACCATGATCGGCCGCTTCATCGACCAGACCCTGCCCGAGGCCCAGCTGCCTCTCACCCTCACCAGCTACAGCCCCTGCTTCCGGAAGGAGAAGGGCGCCCACGGCATTGAGGAGCGGGGCATCTACCGCATCCATCAGTTCGAAAAACAGGAAATGATCGTGGTCTGCAAGCCGGAAGACAGCATGGCCTGGTACGAGAAGCTCTGGCAGAACAGCGTGGAGCTCTTCCGCAACCTGGAGATCCCTGTCCGTCAGCTGGAATGCTGCTCCGGCGACCTGGCCGACCTGAAGGTAAAGAGCTGCGATATCGAGGCCTGGAGCCCCCGCCAGCAGAAATACTTTGAGGTGTGCAGCTGCTCCAACCTGGGCGACGCTCAGGCCCGCCGCCTGCGCATCCGGGTAAAGGGCGCCGATGGCAAGAGCTATCTGGCCCACACCCTCAACAACACCTGTGTGGCTCCTCCCCGTATGCTCATTGCCTTCCTGGAAAACCACCTGCAGGCCGATGGCACCGTCACCATCCCCGAGGTGCTGCGTCCCTACATGGGCGGCAAGGAAAAGCTGGTTCCCAAGAAATAAATTATATTTTGGCCGGGCTTTGTCAAAAAGCCCGGCTTTTTGTGTTTTTTGGCCTTGACAAGGGCCCTGCCGCAAGGTACACTAATGTTGGTCTAATAATATAGACTGCCTATTCCGAATCCCGGCGTCGGCAGCCGGAAAAGGGAGGAAACACAGGTTGAATCATCGTTGCAGCGATCATTATAAGAAACTGCTGTGGGCTTTTGCCGCCGTGTGTACCGCTGCGGCTCTCTCGGTGTCCGCCCTGGCAGACGATAAACGGGAAGAGCTGGCCGACCAGCGGGAGGATGCCAGCTCGGCACTGGCCCAGCAGGAGGCCGAACTGGAAGAAAAGGAAGATCTTCTGGATCAGGCAGTGCAGCAGGGCCAGGCCATGAAGGACCAAAAAGAGGAGGTCACCAGCCAGATCTATCAGCTCAGCGAGGAGATGGCCCTTCTGGAAGACCAGCTGGAGCGGGCCCGCCAGGCAGTGAATCAGAAGCAGGCCGAGTACGATGGGGAATGGGAGCAATATAAGGAGATCATAGGCGGGATGCAGCTGCTCCACGACCGGGGAGAGCTGGCCTATCTGGCCCAGGCGCACAGCCTGTATCAGCTGCTCACCTTTAGCGACAGTCTGCAGCAGATCAGCCAGTCCCAGGATCAGGCCCTGGAAGAATTGAAAAAGCAAAAAGAAGAACTGACCCAGCGGCAGGAGAGCCTGGAAGAACTGGAAGACCAACTGGAAGCCCAGAAACAGGAGATGGATGGCAAGGTGCAGGCCCTCTCCGGTCAGATCCAAAAGCAGGATGCGGCCATCAGCGCGGCCCAGGCCGAGAAGGAGGCCCAGCAGGTCCAGGTGGAGGCGGCCCAGGCCGCGTTTGAGGAAGCAGACGCCCAGTATGAGGCATATGTGCGCCAGCAGATCGCCCAGGGCGCTCAGGATAATACCCTTTACTGCGGGCTGGATTTCGGCTGCCCGCTGGATAGCTACGCCCGCATCAGCTGCCGCTTCGGCGAGCCGGACGGCTGGAGCGGGAAACCCCATGGCGGCACCGATTTTGCGGCCAATGCGGGCAGCACCATCCGGGCTGCGGCCGAAGGAGTGGTGCAGGCGGCCGGCGGCGGCGAAACCTACAGCTATGGCTACTATGTGATCCTGTACCATGGCAAGGATGACGCGGGCCGCACCATTGCCACCCTGTATGCCCATATGAACGAAGCGCCCCCGGTGAGCGTGGGCCAGGCAGTGGCCAAAGGGGACGCCATCGGCCGGGTGGGCAATACCGGCAATTCCAAGGGGTATCATCTGCACCTGGAATTGCGGATAGACGGCAATAAGACCGACCCGATGGTGTATATTCCCGGGTAAAAAGGGGAAAACTGCAGGATAACCCCGGCCTGATCACCGGCCGGGGCCCTGCGGCCCCGGAAAAAAGCGGAAAACCCAAAGAAAATCCAAAGAAAATGCAAAAAATGCTTGACAGAACGGGGACAATCCCATATAATAATCTACGCACCTTATTTTGTTTGGTGCGGAATATGGCGGTATAGCTCAGTTGGCTAGAGCATTCGGTTCATACCCGAAGTGTCACCGGTTCAAATCCAGTTACCGCTACCATGGATACAGAGTTTCGCTAAGATACTTGGGGGTCGCCCGCAATAGTGGGCGAAAGAAGCTTGCTGTTTTAGCGAAATTCTGTATTTTTTAAAAGGCCCGTTGGTCAAGCGGTTAAGACACGGCCCTTTCACGGCTGTAACATGGGTTCGATTCCCGTACGGGTCACCAAACAGAAAAGCGCTCGCCAGAATACGGCGGGCGCTTTTCTGTTTTCTATTGACTTAACCGGCTTAGAGCCGGCCTTCCCCGGCAGGCGGGAAAGGCGATTTCTATAATATATAGTAATAGTAGAATAAGAGAGGTCGGTTTTGCCGGCCTCTTTTTGTTTTGGAGAAAAGGAAAATTAAACAAGAAGGGAGAAGAAAAAAGAAGAATAAAAATTTTAATTTTACCCGCTTCTTTTAACCGGCCTTTTACCGGCGGATGATATAGTGTATCTGTAAGCTGAAGAAAGAAGGGGGGAGAGCGCGGTAAAATGGATGGGTTTTATGCATCGGCGCCGAATCTATGCAATGTCTGCATCGACAAGGCCGAAAAAGGCGAGTATGCGGGCCGACTATATCATTATTACCAGCTCGAGCCCGAATCCTTCAAAAGCCAATACGAAATGATCCGAAGGATCGAATTGCTCTGTGACAGAGTAAATTATCCCCAGGCTTCGGAACAGATCCGAAGTTTTGCCCCCACAGACACCTGTTTGCGGAATTCAAGAGAGCCGAAAGTAGAGCGATGCATGAGTAAAGAAAAATTGATAGAACCGAAGGGCGAAAAAGTGACCTTTGTGGTTCATGTCATGTATCGCCAAAACGCCACCTGGCAGGGCAGCGTGACCTGGGCCGAAAAAAAGCAAACGGCCAATTTTCGCAGTGCGCTGGAGCTCATCAAACTGATGGACGGCGCCGTGGAGGCCACCGCCATGGCGGATGGCACCCAGGAAAGGGACGACCCGCCGCCCGAAGCCTCAGCCCCCGCGAGGCAGGCTAAAAAGAAATAAAAACAACGAACGTTTTCGTACAGCATAGAAGATTTCCTTGTTAGGGAGGCAACAGTTATGAAACACAATTTGTTCAGCCGATTCCTCAGCATTGCGCTGGTTCTGGTCATGGTAGCCAGCGTTATGCCTGCCAGCATCCTGGCGGACGACGAGCTGACGGCGGATTCTTCGTCCGTGGTCAGTGAGATCGTGGAATCCGTTCTGCCCGAGGAGACTCCGGCAGCGCAGGAGCCCGCCGAGCAGGAGCCCGCCCCCGTTGCGGAGGAGACCCCTGCCCCCACGCCTGCGGCAGATGAGACTGCCCCTCTGACGGAGGAGGGCGACCAGGCTGCTGCCCCGACTCCTGAGGCAACGCCGGAAGCCACTCCTGCAGCTGGGGAAGAGGACCCGGAAAACGATGAGCAGGGCTCTGCCCCTGAACTGATCGAGCAGACGATTCAGGCGGTTGTTTATGAGGACGCTGATTGCCTGATGCTGGCCGACTCGGATGAGCCGGTGGATGTGATCACCCTCACTGGCAATATGCCGGAAGGCGCCGAGGCCAAGGCATACCCCGTTCAGGTGGAAATCGAGGGCGAGGTTGTTCTGGCAGCTTATGACATTACCATCTATGACGCGCAGGGCAATGTGTATCAGCCGCAGGATGGCGCCATCCAGGTGAAAATTGAAACTCCCCATATCGCTCAGGCTCTGCAGCAAGACAGCGAACTGAGCGTTTACCACATGGAGGACGAAACGGCTGAGCCGGAAAAGGTAGAGGAAGTAGCTGCTGTGGAAACGGCAGTGGAGTTTGCTGCGGAAAGTTTTTCCATCTACGTGGTTACGGATCCTACCCCGCACTTTACCCACACTTACATTTTTATGGTAAATGGCGAAGAGGCCAGTCGTCAGATCCTGTCTGAGGGCGAGACTCTGCTGAAGCCGGAAACCCCGCGGTTGGACGGCTATGTTTTCAAGGGCTGGCTGCTGCCGGATGGCAGTACCTTTGCCGGTTTTAATTTTAATCAGGTAGAGGGTGCGCTGGCGAAAAACAAAACCACCATGCTGACTGCCGACCTGACCCAGGGCTACTACGTCTTTTATAAAGACGGACTGGATGGCCGAGTGATCCACACTCAGATCTATGCCCCGAACAGCAAGGTGGATTGGAGCGATGTTCCCTATACCGCTCCAGGCGAGGATAAGGCGCTGATTGGTTGGTCGCAGAACCACGAGGCAACGCAGCCGGATGAGAATGTAACCGTAACCAACAGCGACATTATCCTCTACCCGGTGGTAGCGAAGGCACACTGGATCACCTATTATTCTCAGGGTGGTTCGGTAGTGGAGCCCACATATGTGCTGACCGGCCAGGCTGCTGTAGAGCCGGCTGAGCCCACGCGCCCGGGTTACACCTTTGCAGGGTGGTACACGGATGCAGAGGGCGGTACAAAGTATAACTTCGGTTCTGTGGTGACGGAAGATATCACCCTCTACGCCCACTGGACGCCCGGGCGGGTGAGCTACACCGTCGTCCACTGGTGGGAGAATGCCAACGACGAGGAATATTCTTACCATGATTCCGAGACGCTGACCGGGACGACCGGAGAGCTGACCAATGCCCAGGCCAAAAGCTATCCGATTCAGGATAAAAATATTTACGGTCAAAATGTTACAAGATATCCATTCACCGCGCAGAAAATAGAGCAGCAGACCATTGCAGGTGATGGATCTACCATCGTCAATGTGTATTATACCCGTGCGGAATATACCCTGACCTTCGAAGGAATGCAGGTACTCACCTGCACCAAAGAAGAGCACAAGCATGAGTACGACTACTCATCTTGGGGCAAATATTACGGCGGCTGCTATCCTGAGAATGGTGCCCGTTGGGGCCAGGTGATCTGTGGTAAAAAGGAGCATACGCACTCTACGCGGAGCGGCTGTTACTCGGAGCAGGATTTTACCATCACTGCCAAGTATCAGGAGCGGATTACCAACTGGCCCACGAATAATGGGAGCAGCAACTGGATTTTGACCCAAGGAGGTTGGGGGGGAACTACCCGGTATTTGGCCAACCTTTCCAATATGCCGTTGGATGGCGGTACGTTATATGCCGACAACAGTGAAGGGGATTTGGTGACCGTACCTTACTATGTGGAGGCCTTGAGTCCTGACTCTGTTGGTGCAGACGGAAAGAAAGCAATCTATGTGGGAGGCCAGTATTTTGTCCTGCATCATAACGATGTAACAAGAGGCACTTACAGTCATGATGTTGGTAAGGAGGATCGCTATGAGATCTTCGGATTTACCTGCAACACACAGTTAAGTTCTGAAAACGGTGCAACTTACGGCAAAGCTAAGTTCTATTACAATCGCAACAGCTATAATATTGTCTATTACAACGGTGGCGATATAGATCATAAGCAGGCTTATCGGTATGAGGCGGATATCTCTGGCGCAGGCAATTACACACCTACCCGGCCCGCCGGCATCCCTGACGACTATACCTTTGCAGGATGGTATAAAGATCCCCAAGGCACGGAGAAGTGTGACTTTAATGGCAAGACTATGCCGGCCAATGACCTGATCCTTTATGCCAAGTGGGCTCCCGTTGTATATACTGTTTCCTTCGACTTGGCTGGCGGCCAAGCCCCGGAAGGCAGCAGTGAAGATGCCTACAACCCCCAGGAAAATATCATCCCTGGCTATACGGCGGTAAAACCGGTTGACCCGGTGCGTGAAGGCTACGCCTTTGCTGGTTGGTACACGAAGGACGGTCAGCCCTTCAGCTTCACCACCCCCATTGGTAAAAACTATGAACTGGTAGCCCGTTGGGTTGGCAATGAAGCACATACCGTGACCTATGATCCCGGCTACGGTAATGGCGTAGCTTTTGCGGATCCCAACAAGTACGCGGCTGACGCCAAGGCAAAAGTGCTGGAAGTGCCGGAGGGTTGGACTGCCCCGGAAGGCAAGGAGTATTTCGTTTGCTGGAATACCAAGGAAGATGGCACTGGCGATTCCTACTATCCCGGCGAGACCTTCCAGATGCCCAATGAAGACATTATCCTCTACGCTCAGTGGAGCGCCAAGCGCGAAACGGTTCTGATCTATGATCACAACTACCAGAACGGCCCTGAGAACAAGATCGTTAAGATTGATGTGCCCAACAGTGAGTATAAGATCGACTACGAGCCGTTGCGGGTTGGCTTTGATTTCCTGGGTTGGAGCAAGAGCCCGGAACCGGCAGAGGGTGAGACGCTGCTGCAGGTGGGAGATATCATTCAGGTCGATACCCTGAAAGAGGAAACCAACATCCTGTACGCGCAGTGGCAGGCGGCCAACGGCGATTTGACTGTGACCAAAACGCTGGATAAGCTGAACCCGATGAAGGGTGATAACGCTTCCTTTGCCTTTGAGATCAAGAACAATACCACCGGCGTGACCTATTACCATGTATTCACTTTCAATGTTGGCGGAAGTCAGTCCTTCACCTTTAATGATCTGCCGGCAGGCAGCTACACCGTTAAGGAGCTGGATGCTGGAGGTTATACGGTAGATGGAAATGAGAAGCAGGTAAGCGTGCCGGCAGGCGGAGAAGGCAGCATCGGGTTTGCCAATACCGCCAGCGGCAACACCCCCGGCGATAACGATTATGCCAACAACCAGTTCACTTATACCGACGGCGAGTGGGTCTGGAACCGCAATGATGACGATGCGGTTGACCCCCAGAACTGAGAAACCAGTAGAAAGGAGAGAGAACAATGAAAAAAAACATCCTTAAAATTGCGCTTTCTGCTCTGCTGGTAATGGTGGTGCTGGTGGGCAGTACCCTGGCTTTCCTGGCTACCCAGACAGATGTGCTTGCCAATACCTTTGCAATCGTAAATATTGACACGGAAGTGGTGGAAGACCCGGAGACCGGCAGCGCGGCCAGCAAGGCGCCAAAAATCACGAACACGACCAACAGCAATGTACCTGTCTATGTGCGGGCTTACGCGGTGGTAAGCACAGATAAGGATTCCCCCGTATCGGTGAGCAGCGAGAATGTTTCGTTTACCTATTCGTCTGAATGGACGAAATCTGGGGACTATTACTACTATACGCAGCCGCTGCAGCCGGGGGAGACCACCCCAGCACTCTTTGAAGGCGTGACGGTTACCGGTCTGGATGAAACGGCCCGCTTCTCTGTCTACGTCTACCACGAGAGCGTGCAGGCCAAGACTACTCTGGGCACTGTTGAAGAGATCGCTGCGCTCTTTGATTAAGCACTGCGCAATAACAGGGCAGGAGGTACTCTTCCCCGCATGATCGTAAAAAGAATCTGCAATATTTTATCAACCATAATGGTACTGTTGCTGGCGGCAGTAGCGGCAGTGATCCTGGTGCCCATGCTCATGGGCTACAAGGAAATGGCTGTGCTGTCCGGCAGTATGGAGCCCACCATCCCGGTGGGGAGCATCGTCTATGTGAAACCGCTGGACGATGCCTCCCTGCTGGAGCCGGGTGACATCTGTACTTATGTTTTGGCCGATGGCAAAACAATGGTTACCCACCGGGTGATCAGCGTGGACCCGGAAAGCCAGACCCTGGTGACCCAGGGCGACGCCAATAGTTCACCGGACGGTGCAATCAGCTTTGATCAAGTGTATGGCGAAACCCAGTTCCATCTGCCTTATCTGGGCTACATCACCATCAACGCAAAAACTCCCAAGGGCATTATGGCTATCTGTGGGGTGTTGGTGGTAGTGGTTCTGGTCAACTTTATCCCCGCTATCATCGATGCGGATGAGGAAGACAAGAAAAAAGCTCTAAAGCAGGCAGATGAACCTTCCCCAAAGGAAGAAAATATGTAAAACGGCTGGAAAATTAAAATTTTTCTATAATTTTAACCGCCTTTTATCCCCGCTCTGCTAAACTGAAAATAGAAAATGTGGGGCGGGGAACTCACATCCGTTTCACAAATCTGGGCGCAGGGTGCGCTCGAAAAAACTAAAAGAGGAGATTATATCATGAAAAAGAAGAACGTGCTTATGACGGCTCTGTCTCTGACTCTGGTGGGCGTTATTGCTGCGGGCAGCACCCTGGCCTATCTCACCTCTCAGAGCGATACCCTGACCAACACCTTCACCGTGGGCGAAGGGTACGGCACGGAGGAGGATCCTGGCTTCTACCTGGATGAGACTGCCGCAAATGTAGAAGTGGTTGAAGGGGAGACTGTCACCACCAACCCCACTTCGAAGGATCAGTTCGGTCGTACCGAAGCAGGCAATACCTATGCTGCCATGAGCATTGGCGATACCATCTATAAGGATCCTACCTTCCATCTGGATGAAGGCCCCGAGAGCTATATCTTTGCAAAAGTTGAAGGCGTAGACGCTATGGAAGCTGATGGCGTTGGCTTCGACTTCACTGGCTGGAGCGCTAACTGGGTAAAGGTTGACGATTCCGAAGGCCGTGATGGCTATTACCGTTACACCAGCACGGTAACCGCCGGCACCGCGATGGACGCCCTGTTCACCCAGGTTTCTCTGCCCGCAACCCTGCAGGCACTGCCTGATGCAGCCGATCTGACCAACATCACCATCAAGGGTGTTGCCATTCAGGCTGCGAACCTGGATACCTGGCAAGACGCTTGGGATGCCCTGGCAGCGGATGCTCCTGGTTTCTATCCTGCTGCCTGATCAGACAGGAAAACAGTTATTTTTCTTGTAACCTGATTTAGGCGTGGATCCCGGCAAGGAATATCCCTGCTTTACAAATCCCGATTTGTGAGGTAATAAAATGAAGAAAAAAAATATTTTAACGGCTGTGCTTAGCCTTTGCTTGGTCGCAGTCATTACGGTGGGCGCCACTTTGGCCTATTTCACCGATAAGAGCGAAGCGGTATATAACACCTTCACCACCGGCAACATCAAAATTGCCGTGGTAGATGAGACCAATCCCACTGAGGGCCAGGTAGGCGGCGTGAAGAATCCTGAGACCGGCGATATCGCTTATGGTACCGAGACTCCCATCATGCCCGGCGACGTGATCAGCAAGCAGGTAAGCGTATCTGTGGATTCCGACAGCCAGCCCGCCTGGGTGGCTCTGAAACTCACTACGAACGTTTCTCTGTCCGCCGACTCCAAGCTGACTGTGGATGAGGCCAATGCCGCTGTTAAGGCTCTGATCGATCAGGAAGTGGCCAAGCAGAGAGCTTGGGTTGAAGATGAAAATAACGAAGGCGTATATTACTATTGCGGCATCGTCCAGCCCGGCGATACTGCTGCTTTCATCTTCAACACTCTCACCATTCCTGGCGAAGCCTGGGGCAACGATTATGCTGGTATGACCTTCACCATTGATGTGAAAGCTGCTGCTGTGCAGGCCGCAAACATCGATACCATTGAGGATGCCAAGCCCGAGCTGAGCAAGCTGTTCATCGAGATCAGCTAACTACTAAATGGCTCTAGAAGCAACCAAAACCATATTCAGGCATTTGTGGTAAGGCTTCCTTGTGATTTGTAGAAAATGATCAGGAAAGGAGGGCGGCCGGTTGAAAGCAAGGCTGCTAAGCGCTGCGGCTGCGGCGCTGATTCTGGCCCTCATATTGGCCGCCCTCCCTCTTACCATTCCCAAGCTTTTTGGCTATCAGATCTACAATGTCCTCACCAGCAGTATGACTCCCGCCTTGCCTCCCGGCAGCGCGATTTATGTCAAAGCTTGTGACGCTCAGGACTTAGAGCCTGGCGATATTATTACCTTTACTCTAAGCAGCAGCACCACTCTGGTGGAGACCCACCGCGTGGTCGAAAACGACTGGCAGGCCCGGCAGCTCGTTACAAAAGGCGATGCAAATGCCGACGGGGATATCGACCCCGTGGCATATGACCGGGTGGTGGGCAAAGTGGTCTTCAGCATACCAGTTTTAGGCGCCGCTTCCCAGATGATGCATTCAAGAGGCGGCATCGCGGTTTGCATAGCAATATTTGCCCTGGCATTTATTCTATGGACACTTGCAGACAAGATGAAAAAAGGGAGAGTTTCAAGTGAAAAAGAGATTTTTGCTGATGGGCGCGGCAGCCGTTCTGGTTATGGCTACAGTGGTAGGCGGCTCCCTGGCCGCAGACCAGGTGAGCGGCGATCAGGCGGTGCAGGCACCTCTTGCCGCAACGAACCTGAGTATTGCGCTGGACGGTGCGGCGGAATATCCCATCGAAAGCGCCTGGATGCCCGGCAGCACCATCGAACTGAATGGCGAGACTGGCATTTATTCTGTGGAAAATACCGGTACGGGGGATAGTTACATCCGCCTTACCTTATACACATATTGGGGCGACGAAGACGGTGTGAACACCGATTTTGTGGCCACCGATGATCGGGGCGAGGTTTATCAGCATGTAGCCCAGGTGGAAGTCCCCGCTGAGATGCTGGGCGATGGCTGGGTTAAGGCCGAAGGTGGTCTGCTGGGCCAGTCGGTAGACGGCAAGCAGGTGTTCTACTACACCAAGCCCTTGGCCACCGGCGAAAGCACCAGCGCTTTGCTCAAGGGGGTAAAACTTCCTGCTTCGCTGAGCAATCAGTATGCGGGGCAGCAGATCACCCTGCGGGCAGAAGCGGACGGCGTACAGTTCATCGGCGCGGATTACAACGAGGTGAACGCCGACGGTATCCTTTCTGCCTGGGGTGTGAAAGCTACCCTGGGTGCGGACGGCAGCATTGCCAAGATCGAAAATTAAGCGACAGCGGAAAGACAGGTAAAAGACTATGATGAAAAGAATCAGTGCCATCGTGCTTGCCCTGAGCGTTTCCGTCGTGCTGGCCCTTGGCTGCTTTGCCGCTGACACCACCGGCACAGCCACCTATGATGGAAGCAAACTCAATGTGGAAGGCGATATGTCCGGTTTTTCCAGCATGGTGCCCGGGCTGCCCCAGAGCGGCTCTGTCCAGCTGAAAAATGCTTCGGATAAAACCGCCAATTTCTACATGAATACCGATGTGGTCAGTACCCTGATCACCAATCTGGAAGGCGCCCCCCAGACCGCCTACACCGTCAGCCTCAGCTGCGGCGATACCGTGCTGTACGGTTATGACCCGGCTACCGGCGCCACCGGCAGCCTGGTGGGCGGCATGGATACCCAGGGTCTGGAAGAATTGAACGGGGACCTGGAAGGTTACCTGCTGGTGGCTACCCTGAAACCCGGTGAGACTGCGGATGTGAACTTCTCCATCACCCCGGATGCCCGCAGCACCACCGATTACTACCAGTTCAGTGAAGGTCTGGTGGAATTCCGCTTCCAGGTTCGGGATGTGGAACCCATTGTGAAGAAAAACACCATCACCAAAGAGGGCGAGGATGTGGTCGTTACCCAGACCCGCTATGTGGTGGAGGCCGCCAAGACCGGCGATACCAACCTGATCTTTGTGGCTGCCGGCCTGCTGGCCCTGGCTCTGGTGATCCTGGTTGTGACCAAGAAAAAGAAGAAGGAGGATCAGTGAGATGCGTAAGAGCTTTGTAAAACGCCTTGCCTGCGCGGCGCTGGCCCTCTCCATGGCCATGACCATGGCCATCCCCGCCTTTGCCGACGAGCAGGGCCGGGTGGTTACCTTCCGCCCCGGCATGGAAGGCTCTGTCTTCAGCGAAGAGTATATTGCGTACATCGAGAACACCGGCTATACATACGAAGTCAGCCAGGCGACCGGCAGCATTTCGGTGCTGGTGCCCATCGGCAGCCCTGCCCCCAACGCGCCGGATTATACCGATATCATCCCGGGGGATTCCCGCTATCAGGTCATTGACCCGGCCGAGGGGTATCAGCAGAATGACCAGCTGAGCAGCGAGCATGTGACCCAGTACGCCATGAAGCGCCAGGGTGAGGATTACGCCTACACCGTGGAATACCGGGATCGGGATACCGGCGAGGAAGTAGCTCCCGCTCAGCGCGGCACTTCCAGCGCTGTGACCCTGACCTTCTATGCCCCGGCCATTGCCAACTACCGGGCAGAGGCCGAGTCGGCTACCCTGACCATTACGGCCGAGGGCCCCAACCTTCTGACCTTCTGGTATGTGGCAGTGCCCATCACCGAGACCAAGACCGTTACCGCTGATGGGCATACGATCTACCGCTACAATGATGTCACCGTCTACAGCACCGCAGGCGTTGCAGGCGGCGGTGCTGGCGGCGGCGCAGGAGCCGGCGCTGGTGGCGGAGAAGGCGGCGGTGAGGTCATCAACCCCGATGAGACTCCTCTCACCGGCGGCGAGACCACCGAGCCTGAGACCTCCGGTCCCACTGAGGAAATCAACCCGGATGAAACTCCCCAGACCAACGCTCCCGAAGAGGAGAGCAGCGGCCTGAGCCCCATGGTGGGTGTGGGCATCGGCCTGGTTGTTCTGATCCTGGCGGTGGCCTTCTTCCTCAAGCGCAAAAAGGATAGCGCCGCAGAAGAATAAGTGGTATCATAACAAGTGAATCACGCAAAGGAGCTGCCCTTGCGGCAGCTCCTTTTTTATTCTCACCAAGCATAAAGGGAAAGAAAAATGGAAGAACGCAAGAAAAAGCGCTTTTCGGCGTTGAGTCTGATCCGAATCATCGCCCTGGTAGTGGCCCTGGTATCGGCCGGTGCCATCCTCTGGCAGCTGTATATCTACCGGCAGGGCGAAGAAACCTATGAAGAATTGCGCCAGCAATACACCACAACGGCGGAAGAATCGGCCCAGAGCCAGGCCGATGAGCAGGCCGAGGAACCTTTCCAGCTGCTGGATGTGGATTTTGAGGCCCTGCAGGCCCAGAACCCGGATGTGGTGGGCTGGATCGACTTTGACGCCATCGAGCTGAGCTACCCGGTGGTCTGGTCCGGGGACAACGAAAAGTATCTGCGCACCATGTGGAACGGAACCCCCAACACGGCGGGCAGCGTATTTTTGGAGGGTGCCAATACCGGCTGGCAAGACCTGCATGTGATTCTGTACGGCCACAACATGCGCAACCGCAGTATGTTCGGCAACCTGCGGGAATACCGGGATGTGGAGTTCTATAAAGAGAACGGCGGATGGTTCACCCTCTATACCCCCAATGATGGGATCTGGCGCTACCAGATCTTTGGGGCAAAGCAGGTGAGCAGCGACGATCCTTTGTACACCGTGGGCTTTTCGGTGGGGGATACCTATACGGAATTCCTCAAGCAGATGTGCCAGGGGCGCTTTTATGAGACAGGCGTGACCCTCTATTCCGAGGACCATGTGATGACCCTGAGCACCTGTGTGGGCGACGATGCCCAGCGCTTGGTGATCATGGCCAGAAGAGCCGAGCAGGTGGGATGAATACCGAATCCCACAAAAAATAAGAGCGGCCCCTTTTGCAAGAAGGCAAAGGGGGCCGCTTTATGTATGCAGAAAAGATTTTTAAAGGGAAGAAGGAGCCTTTTTCCGGTTCAGCAAGGCCACTGCGGCAAAAATCAGGGCAACCCCGGCACATTTGGCGGGGGTAAGGGGTTCCCCCCAGAGAAAGATGCCGATGAGGGTGGCGCTCAGGGGTTCCGCCGTGGCCAGGATGGCCGCCCGCCCCGCTTCCATCCGGGCCAGACCCCAGGTATAAAGCAGATAGGGCAGGATGCTGCAAAGAACCGTATTGCCCAGCACCTCCCCAAAGGCGGCGGGCTGCAGGCAAAGCCGGAAAAGTTGAAGGGGAGAGGTCAGCACCAAGCAGCCGGCTGCGGCAAAGAAGAAGGTGTAAGCGGTGACCGTAAGGGTCTGATAGCCTCGGTTCAGGGCAGCCTGGCCGAAGATGGAGTAAAGGGCATAGCCCAGGCCGCTGCAAACCCCAATCAAAACGCCAAGAGGATTCAAGGGATCGCCGCCGGTATAACCAGCCACCAGAACGCAGCCGATAAAGGTACACAGAAGGGCCAGCAGTTTGGCAGGGCCGATCTTTTCCCGGAAAAAGAGGGCGGAAAAAAGCATGACCCAGATGGGGCTGGTGTAGAGCAGTACCACCGCCACGCCGGCACCGGTGGTGCGGATGGTGGTGAAATAGCACCAGTTAAAAAATACCATGCTCAGCAGGCCGGTGCCGGCAAAAAGCCAGAGATCTTTCAGCCGCACCCGGAGCAGGCTTTTGTCCTTCCATAAAAGGAGGAAAAAGCAGAGCAGGGCGCTGAGCAGGCAGCGGCCCGCCACGATTTGGATGCTGTCAAAGCCAAGGGCCGTGAGCCCCCGCACAAAGACACTGATCAGGCTCCACAATACCGCGGCGGAGAGCACCGCCAGGGCGGGTGCGTGCTGCTTCATACCGATGCCCCCCGAATGAGGGCAGCCAGTTCTTCCGGGCTGGCGGCCAGATGATTAGCGCCGGCCTGAATCAGTTCTTCCCGGCTGCGGAAACCCCAAAGAACGCCGCAGGTGGTAAGTCCGCCGTTTCGGCCGGTCTGGATATCCACATTACTGTCCCCCACAAAAAGGGTGTGGGCCGGGTCGGCGCTCAGGTCCTTCATCAGGGCGTGCAGCCCGGCGGGGTCGGGTTTGGGGGGCACCCCATCCACCCGGCCTTTTACCTGATGGACCAGGCCGGGCAGGTAGTGTTCCACCACCGCCTTAGCCGGGCCGTCATCCTTGTTGCTGAAGACGCCTACCTGGATGCCTTCTTCCTTCAAAGAAGCCAAAAGCTGGGAAATGCCCGGGTAGGGGGCGGTGGTATCCTCCTTGTGGATGGCATAGGCCGCTAAATATTCCCGCAAGGTACCGGCGAGAACTTCGGGGCTGCGCTGATCCGGGGGAGAAAACCGTTCCACCAGTTTGGGCATGCCGTTGCCCACAAAGGTCTTGTAGGTGTCCACTGAAAAAGTGGGCCAGCCGTGGGCCTGGCAGACCAGATTGGCACAATAGGCCAGATCCTGGATGGTGTTGAGAAGAGTGCCGTCCAGATCAAAGATCACTGTGGTAAACATGAATGATTCCGCTTCCTTTTCACGACAGGTTTATAACAGCCGACGGCCGTTACAGGGGCAGCTCCCGGGCAATTCTGGCCGAGACGCTGCGGATCCGATAGCGGGCGGCGGGCAGTTTCAAGGTAAAGGTGCCCCGGCCTTTCTGTTTGCTGAAAGGATTCTGACGAAAGACCGTCCGGGTAAGGTCGGTGAAAACACAGACCTCATAGCGGGTGAGCCGGCGGGTATAGCACAGGGTCAGGCTGCTGCCGATACGGCCAACCCCCTCCCGCCGGTAGCCCTCGGCGGCCTGGAGCCCCAGACAGCCAAAGAAGAAAAGGCCGAATAAAAACAAAAAGGTGTAGGCCGGCCAGAGGGTGCGGCTGAGGATGAGCAGCAGCAGGCAGAGCGCCCCGCCCCCTGCCGGGAACCAGAAAAAGGAGGGCAGGCTGCGCCCCCGGACTGATTCATACCGGCTGGGCGGCAGATACAGTCCGGGCATCAGGCGGCGAAGGCTGAACCAGTCGCCTTTCCGGCACAAAAACAGGGGAGATTCCAGGCCCTGGTCATGACCAGCTGCCAGATACACCGGGTAGCGTCGCAGCAGCCGGGCAGCGGGCGTCACCCGAACCTGGCAGCTGGTGACGGCCGAAAGGCGTACCCGCCGTTCGGTAAGGCGGAGCAGCCCGTACCGGGCCACCAGAATGGTATCCCCCCGGGCTACCCGCAGATTGGCCCGGCAGAGGAAATTATACCCCAGGCTGAACACATAGAAGAGGAAGGCCAGGGTGACCAGCCAGGCCAGGCCGGCGGGCAGGACACGGTTTACCAGGGCCTCGGCCTGCAGCAGTCCCTGCCAGGCAGTCTGGGTGAGAAAGGGGTCCAGCTCATACAGGGTCTTCCGGGCGCTGTACACGGCCATCAGGCCGGTAAGGGTCACATTGAAGCCCAGCACCAGCATGCTCAGCCGGTCCGCCCCCACCGGGGCAAAAACCGGATTTTCCAGTTCATCAGGCATCAGGGCCCGGGCCAGGGCCTCGGCGTCCCGGCGGGGCAGAAAAAGGGTGATGCTGCCGGGCAGGCTTCGCTGGGTATATACCGTAAGGCGGGAAGCCCCCATCAGACGGAAGAAAAAAGGCCGCGTCACCACGGCAGAGGCGAGCTCCGGGATCCGCACCTGCTGGCGCAGATGAAACAGGATCCCCAGCTGGATGGTGAGCAGATCGCCTTCCAACCGCCAGCCGGAGAGCTGCCAGGCCGCAAAGCTGAAGGCCAGCAGCAGCAAAAGAATCAGGGCGTCCTGCTGAAGGGCCAGAACCAGGCTGGCCCAATCAAAATGCAGCAGAGCCCGGAGCATGGGCAGCAGGCAGAGGGCCAGGCCTTTGCGCACGATGTGCAGGCTGTACAGGGGGTGAAACCGGCGGAACTTCATGGCTGACCCCCCTGCAGCAGGCAGGTGATGGCGTCGGCATCTGCCATGGAAAGAGCCGGCAGCAGGCAGGCCAGGCCTCCCCCTGCGTAGAGCAGGAGGGATTGGCAGCCCATCGCCCGGGAAAGGGGAGAGGAATACCGCACCACCCCGCACAAAGCCCGCAGAGGGATTCGTTTGATACAGGGGAAAACGAACCCTGAACGGATGCACAGTTCGGTTTCATCGATTAAAATCTCCAGCCCGGGCAGGTAGCACAGCAGGCAATAGAGAAAAAACAGGAAAGCCAATACCCAGGCCAATATCCCCATGAAAGGGGAAAACCAGA